>WNFT01008905.1_pt1 | contig 17363 bp, 15 predicted proteins | sample 5400191 | NCBI WGS metagenome assembly WNFT01 (sample SAMN13153359, study PRJNA577476) | soil metagenome | isolation source: 80 cm saprolite under Madrone tree | place: USA:California | collected 2016-06-14 | reverse complement strand
CGGCGCCCTGCAGGATCCGCTTGACGAAGATCCCGTGCTTGACTGCGTTCTTGGCGCTGTTCGCTTTGCCTTCCGCCGTCTTGGGACCGGTCGATTGCTGTGCGTTGCGCCGGTTGGCCTCAATCTTCTTGGACGACACAGATTTGGCCGAGGCCCCTTCGGCGCTCGGACCGGACCCTGGCTCCGCCGGTGTTTGTTGATTTACTTCTTCTGATGACATTTGCATTCTCCTTGAGTTCGCGTAACCGGGTAGACCGCTGGCCTCGCCCCGGCACCGAACCGATGACTCTCACCCAAGAGGGGCGAATTCTAATTCTTCTTTAATTGATTTTCGTATTTTATTCTCCATAAATCCCCCTGGTCTGCCTCTGCCCTTCTAATACTCCGAACAGAGCGGTCCCAATGAATTGCTGAATTGAAAATCGGTCCTGCGTTTGGCATCACCTCCGTGCCGCCGCAAGCGCCCGGCACCGACCCCTAAAAAGCCTCCACCTGCCTGGAGAATGAGCCCGACCCCTGCGGTCCCAGCATTGGGACGCACCTCTCCGTTTGCGAGCCAAGAGCTGTATCCCGGCGCCGATGAATCGGACAGGGCGATAGCCTTAGCTCTCCTCGATAAGGCGTACGTTCCAACCGTTTCGGGAGTCGATCAAAACCTGTTGGGAATCAGAACTGAGTATGAAGCCTGCGTTGCAGAGAAGTGCGCGCGCTCGCGGAAGGGAATCAACTACAAATGTTGCGTGCCCAGATCTTTCCATGGCTTCCTATGCCGCCGACGATCTGGTACCGGACTCCTCCACGCGCGAACGCTTCCTTCGCGCGTGGGGATCAGTTCTTTACGCGTGTCGGCCTTGACGTCTTGAACAGAACAGGGAGTTGAAACTAGCTGGAGAACTTCCTGCGCTACTCAGAGAGAATCCGGCAACCCAATTCGTCTATGTGACAGAAAACCAGGTTCAACTGCGCTGGGACTTCAACTCGTGCTTCGCGACTTCGGCTTTTAGAAGCTTTTCAATGAAATTTGATAGGCTTCTGTTCTCCTGCTTGGCGAGTGCAAGCAGTTTGGCCTTCAAGGCCCGCTCTATCTTTAACGAAATTGTAGTGTCCTTCATCCTACTCGCGGATATTACAACGTCGGACTTCTTATCATCAAGGAACACTTGGACTTACTTTGTGCTTGACAAGCCAGTAGGACGTAGTAATACTTAGTCACACGAAGTCGTACGGAGGTTTTATGGATACCGCAAATGCCAGCGACAAGACGGAAGGGCACTCACGGCCGGCGCAGCAACGCCATCGTTCCTCCAAGATCAATGCCTTTCAAAAAGCCAAACTGTCGACGCGTCGGGATGACCTTCTTCTTCAAATAAGAAATTGGCACGAGCAACTTGGGGTGTTATTTCACGAATTGCCCTCAACACTCTGTTTGGGTTGACGTCGCGGCATAGTCTTTCGGTGGCTGAAGGAGATCTTCAATTCCTAGAAGGCCGATGGTACGTAACGCATGCTGGGTTACTGCGCATATCCAATAGGCGGCGCTGTGCGGGTATCAAGACAGTCCTTCAAGATCAACTTTCCGATCACCACACGAATCGATGGGTTTTCAAGGCCATCGTCTACAAATCTTCCTCGTCGAAAGGTTTTGTCGGTTATGGTGATGCCGATCCCATGAATACATCTCCCCTCGTCCGCGGCGCTGAGATGCGCGTGGCCGAAACCCGCGCTGTCAATCGTGCTTTGCGCAAAGCCTATGGAATCGGGCTGTGTTCAGTTGAGGAGTTGGGCTGGCTTACCGGTTCTCCTGGTCCCACGAGGGAACAAAAGCAGTCTGCAAAGCCGCCTAACCCGAATGGTTCGAGTAACGGGCAACCCAGGCTGCGAGATCGGCTGTGTGTCTTAATCCGCCAGCACAATCTCGATCCCATATTGGCCAAAGCGTACGCCGTGGACTTCTGCGGCACGCCGACCCTCAAAGAGGCCAGCAGAGAGTTGGTCGAGTCTTTCATCTCCCATCTAGCGACGAGCGCGAAGGAAAACAGGGATGGCTTGGTCTGCAAACTCAATTCCTATGCTCAGCCTGAGGAGGTGAAACTATGAGGCGGCAGATCCCGGGCCTGCATTTGAATCAGCGGGGAGTCGAAAACAAGCTCGAGGGACTATTCCTTGTTCGCGTGGATAAGGCTCGCTACCGGTGGCATCCGCAGAAGCCATTCGTAGAGATCCGATTTGTTGTCTTGGAACCCAAACCTTTCGAAACCCGTCTCCTTTCTGGCCGGTTGTACTGCACGGAAAGGGCTCTCTGGAAACTCAATTGGTTTCTTCGAGATTCTGGTTACGACACACAGCTACTCAAGGATGATCAGGTAGATGAAAAGGCTCTAACCAATCTTCGCGGCGTCGTCCGGACCTCTTATACAACTCTGAACGGACGCGCTTACCAAAATCTCGATGCCTTCGCCCCCGAGGCCGACTGGGAGGCACTCGAATGCACATCACTGGCCCACGGCGAAGGGCCGGGAGGCAGCGATGGTCTATAGCAACACGCAAATTAGCCAGTATCTTCGCTGCCCCCGCAGCTATCGCTACCGCTATTTGGATGGATGGCGGGAAAAAGAGACCCGGGCAGCGATGCTCTTCGGCCGCTGTTTTGAAAAAGTTCTTGGTGCTTACTTTTGTCGGGAGGATAGCGCTGCAGTGCTTTTCAAAGAATGGGAAGCATACCGCGATGCTCCTCTTGAATACCGCAAAGGAGAGTCTTGGGATCGCCTCTTTCACCAGGGAGTGCATTTGCTCGAAACATTTGCTAGGGACAATCGCATTCGGATTCGCGGCCCAAAAAAGAATCTCCAGATCAAGATGCTTCGGACACTGCCAGGAGGGAGCGAATTCGTGGCCTATCTTGATGCCCTCGGGGAGGTCGATGACCAGCACTGCGTGATCGACTGGAAGACAACTACCAGTCGCTATTCGACGGAGCCCGGGGGATTGCTTTCGCTCGATCCGCAGCTCATCTGTTACTCCTGGATCATCGGGATTTCTGATGTGGCATTTGTGGTGTTTGTGCGAAAACATGCCCCCGAGATCCAATATCTTAAGGCCTCGATCTCAGAAGAACGGCGCCATGAATTCGGCCGGCTCGTCGAGACAACCATAAATCAGATCGAAGCGGGACATTTTGTTTCGCACAGCGGCATCCGTTTTCCTCAGAACGGTTGCCTGGCTTGCCCTCATTTGAGACTTTGTCTCGACAACAAGGAACTGGTCAACATTAATCTCATCCGAAAAGAGGGAGCGAGTGACCTTGATTGGCTTGACGAGCTTGTGGATTGACGGACGGACGACTGTGCCTCCTGAAATCAACCGCCGAAGAGCTGTGCTCGTATTAGGCAAGATCGACGAGATTCTGTCCTGGGAGAAGACGAAAGAGCAGGAAAAGGACACGCGGTTTGTCGAGCTGGGAGAATGTTTGTGCGAGGTTCGATCGAATCAGTATTGGAGGCTCGAGAAGTTAAAGTCATTTGATGAATTCCTTGAAAGGCGTTTCCCTGGGTCGCGCCGCAAGGCCTATTACCTGATGGCGATTCACGAAAATCTGACGCGAGTGCCGAAGCAGCAACTTCGGGAAGTGGGCTGGAGCAAGGCGGTGGAACTGGTCAAGGTTGCGCGAAAGGATGGGGAAGGTTTTGATTGTGCAACCTGGTTGCACAAAGCCAAAGAATTACCGAAGGAAGATTTTAAAGGAGAGGTGGAACGGCATCTGACGGGAAAAGAGACCGAGGCTTGGGAGATTATCTACTTCAAGCTATATAAGAGCCAGTTGCCTGTGGTCGAGAAAGCCCTGGAAACTGCCGGCCTGATGCTTGGAACCGATAAGTCTAGGGGTTACTGCTTGGAGATGATTTGCGCCGATTTTCTGGCGGGGGCCAACCTGGGCGAGACTCAACCATAGATTAGGTTATGCAAAGTTCAATATTTCCAGTGCGTCTAAGTCAAAAGCGACCTAGGTTCAAATTGAACCCGGAAGAGTACGCAATAGTCCGAAACCGTGTCCTCGAACGGGATGGTTGGCGCTGTCAGGAGTGTGGTTCCATGAAAGGCTTGGAGGTCCATCACATAAAACCCAGGAGTCGGCTTGGTGGCGATGTGATGTACAACTTGATTACACTTTGCGTCGGTTGTCACAGAAAATGTCACGGAGGTCGCTGGTAGAACCAACGGTAATAAACAGGATGCGTCTTGTTTGGTGACGCAAGACGTTGTGGATTCTGCGGTGCCAGACTTTCTTACATCAACCCAGCCATCCCCGAACGAAAGAGACTTCCTCGCTACGCCGGCGAGGGGAATCGCACCCACGGCCCACCTTCCCTCATACGTAAGTTATTGATTCTACGAATCGCCAGAGACGCTGATGGCCCCAAAAATCGCCCAATTCGGTAACGCGGCGTGGAGTAAAGTCTGCAGGTAGTAATGGAATCGTTGTAATTTGGAAAATGTCTGCATATACTGAGGCGGGCGCTGTCGGATCAATGCCATTTTCGATTTACAAAGCCGATGGGAGGCTTACATTTTCGAATGGAATTTAAAACCGGCGCAGCAACGTTAGAGGCAGCGGGATGCAGCACAGGAAGGCCTGAAGATGGTGGGTCATGGGCTTCTCGAGGAAAAGGGAATTTCGGCACAGTAGAGCCACTTTGAGCCACTTTTGGTTGCGCTCGGGAATGAACCGTGGCAGAATTCCGCGCGAAACAGAGTGTGCAGCGAATTTCCATGATTATGCAGCCAATGACTTCGAAAGATGTCGGGCACTCGAAGTGAGCAATTGCAAGTCATTGAAAAAAGAGGGTTACGATTTCACCGAAAGTGGCATTTGAACTGCACATTCTTGAACGGAGCCGTTGAGGACTATCCAGGCCCAGGGGAAAACTATGCTTCTGAAGCTGCTACGGTTGGTCGTCGTTATTCTGGCAGTGACGTTCGTCAGTTCGGCAAAGGCTGATCCAGTCAATACAGTCTATTTTGATGGCAGCTATGCATTTGCCGACAGTAATGGATACGGGATACCACCGTACGGTGGAACGCTGAATGGTCAGACTGAAGCGTTCTTCTGCGTAGATTTCTCTCACGAAATTACGACCGGCGATACTTGGAATGTAACCATTACCAGCTTGACAGGATCGAACTTTGCCTCAACGAGGCTAGGCAACCAGTCAACGTACATGGTAATGGCATATCTGATTACCCAAATGATGGGCCACGGATTAAGCCAGGCGCAGATAGCTGCGGATCAATACGCGATTTGGAGCTTCAGCGGCGGCCCCGCAAATCCGTACGGAAACACTACCGCTATTATAACCACGGCTTTGGCGGGAATGAAGAGTAGCGGGTTTACTGGTCAGGAATGGGAGATTCTGACCCCGACTGGGAGTCTGGGACAGGAATTCCTGGTCTACGTTCCAGAGCCAGGGGCGCTACTGCTGCTCGTGATTGGGATGCTTCTAATTGGTATCACGATGCGCAAAAAGGGGTTTGCTGGAGCACAAGCGCACTAACTCGTCTCGAATGACCGAATTTCACTTGGGCCTGCCGGAAATTGGATTCCGGCAGGCTTAAGTTTTTGGAGCGGGGAAACGATACGGCTTAGGTTCAACGATGGGCTTCGAGATGGCAGAACACCGCGCAGGCTGTGGAGATTCTTGCACGGAGACGCCGGATTGCTCCGAAACTTATTAACTCTCTCATAAACTTCGCCGATTGAGAACGGAGTATTCACGCATCGAAAATGCTAAGCCGTAGTAATCGAATTGGCGCCACTTAGCGAAACGCGAGGCGCCGATCGCGGAGGCTGGGGTCTGGACCTTGGACGAGATAAGGACCGGCGACTGGGGAGTATGCGTAGGCGAAATCTGCTTGACTATTTGAGAGCTAAGAGGGAGTGGCGAGCCCGCTATGATCCGTCCGCACAGAACCTGGGTGCAATCCGTAAGTTCCCTGCCCGGCGGAAAACCTCGCCTCCGGCCAGGAATTCGTACTCCTCAGGGTTGACAGGGTGTGTCTCCACCTCGACGACGTACTGCTGGGCCAGAGAGAAAATCCGCTGCAGACGATCCAGCGGTTGAAACGGCGGAAGTGAAAAGAAAAAGTCAACCAGACGGTGCCTCCGCGCCAGCAGGAGGTCCACAAGCTGGCGATAGAGGCGATTTACAAAGGACTTCTCGCCCGCTCGAAATGAGAAGTTTCTGCGGACAAAAGTCCCTGGGGGCATCAGTCCTTCAAGAAGTACATTCGTGCAGAGGTGCATGTGATGGTGGCCGTCGAGGCGGTCCGGATCTTTCTGGTAAAGACGGCGGAATTCATCGAGTTGGCTCCTAACGACGTACTCGAAAGAGCGGACGAGCCCTGGGTGAAAGACGGCTTGGGCAAGACGGTGGCGTAGCAAATGCCGGGCCACTTCCTGCTGGCGCTGCAGGAGCGGAGCGGGACACTGCGGCGCAGTGAAAGATGTTGTAAAGTTCAGGTGCAGACCAACGTCGATTTTTCTTTCTTGCGCTATCACCGCGGACCTCTCCGAATCCTCCATGAATACCATTGCACTCCCCGACGAGACAGCCCCTCGCAGAATGCAGTCGAGGATGGCATCAGTTTCCTTGGAACTTCGCCCCCAGTCGTCCGCGTTGATAATGAGAAGCCCTGTGTGGGACTCCTCGCCACCCGCTTGTCTCCACTCGGCCGCCGGGACAGCGGCGTTCTTATACTGGGGGCCCAAAGGCACTGACAGTCTGCCCGATGACAGTTGGCTCTCGTTTGCCTGACGGTTGATTGGGTTATCGAAGTAGGCATTCATCCGTAAAGTTCCGCCTGATGATACGTGCTGTTTTTAACTAACCGTACCCCGGTGCATAAAATAGCGTGGTTGCGTGTGGCACTGCTCTTCGCTCTTGAGCCGGTAATCTGCGGACGCCGGAGAATAGCGAACACACGCAATAGGCGAAACCTCCTAGCCTCGCAAATCATTCAAAGTACCAAGCTGGTCTCGTCGAGTTAAGGTGGAGCAATAAGGAGAAGCATCGCAGCACGTTCGGAATCATTTACTTTCTCAGTTGGCCACAAAAAAGTTTGGAGGGTGAAGCTGGAGTCAGAGCCCGCGCGGAAGCGGAACCCTCTTTAAGCCATTAGACCACCTAAGGATTGTTAGACCAGCGAGACCGGCGAAAAGATAGAGTGCTGTCGTGCCTCCTTCGGGCACCTGCACACTCCACGTTCCTGGCCCGCCAGGGTATAAGTACCCGTTGAGACTGAGAATCTCAGCGGACGAATTGTCGGTCGAGGCGTACGTCTGGTAGTCCCCACCATAGTCCTCTGTCAAGATTAGCCCCGTCGGGGTGGTAATCGACACATACCAGTCGCTGTTAACACCAGCGGCATCCGTTGGGACAATAGGTGTCCCATTTGGACTGAACCCAACATAGACGGCTGCCGTGGAGTTGTACTGAGTCCATGTCTGGAGGCCATCAGTGAAGCTGTAACTCTTGACGAAAATAGTAACTGGATATATTCCAGCTCCTTCGTCGGGAAAGACATACGAGCCGGAAAGGACAAAGCTGCCTGTAACCCGGTCCCCCTGTACATAGACGCCCGTCAAAGACGTGAACTTATCGCCTACATAGGTATAGACCGTGTCGGCTTTAACCGAGACGACGAAGACCCCGACAAGGAGCACAGCGAAAAAGATGCAGCGAGTGAAAATCCGCATGAGCGCCTCCGTTTAGTGACTATGCCAGGGACACTCTGTGCAATTTGAGTTCCATGACCGCGACACTCAGCGGTATTGAAAAAGCCTTGTGGTCTCAATACGTTGAAAATTCTCTCTCCTGGCCATTGGGCAAAACATTAGACATTATATGCGAAAAAAATGACTTTTCTGCCCCGAGTTCGAGTTCGTCTCGTAGCTAGCTCGTCCCGGACTCCCTCTGAAAGGGACTCGACTGGCGCAGATTCGCGCCCACGTCAAAGCGGAAAGCGCGGTCTACCCAAGCGACCCACAGACCTGTCACAGCCGAAAAGAAGTTCAACAATCCAAGAACTTCAGGTGATTAAAGGACGAGAAGCACAACGGGTGAAACGGGAGAAATCTTGCTTCTGATGAGAAGTCTTCTCAGTCGCTGCATTTGTTCACGTCTATGAAACGCAACCAGTTCGCGGGGCATAGACCTCTCCAGGCTTCGGACCATGGCCCACAGATAGCCGGCGGCAGCCGCCAGTCCCCCGACGACGACCGGTCTCTTGGTCATCTGATAGCCTGTCCTGAAGACTTCCCAAATCGGATGGCTTCCAAGAGCATAGTTCAGGGCGCCAGTTCTAAACCTGGCCTTTAGAAGGCTGTGCTGGGCCGTCCCACTTTGCCGATGGTGTATAAACAACCTGTCAGTAAACGACCTTGTCCGCCAGCCCTTCATTCTCGCGGTAAGGCACGCGACGTCATCTACCCCGCCGTCCTTCACTGGCAGATATCCGCCGATCTCCTCGAAGCACTCGCGTCGAAACAATTGGCACGCGCCAACCACGTCTTCGACGTTCACGAAACGAGAGTCGCAAGCTGAATTCTCAAGCCGATAGGGCGTGCCCCCCACTCCCAGCCTTCGATCCTCCGCAAATTTTCTCATGAGGAAGGCAAGGTAGTCCTTCTCACAAAACGAAACGTCAGCATCCAAGTTACCTATGACCTCGTACTCCAGATCCTTTACCCTAGCGTAGCCCGCGTTGAAAGCATGAACCTTCACCACAGAGCTTATGGTTTGTTCGATGAAGAGTGCTTCGTTCCGTGCTGGCGTAATGAGGACGTAGCTGGGTGCGTTTGGCATAGTAAATGTTCCTTGAGGGAGATTAGAGCATCGTGCGGTGCCGTAACCGGAATTTCCGCTCGCTTAACAGCAGGCCAGCAACCTCTCCGAGACGATTTTTGAAGCAGATGTAGTTCTTGAAGCAGGTAAAGGGAAACCTAGCAGCGGGAAACGCAGATGAAATCGAGCAATTCCACCGCAGCCAAACGTCTAGTACAAATGGGGGACGTGAAAAAGCGGAATATTGCAATTATGGGAAGCTGGAATTGGGAGAGTGAAACAGCAACCAGTCTTTGCGCCTTGAGTGGATGATGCGCTCGCAAGACTGCTTCAACATCGTCAGTCGGATCCGGGCTAATCAGAACGTAAGCAACCGAAAAGATAACAACCAGAACCAATGCGACTCTCGCACATCGAATCATGACACACAGCTTATAGCTTCCGTTTTTCTTCCTGTCAAGGAGCATAAAGGGAGCCGGTTGCGCTCTAGTTTTCCTTGTCCGGTGCATTGCAGCCTCTAAATAATATTGGTGTAACTTGCTGACAAGCAGGTGGAGACTGCAGTACCCGTAGGGGTAATCACCTTAGTGCCTCCTGTTGAACCCCATAAAACTGGACACCTGCGACGTTTAGGATAGGGGCCTCCGAAGAGGGGGCAAGATTGGTGTAAAGAGCAACTGAAACGCAGTGCCGAAGAGAAGCGGGAAATTCTCCAGGAAGGCTGAAGAGCGGGAACATCGCTGAGACACGCCGCAAGCATGGGGTGGCTCCGAATCTTTGGTACCGCTGCCAATTCTCGGAACCTCAATCGCAGAGAGACTGATTAGTGAGATGTTGGTCATTTTTTGCCTCTCTTGCGTCAGAGACGCTCGAAGCAATTCTTTCCAACCAAATTTCCCGCCAGTACGAGTAGATGCTTCTAGGGCAGAACAACCGACTTTCGCTGTAACGGGCTTGGCAGACGACTGAATCCAAAATGATACAAGGAGTCTTCATCTCCTGCATTTCTCCAGTTTTTTCATTAATGATTTTGGTCACGCGCTTGAGCACTTGGTAGGTTCGACCACAGTAAGGAACCAATTCGGCGTCCCACCGCATGCCGCGATTCATGTTCCATTTGTCGCATGTGGTACGGATTTCGTCAAAACTCTTCACGCGTACCCATTCGCCCGGCTGGAGATCGAGATTGTCAGCCGGGGTGCGCGCCCCAACGGGTAGCTTTCCCTCACGGCGCGGGTAGGGCAGCCCGCCGCTAAGGTTTTGGAACCTGTTGTAAATCCAACGGAGTACGGGACCAATGCCGATCCCTAAATTGACGAGGCCTTGGTGGTACGCTATATAGAGAAAGCTCTTAAGCATTCTACCTAAGTCGACGTTTCCCGAAGTGTAGTCCTCCACGTATTGCCCCAACGCCCACCAGGGGAGAGGCGCGGTTGCGGAAGGGAGCTGGGTTGCTTGACAGACGTAGGCTGAGTCGCCATTATCTGTAGCCTTTTGTGTCGTTGCTAGCATGTCAGCCATGGTGCACCGACCTACTGGAGCATCTTTTTTCTCTTCTCGGGGGTCGTCACAGCGTTTTGAATCCGCATCCATCGGATTGAGTTTTCTTAACCAAGCTGTCTTCCAAAAGATGAGACAGGAAGCTTCGCATCCACCGTGCGATTGACCGTCGCAACGAACTCCATCGAGATGGACCGCATCCTTCATTCGGAGACCTTTGGAATCGTTCACTGTGTCACATGTTTTATGGGCACTCTTGTAGACACGGAAACGCCGGCCGCAGTAGGCAAACATCTCCGGCATGAACGGCAAGTTGTCCAGGCAACCGTTTTTGTCAAGCGTTGCCAGGATATCTCCCCGGCTGCGGACTTCGGCCCAGTCTCCGACGCGAATGTCTGGCTTTCCATCTCGCATTAAATTTGGAGTATCCATGTGGACTTGTCTTTCTAAACGGAGAACTGTTTATAAAGGCGTGCTCGACGCCGGTGAGCTATAGAATTGAGAAATAGAGCTAAGTGGTACCCGTCAGGAATCGCCACGTGAGCGATGCAAAGAAGAGCACCAATAGAGGGTTACCGAGTTTTTCTAAGTTCGTTGAATTGAGCAAAGCACGAGGCGATCTTGCCCCGCGAGGTGGAAAGGTTCTACGAGAGAGGAGATTCCAAAGTCTTGGAAAGTTCGGCGGGGAACTGCTACGACAGAGCCACGGCCTGAAATCGGACTAACATCCCCTAGAAGGGAGCCAGATTGAAGGGACTGGCTTCCGCATGGAGTCACGACAAAATCATTTGAAACATCATCGCTCAAACGAATCTGTTCGGGGATCTCACTGATCCCGAGTCCCAGTAGAAACAGGAAAACTAAGTACAGCGAAGGCTTTCTCATCTGAGGCTTCTGAACAAGAGCTTTTTTGGATGAACCTGTAAACTGCGTACCATTATTATACTTCAATTTCGCCAGTGGCAGAACAAGAAAAGTTTGCAGGTACCCTCTTAAACTGGGTCAAATCGAAATTATGAAAATCAAAGAGAAATGGGAGCCAATCGTGATTCGGAGTCGCTGACAGAAAGGCGCGTCGGCTCGTTTTGAAAGACCCGAGGCGGGCTACAGGATCCAGTTCAATGAATTCCGCAGGGAATCAGGGACTTTCGGGGATTATAGACTCCAACCATATGGCATAGCGTGCGGAGAGGGACTGTCTGAGGAGAACAAATTGCCACTTGGTGGAAGTAAATCGGGACTCCCCACCACGCTTGGATCTAGGGATGTGAACGTAAGTTAATCTCTAACATATTGGGTATAAACACTTTAAGTTGATCTAAGTAAAGGAATGTGATGGGATGGCCTTGGTATCGAACCTGCTCCGGGTAGGGGTGGAAACCCATGACAACAGGGGCGATTCACGGTTCGGACTATATGGCGGCGACCGGTTTCGTGTGCGGGCAAGCTGCACCCGTGGAATCGTTGAATGCCCTAGTCGCGGAGATCGCGAAAACGGATATTCCTGTTCTTCTCGTGGGAGAAAGCGGGACTGGTAAAGAGGTTTATGCCCGATTAATCCACCGACTGTCTGGACTCGGCGGAGGAACTCTCGAGAAGGTGAATTGTGCAGCGCTGAACGCTGGACGATTGTTGGCAGAGGTAGAGGTGGACCTTCTCTCCGGTAGTGATAGTCAAGCAGCCGTGCCGCGAACTGTGTTTTTGGATGACGTGCACGAACTGGATGCCGCTTCTCAACGGGCAATACTTGCATTGCTGCCGGACGGGGAACCAAAAGGCTGTCCGGGAAGGACCATTTCGCGATTTATCTCCTCAACATCGCGAAACTTAGAGAAGGAAATCGAAGCCGGGCGATTTCGCCGAGAACTGTATTTCCGAATCAATGGTGTGATTCTGCGTCTGCCACCTCTGCGGGAGCGGAAGGAAGACATTCCGGCGCTGCTGGAATCCTTTTTCCTGAAGCATTCAAGCGAATTGAAGAAAAACATTCCGGAATTGAACAGCGATGCGCACGCGCTCCTAGATTCTTACGACTGGCCCGGAAACATTCGCGAACTGGAAAACGTTGTGAAAAAGATTGTTGCTGTTGGCGATCCAGTACTGGCGCTTGCTGATCTACGTGCGACTCGGGTAGCTATACAGGTAAACGATGAGAGCTGGCGAGGATCATCGCTCAAAGTTGCCTCACGGGCAGCTTCGCGGCGCACAGAGCGCGAGTTGATACAGAAAGCTCTTGAGGTAACCCACTGGAACCGGAAACGGGCAGCGCAGGACCTTCAGATCAGCTATAAGTCTCTGCTGTACAAAATCAAACAAACGGGCCTGGAAGGAAAAAAGACGGAGCGGGAGTGAAGAAATGGCCATGAGAAACACGATCGTGGTGATTGTGGCGGCCTGTTTGTTGACAGGTGAAACGCATGCAAGGAGTGCGCGTCGCGCGCCGCAAGACAAGAAAGAAGAAGTGAAGGCGGCAAAAAGCCAACCCACTGCAACAGCAACACAAAGCGAGGGGGAGGAACCCACCTACAAGATTGGACCGCAAGATGTTTTAAAGATTGACGTATGGAAAGAAGATCAACTCACGCGAACTGTGCCGGTACGTCCGGATGGGAAGATTACTCTGCCTTTGCTTAATGATGTTCAGGCGGTTGGCTTGACTCCGATGGAACTGGCCAGCGCGATCAGCGATCAGCTTAAAAAGTACATTAACAATCCCCAAGTGACGGTAAGCGTGACGGAGATCAATAGCCGGCGGATTTACGTGACGGGAGAAGTCACGAAAGCGGGCACCTACGCGTTACTCCCGCACATGACCGTACTACAGGCGCCATTTACGTGCTTAGAACGGAGAGCGGCAAACAGACTAGGATACCGTTCAATTGCAAAGAGGCGGTCAAGGGAAAAAACCCTGCGCAGAATATTGAGTTGCTACCCGGCGATGTGATTGTGGTGCCATAAGGAAAAGAAATGAAGGGCTGGAGAAAACTCGCACGCGGAATTGTCTTCTTGACGGCTGCATGTCTGGGGGCATTACCCCTTCTGGCCCAGCAAGATGAAGGGGAAAAGCCGAAGCCCGCGACGCGCGTCTATCTGCCTCTTCCCGATCTCGGCGACAAGCAGCAGGAAACGGATCAGGAAACGCAAAAGATGCAGCCCGATAATGGGCCCTTGAGCGGAGTCCAGAACCCAACATTGGGTACCACGGAGATGCGCCACAGCTACTGGGTTCCTGGGATTGAATACAGCAACAATGCACGTTCAAATTCCTTGAGCGCAGCGGCGGACACCTCCTGGAACACGACGAGTTACTTGAGCGGGAACGTGAGCCTGCTTGAAGCTTGGAGTCATTCCTTGCTTTCAGCGAATTATTCCGGTGGCGGTTTTTTTTCTACGGACGCGGTACAGGGAAATGGGCAATATCATCAACTGGCGACGGCGTATGAAATCGAACAACGAAGATGGCAAATGCTATTCGTTGACCAGTTCTCATATTTACCGCAAAGCTCGTTTGGGTTTGGGGGCACGAGTGGATTGGGCTTTCCGGGGATCATGGGGACTTTGGCGGTGCCACTGCCAGGGCTTCAGAATTCGTTTGCGCCTGGGCAAACCATTTTGACGACAAATGGCCCTCGCTACAGTAATGCCGGTGCCGTTCAGCTTACTTATCACGTGAGTTCGCGGGGCTCAATCACACTCGCGGGCGTTTACGGAATCCTGCGGTTCGTCGATCCGGGAAATGTGAACAACGACAGCGAGATTCTAAATCTCGGGTACAACTACGCGATCACCCGGAAAAACACCGTCGGATTAATTTACCGATTTAGCGGCTATCATTACCCCGGTGATCCGCAGGCGCTTGGCGACCACGTTGGACAAGTTGCATACGGGCGGAAGATCACCGGCAGGGTGGGACTGGAGCTGGCGGGCGGTCCGGAGGTCACCACATTCCGGGTTGCAATCGGCGGCCTGACGCGAAGGATTTCCGGGTCCGGAAACGCCGTGTTGACATACGCATTTGCCCGAAGCAGCGTTGCGCTGAGCTATACCCATGGAGTAAGCGGGGGAAGCGGAGTCTTTAACGGATCGGAAATCGATCAAGCAAACGCAACCTGGAGCAGAAAGCTGACGCGAGTTTGGAATGGAAACGCCAATTTCGGCTACGCAAAAAACCGCCAGATCTTGTCGTTCAGTGGCCTAACTTCGCCGGTTTATAATACGTGGCTCGCCGGAGCAGGAGTGAGCCGGCCTCTTGGGCCCGAGGCAAATTTTTCACTGGCGTATCAAGCCCAAATTCAAAGTTCCAGTGTGGCGCTTTGCGGCAGCCCAAACTGCGGCACGAATTACACGGTGCACGAAATCTACGCCACTTTCCAGTGGCACGCGAGACCAATTGTCCTAAGATAGCTCAGTCAATGTACCAGACAGGTCTCGGATCCATATTCTCCAGGTCGAAAAGACATGAGAGAATGAGAGCGAAAATAGAAATAAAGCTGCAAACCGGAAAAATATAGACGTCATGTACAAAAGCTATTTCGGGCTGAAAGACAATCCGTTTAACGTCAATCCGGATCCTCGCTACCTCTTTCTTACCAAAGAGATAGAAGAGGCTCTGAGCGGCTTGATGTATGGCGTTCAGAACCGAAAGGGCTTTATTACGCTCATCGGTGAAGTTGGCACGGGGAAGACTACACTTATAAACCGTCTTGTCGAGTGGTTACATCAACAGCGGGTAAGAACCGCGTTCCTATTTAATTCCCGGATGAATACGAATCAATTGTTCGATTTCATTCTGGCGGAATTTGGGATTTCCTGCGAGTCTCGGACCAAGAGTCAGCAGCTGATGAGCCTCAATCACTGGCTTCTCGACCGTTACCGTGCCGGTGAAACAACTGTTCTGATCGTAGACGAAGCACAAAACCTCACTCACCCGGTACTCGAAGAAATTCGGTTATTGACCAATCTTGAGACATCCACCGAGAAGCTGCTGCAAATCGTACTGGCGGGACAGCAAGAGCTGGAAGAGAAGCTGAAATTGCCACAACTGCGACAACTGCGCCAGCGGATCATGCTGCGCTGCAAGACTGCACCTTTGACGAAAGACCAGACGCGCGATTACATCGCCGAACGGCTCAGGATCGCAGGAGCAGCACCAGGCGGACAACCGATTTTCAGCCCAGCGGCTCTCGAAACAATACATCTCTATTCGATGGGAATTCCCCGTGTCGTGAATCTCCTTTCCGAGCATGCGCTGATTAACGCTTACGTGGAGCAGCAACGGCCAATTCAGCCAAAGATCATCGAGGACATCGCGCGAGAATTTCAGCTGGATCAGGTTGAACCGATCGCCTCCCCCGAGAGCGTGAGAACCAGTGCAGAGCTCTACAACTCGGAAGCATTTATTCAAAACCTTGGCGAAGCCTTGTCGCGCTTTAGATTGAACCCGTACGACCCGCCTTCGCGCGATAGAAAATAATCACGGAAGCCAAGTCACTCCGGACGATCCAGTCAAACTAAGCTGGCACGCAGGGGGCCTTCCCGAGCCAATTACATCCGTGCGATCGACTGAAAAGACGCTGAGAAGCTCCGGTGTCCCTTACATTTTCGGGGTGATTCACAACCTGTGGTTTCGGCCGTGGGGATATGCGGCGCGGAAGCCGCTTGTCACATCGTGGTAAGAGTTTTCCCTAGCCTCCCATCTGGCGGGGAGATTTCTACCCCGGGTTGTTGTCTGGAAGCCGCCCCCATCAAACGAACTCCTTTGTTTTCAGTTGCTTCCAGAATAAGTCGTACTCGTCTCCGGTGGGAGGTCCAAGCGTGATGTGGCAAGTTGATTGCGACCGTTTCTATGTTACTTGCAAGCACTTGTTGTGGACTTCTAAGTTGTTGGTTTTACAGGGCCTAGAGTCAAATTGAGCTTATTGGTGCAAGACTGAAAGTGCAATTAATGGCGGTAGCCTGTCTGGTAAGCAGCGGGAATGCCTAAAACCTCAGAATCATTGGATGAACAGGCTTCAGCTGAGTCCGAGCGATTTGTTAACACAGCGTTCTCCAACATGCTAAGCAATTTTTCTAGTCTCAACGGTGATTCAACAAATCTTCCTCCGCAGAGGAACGAGCGAACATGATCCGAGTGGGTGTAATCGGTTACGGCTATTGGGGACCCAATATCGTGAGGAATTTGCATGGTCTCGATAGCACGCGTGTGGAAATGGTGTGCGACAAGAGTTCCTCCGCATTGGCCCGTGTGCGTAAGACCTATCCGGGCATTGCCACGACATCAGACTGCGGAGAGTTATTGCGCTCACCGCAGATTGACGCCGTCGCCGTAATTACACCTGTATGGACGCATTACGAATTGGCTAAGACCGCACTTGAAAATGGCAAACATGTCTTCGTGGAGAAGCCATTCACTGCCAGCACGGCTCAGGCCGAGGAACTGATCGAACTAGCGGCTCGCAAGAATCTCACCATCATGGTGGACCACACGTTCTTGTTTACCGGTGCGGTGCGCAAAATCCGCGAATTGATCGAGAATAAAGAGCTGGGTGACTTGTATTACTACGACTCGCTACGCGTGAATTTAGGACTATTTCAGCATGACGTGAGTGTGATCTGGGACCTGGCGCCGCACGATCTATCCATCATGGATCACCTCATAAAAAAAGAGCCCGAGGCCATTGTTGCCACCGGTGAGAAGCATTTAAACGGAGTGGAAGATGTCGCGTTCATGACGATTTATTTTCCGCAGAACGTGATCGCGCACGTCAATGTGAACTGGCTTTCGCCGGTGAAGATTCGAACAACGCTAATCGGCGGGCAGAAAAAAATGCTGGTTTGGAACGACATAGTGGCCGATGAAAAAGTACGCGTGTACGACAAGGGTGTACAAATCAGCTCGGGAGATGGAATTCGCGACCTGCTGGTCAACTACCGCAGCGGAGACATGTGGGCGCCACAGATCGAACAGTTGGAAGCATTGCGCGTCGAGCTCGGCTACTTCGCGGATTGTATCACGCAAAACAAAAC
>WNFT01006484.1_pt1 | contig 17364 bp, 19 predicted proteins | sample 5400191 | NCBI WGS metagenome assembly WNFT01 (sample SAMN13153359, study PRJNA577476) | soil metagenome | isolation source: 80 cm saprolite under Madrone tree | place: USA:California | collected 2016-06-14 | reverse complement strand
AGGAGGCCGTTGGTTCGAATCCATCACCGCCCACGCTGCCAGACTAATTTCCCTGTCTATCCGGCCGCGGTGTGTAGCGGTTGAATTCCCCCAACACGTCAGTCGGCGACCGCCGTAACCCGCTCGATGTGAGTACGATGTGGTCGCCGCCAATTACTCAAGGGGCTCCTCCGCATGCCAGAAACACCCGAGCAAGTCGTCGCAAACTGGAAGCCTGAAGAGGCACGCCAGTACGGCGAAATGCTCGAGAGGTTGGCAATTCACATGTCAGACCGGATCAATTACGCAGAAGGACGGCGGGCCTCGTTGTCGACCAATGCATCCGGACTGCTAGCAGCGGGCATCGCGATTCTCGCACTCGTTAAGGACGTTGGCTTGGTGCGGGTGCCACTTGTCGTTCTTTCACTAGGCTTGATTTTGACTGGGCTTGCCACCCTTGTTCTATATGTGCGTCAGACCAACTTAAAGACGTTCCTCCAGATTGCAAGCGTGACCAGGCCATGGAAGTGGTTCTACCGCGACGCATTGATCGATTCCAGTCGCCTAACGGGTGGTTGGTACGGGTTTCAACGGCCACAGGCGCGTGCGGCTGCGGGACAAGCCTTTGACAATCAGTGGCCACAATTTGCCGATCGGTTCTTAACTCTTTCAGACCCACATGTCAACGCGATTCAGAACCTCCGCCAGGTGTTTCTGCTGCATGCGAATGAGCGGTACAAGAACCAGCATCTGAGCGAACTGCGTAACGTCTTTAACTGGGGAGCTATCAGTAGCGTGGCTGCCTTCATAGTGGCCCTTGCGGTAGTAGGCGTGGTCAATCTAGCTGCGTCTGGGCCGCCGATTGATTCGCCATCTACCGACTCGGAACAAACTGTTGTGCTAGCGACCCCATAGGTTACTCGTCAGCCGCGAACCCCTTAGATGGCTGACGAGCTACCAATTCACGGTCAACCGAATAGACCCGCATTCCATTCGCGTCCCACTCATCTGTTTCTTGGACCCCATAAAGCATCGCCGGCGAATTACCGTTCGGGCGCCCGTTCCAGTTGGCGCGTAGATACTGCTTCATATTCGCTGACGTACGGTCGGCGAGATGCAACCGCGACCGCGAGTTCATGGAACGCGCCATTCCCTGCGTTGGTGCCCACTCACTGTCCAGCATGTCCCAAGTCAGGCGCCCTTTGACCGAGCCGCGCCGGGCCGCGCCTGTGTACGTGGCTTCAAGAAAATTCGCAAAGCCTAGTATATCGGCCGCGCTACAGCAGCATGTTCCATCGCTCAGCAAGAGCAGGTCATTATCAGCGGCACCGAAGGCAACGCCTGCACCGTGAGCTTCCTCGCGAAAACGCAGGACCCGCTCGAGCCGCGCCTCAAGGGGAAGGATCCATTCACGTCCTACCCGAGTGGACCCTTTGCCATAGTGTTGGCGAAGATCCAAGCCCAAAGCCGTGGACAACCTGGCGGTCCCCTTCCACTGCTTTTCGATCGGTAGTTTCAAGTGTTCTACCGAGACATGCCGCGCGCCGGCGCTGGCAGCTGCGCGAATGACTGCAATGACATCATTCTCGCGACCGGGGAGCACTGGCTGTATTCGCACGCCAACTCGCACTCCCGATGACGACGCTATACCCGCTGCGGAGAGTAGTGCTGACGGGCCCGGCGTGCCTACATCGATCCCCTTAAGGAGGTCGTCATCGATAGAACTGACAGACACTTGGACAGCGAAGTTGCCACGGCGAATGAGGTCGAGGTACGCGCAATCTGCGAACAGAACCCCTTTTGTGCTGATTATGGTCGGATAGTCGAAGTCAGCCAGTACACGTAGGAGCCCAAGAGTGACTCTCTGACGATGTTCTTGTGGCCCGAACGGATCGCTCATCCCGCCAAAGTGGATTGGCTGCCTCTTACTCAGAAACTCATCGACGGGCCCTCTTAGTCGGCCACGAGCAACGCGCTCAAGCCGACGGGCAAAGGCATCGGCCGAGGCGGCTGTCGAGGCCTTGGTGGTTGCTCCACCCCTCGCAGCGGCAAAGCAATACTTGCATCCGAAGCCGCAATGCGAGTAGGAGTCAAGTCGGAGGGGAAGGCCGCAGTAATAGAACTGGCTCGTGATACTCAGCGCGTAGTCATACGCGCGCATTTGGCTCATTGGCAGATTGGCACGGCCGCGATCATCAGTGGCTGGATAAGTAGCGTACACGGCCTCAAGCGAACGCGCTGATTTCCGCGTCGAGTATCGTGAGGTGCCGGTCTGGTTATATCGGCAGCCAAATCAGGCGTGCACTATTGAGCTCGCTCGCGTTGCTGGGGACCACAATTCGGAGACTCAAGCCTCGGCATCCCTTAGCAACCTATAGAGTTTGGGGCGTGACCTTGTGCCTCGCAACTGTCTGTGAGAATGGCAAGACGATTCTGATAGCCGCAGACAAGATGGTCGGCTTCGGCGTCATCGAGTCGGAACTCGATGTCATCAAGATGCGACAGGTCCATGAGTCCTGGTGGGTGCTCTTCTCAGGCAATGACATATCACCCGTGCTTCCAATAGCGGCTCGAATCAAAGACGCGCTTCGAGAGCGAGCGGTCTCCTTGCCGGAGATAGTGGATACGGTCGGTAGTGCCTACCGAGATCAACGCCTGGCCGATGCCGAGTCCCGGTTCCTACGTAATCGTGGCTGGACCCTATACCATTTCATTGCCAAGGGTCGAGAGAAGCTTCCCGAAGACCTGTATCAGCTGTTAGATCGCGAGATCGCCACATACAACTTCAACAACGTCAGCTTGCTAGTAGCTGGTTTCGATAGAGACGCGATTGCTCATGTTTTCACCATCGCGTCGGACGGAGAGCCAAACTTCTCAGATCTCGAAGGTTTTGGAGCAGTCGGGAGCGGCACATATGGAGCGCTTTATTGGCTCGTCTATCGAGAATGGTCGCAGCGCTTTAGCCTACGACGCGCTCTTCTATATGCGTCTGAGGCCAAGTTCTTTGGGGAGCAGGCCAGTGGCGTTGGCGAACTGACAGACTTCTATATAGCCCGTCACGGCAATCCGCTCCAACAACTGTCGGATTCACAAATCGGAGCCGTTGAGCGGTTGAGAAGGAAGGTGGCTCCCAGGTGGCCCACCACAAAACGTCTTGGTGACTTGGGCGCGGACATTGGCGAAATGGAACTTATGCCGGAGGCAGCTGAACCCCACACATCCATGGACGCCAGATATCGACTGCAGGAAGGCAAGGCGGGACGACCAGAGCCTCGCTCTGCAGTCTGAGTAGGGGGCGTCGTCCGCCATTAGCCTGCAAGCCGCGATCTTCAACAGTGGGCGCTGAGGCTTTACAGGCACGAGCGAGAGCGGCCCGACGCCAAGAGTCAGCGGTTTCGACGACCACAGTCTCATTCGACCCTGGTACATGTCCGCATACCAATATGGTATGTTTCGGCCAGTGACACAGGGTTTGGCGCCAAAGGCTCCCGCGGTCGGTGAGGCAATTCGCCGGGTGCGTCAGCAGAAGCGCATGAGTCAGGCCGAGTTGGCCCAACGGGCTCGCCTGACCCAAGCGACTGTCTCCCGGATCGAGTCGGGGGCTCGACGGGGTGACATGGAGACGCTGGCGCTCATTGCGGCCGCTTTAGGACTGGCACTCTGGATTCTGATCAAGCGTGCCGAAGGCGTCCGCCTTCTTTTCGCAACAGTAAGGCCGAGATAGGAGGGAGTCATACGATGCGTCATGACATTCGCGTTTCAGCATATGTACCCACGTATCACAGGCACCTGGACGCGACGATGATCGCCAACACGTACCTGCCCCGCCTCCAGCGGTCGTTCAGCAGCCTCAACGTGCGCGGTTCAGCAGAGTGGCTTGAGGCAGGCGGCGTCTCATTAGGACTCGCTTATGAAGCCAACCTGAAAGCCGAACAAGACCACCACCAGGCGTGGCTGAACGCGGCCCTCTTTGCTGTACAACAGGCAGGTCTTCAGGTCGCTGAGGCGTACATAACGCGCAGTGTCGGTATGGCAGTGTTAGGAGGGGGCGCCGGTGCCGCTGGGGGATACAGAGCCAGCGGAAATGCTTTCGGGGCTGCCATAGTCGGAATCATCGGCCTCGCCATCGGAAGCCTCTTTCGAGCTGAGGTGCCTATCTACCAAGCTCAATATTCTTCCGCACATGGTTGGCAATTGCTGCCAGTACGACAATCTGTTCCTCAAGGCCTTACATTTCGATTCGCCTAGCCGTGTGCCGACCGGCTGGCTAGACCCGCCACAAACGGCGCGTCGACACTCTTAGGGAGCGGCTGGCGTCGATTGGAGATGCCGCTGACAATCGTTGATTTCGAGAGTCGGTAGTGCGGCAGCGTTTGGCTAGGAGCCTCCGGCTAAAAGCGTAGGCTCGCACCCCTGAGGATTCTCAGCCCTTACGAGGTCCTAGGGACGTACGGATATCAGTTATCCAGACTGCCAAGACATCGCCCGTTTGAATTCCACGATTCGCATGTCCAAGATCCTTGCGTATCGCAAGCAGAAGTCGCTCAAACGCGAGCAGGGGAGGTAGTGCCACCTTGCCTTCCTCGAATGTTTGGTTCGAAAGGGCCTCGCGAAAACGAGCCCATTCGACAATCACCCGATCGTCTGCCCAAGTAATGAAGCCTGGCGCCATTCGTGGGAAGTACTCCTTTAGATGCGCGTCTTTCGTTGCCTGATCACCCGCCCCAAGGAAATACCTGCCGAGCACGGAACTCATGAACTCCTCATACAATCCCGCCTTCTTCTCCCTCAATCGCTGAAGTTGGTCGCGCCTACTCTCGAAGTATCGAGAGCCTAGCAATGACCCAAGCGACACAACTACAGCTGCGGCACCGGTCACGAGCGCGGCTGCAACTTCCTTCTGGAGGCCGCTGAAGATCGTCCATAACGCATATGCGCTGGCCGCGAGCACACCAAGCGCGAGCAGGGCTGACAAGCAGCCAAGCACGAGTTGAGCTCTGGGCGCTTGACCGCTTGTGGGGGACGTGGGCACGGGGCAGTCTATAGGTGCGAGCGGACTGGTCTTGTGGCTAGGACGTGGTGAGGGCTGTTGGCTTTCGATAAGGCGTGCCTATCGATAGCCCGAACCCGGCTAATCATCAGGCGCAGGGTGCCTGTCAGCGGTGGCTCCGTTCCAACATCGCCCACAGGCGGTCGCTAGCCGCTTTGAAGGTGACTGACCGCGGTGCGGGCGAGTTTCTCGACCGCGGTCGGGTCGGTGCTCGGTGTGACCGCGATCGTGATCACGACGTTTGACTTGAACACGAAGATCATGGTTCCGCCAGTCCCGGAGCTCGTAAAGGTGTACTCAACTGCCTTGTCGCCGATTCCGGTGATTACTTTCGCCGTACCAGACGTATTGGCGCCTTTCAGGGCGGCGGTCAGCTTCTCGGGCGAAATCGAGGCGGCGGAGGTCACGCTCGGGTAGACCTGGGCCACGACGATCACGGACGTCGAGAAGTCTGCGCTGCCATAGAGGCAAGTCCCTGCCGTCTGCGCCCCACTCGAAGCCCCGATATCAGTAACTGTTACTCCGGTCGCGGCGGACGCGTCGGCTGCGGTGACCAGCTTGCAAGCATCGACGGTAGTGATCAGCTTCGCTTTGGACGACGGCGAGGGGGTTACTGAGGCTTTTGAAGAAGCGTTAGACGACCCGCAGGCGCTGACCAGGAGGACGCAGGTCGCGACCACGGCGATCAAGCCGCTTCGGCGAGATGGTTTTAGTGACCACTCGCGTGAGAGTCATTTTGGGGCCCGTAGCGTCCCAAGCGGGAAACGGCATGTCAAGCGGATCAGAACGGCCCGCGGGCGCCGCACCCAAAGGCCGGCGCCCGCGTTCGACGACTAGCCCTTGGGGCCGACCAGATCGCTCATCGCCGGCACGTGGGCCGTATCGCATGTGAAGCCCAGGCACCCGAGATGCCAGCCATCCTGGATCGTCCGCAGCATCGAGTAGTGGTTGTAAGAAACGTTCGAGGTGCGAGCTGCATGGTCGGAGTGCGAGATGACCAGGGTGACGACATGGCCACCGCCCGGGACGGCGTCGCAGCAGCCGCTCACGTCGACGAATGGGAAGTCAGTTTCGTCCCAGGTGATGAAGATCGCCGAGTTGCCTGTCCAAGCCGAGGAGGACGTGATCGCGCTGACCATACTCGACAGGAAAGCATCGCCGGTGCTGATCAGACCCTGCACGTGGCTGAAGCTGCACGCGTCGGAAGTCGGGCCGACGCGGCCGTGCATGTCGTTGCACTGGTCTGGGCTGATCCAGACATAGTCCGGAGCGGTGCCTGCGGCGAGGTCGCTGTTCAGCTGGCTCAGGTCGACGATGTTCGCCATCCGCGCCGGGCTGCTCTGCACGTCGGCAAAGGACACGAACGAATTGTGCTTGCGCTCGTAAAGCTGGTTGCCACACGCGTGATCGAGCTTGGTCACGCACAACGACAAGGACTGCATGTATGCCTTCCAGGTCTTGCCGCTGCTCTCGAGCTGGTCGACGATGTTCGGAACGCTGAGCGTTTCATCGGCATCGCTGTCGGCGCCCTGGATGCCCGCCGTCGCGGCGACATAGTTGGGCTGGCTCGGATGCGTGACGCCGAAGTAACTGGTCGCGAGGCCGTGCGCTCGGGCCGCGCCATTGATCCAGGGCGCGTTGGTGTTGCCGATCAGGCTGTTGAAGCCCGTGTTCTCCATCATGATCACGAAGACGTGCTGGAAGTTCTTGAGATCGCTGCGATTCCCCGAATCCGACGCCGATACAGGACCGCCCACGAGCGCCACCAGCGCAGCGGACAGCACAGCGGCTGAGAGACGTCCGACAAGCCTGCGATCCACCACGCACCCTCCTTGCTTCGGAACGCGAACCGGAACCGGTGGATTATGCCCCTAACCCGGATCGATGACCAGCGCCAACTCGGGTCGCCCTCCAGCCGCAGATAGAATTACGGGCCGCGTGCCGAGGTAGCTCAGCTTGGTAGAGCACTTGACTGAAAATCAAGGTGTCGCCAGTTCAAATCTGGCCCTCGGCACCAGCCCCAAATTCGTCGTAGGCTCAAGGCGTGGATCTGCTGCTGGGAGTCGCGGCCCTTATCGCGTTTGCCATCGCCTCATATTTTTGGGGTGTCGACAGCCGGCCGGGCTTCGCCGACGGACGCGTTGACCGCATCGAGCGCTGGTTCCCGCACTCCAGAACTGATTAGAAGTTCAAATCTGGCCCTCAGCACCAGCCTCGATCGCCGGTTCTGAGCGGCGCAGGACGCGAAACGGCGCGTCCAGGATCACGAACAAGGCGAGGCCGACCACCGCGGCCCAACCGATGTACCAGGGCCACGGGCCCAGCAGGTCGAGCGCGGTGGAGCTGCCCGGTTTGGCGCGCAGGAACATGTAGTCGGCGCCCGTCGTTGCATCGAGCAGCCCGACAAACCCTGTGTAGACGACGGTGAGCGGAACGACCCACAGCAAGGCGCGGCGGCGCGGCCACTGCCCGAGGCCGACCACCAGGAGAAGAGCCGCAGCCACCACTCCGCCGTGGGCCACGTAGTACTGGATGAACGGGAAGGCGGGGAAGTGCTCTGGCAAGTCGGGCGTGATGATGGCCTGGATGGTGCCGGCCAGTCCCCAGCAGTAGGTCACCTCGACCAGCAGCTGCTGCCTCAGCCACAGCGCGACCGCGGACACGAAGATAGCCGCGTCGCACAGCTGAAACGGGAGCGCGTAGGCGAGCTCGGCCCGGTTCGCGTGGGTGGCGAAGAGGTAGATCCACCAGGCGACCTCCGCGCCGACCAACACCACCGCCAGGGAGCGGGCGGCGGTCGTCGTCCACGTTCCTGGACGCAGACGGGCCGCGGCCACCAGCGCGGCCGTCACCGCCGCGATGACTGCCATGGCCCCCAGGTGCTCGACGGACAGCAGTCCCGTCATTCGCGCGAAGGTACGCCAAACGCCGAAATAGCTACGCTACGAAACGGGTTGGCATAGGCAGGCAAAAATGAAAGTAGAGATCTGGTCAGACATCGTTTGACCCTGGTGCTACATCGGCAAGCGACGGTTTGAGACCGCTCTCGAGCGGTTCGACCATCGGGCCGATGTCGCTGTGGAGTTCCGCAGCTTCGAGCTCAACCCCAATGCGCCGGCTCAGCAGGAGGGCAATCTGGAGGAGGTACTGGCGCGCAAGTACGGCGTGAGCCTCGAGCAGGCGCGCGCGATGAACGCCCGAGTCGTGGACGCGGCGGCCGGCGAGGGCCTGCACTACAGATATGACATCGCCAAGCGGGCCAACACCTTCGACGCCCACAGGCTCATCCACCTGGCCGCGGCCGCAGGCCTGCAAGCCCCGATGAAGGAGCGCCTGATGGCCGCCTACTTCATTGAAGGGCGCGCCATCGGCGACCGCGACACGCTGGTCGAGCTGGCTGCCGAGGTTGGCATCGATTCAAACCGCGCGCTGGCCGCGCTCGATTCCGACGAGTTCGCCGACGACGTTCGGGCCGACGAGCGCGAGGCGGTCGAGCTGGGCATCACCGGCGTGCCGTTTTTCGTGATCAACCGCCGCTATGGAGTGTCCGGGGCCCAGCCGCCTGAGGTGATGCTCGAGGCGCTCGCGGTCGGCTGGAAGGACGGCCCCTAGCGGGCGTAATCGACCGCCACGGTGGCGGCGAAGAGGGCGACTCCCAGCCAGCCGACCATGAAGGCCCGCCAGCCGGTGGGATCCTCGCGCAGGCGCGCCCAGTTGTTGACCGCCGTGGCCAGGACCAGGTAAAGAAACGTCATTTCGGCCCACATCACCAGGAAGTGGAACTGCCCGACCGGGCTCCAGCGATATGAGATCGGCATCGACCAGTTGACGAGATCCAGCCCCGCCTGAGCCAGGAAGGCGGCGGCGGCCGTCGTCAGGCCCAGGAGCGCGTACAGAGGCAGGCGCCTCCAGGCTATCGAGGGCCTGAGCCGGCGCAGCATCGCAACTCCGGCGACATTGAGCGCGGGGATGAAGAGGCCGTCTCCCAACACACCGGAGAAGTACCAGAACACCGTGTGCTGGCCGCCGTGGTAGGAGAAGTAGAAGGCCCATTGATACCCGAACAGGAACGTCCAGCTGGTCGCCGCGGGCAAGATCGGCCACCAGGCACGCTCACGGGCTAACCGGAGAACGGCGGCCACTGGGCGCGCATGCTAGCCGAAGGGGCCGGGCCGTGGGCCTGGCCTCGTGTACATTGGCTGAACGTTGGCCACTATTGAGCAGGTAGAGGTCAAGGGCCCGGTGGTGGGACGGGCGCGCGAAGTGCTCACGCCCGACGCCCTCGATTTCATCGGACGCCTCCAGCGAGAGTTCGGCGGCCGCCGCGAGCAGCTCCTGCATGCACGCGATGAGCGCCAGGCGCGCATCGACGCCGGGGAGATGCCCGATTTCCTCGGCGCGACCAGGTTGGTCCGAGAATCCGAGTGGCGAGTCGCGAAGGCGCCGAAGGACCTCGAGGACCGGCGCGTCGAGATCACCGGGCCGACCGACCGCAAGATGCTCATCAACGCTCTCAACTCCGGGGCGCGCGTGTTCATGGCCGACTTCGAGGACGCCAACTCCCCGACGTGGTCGAACCTGGTCGAGGGCCAGGTCAACCTCATCGACGCCATCGAGAGGACCCTTACGTTCACGAGCCCCGAGGGCAAGGAATATCGCCTCAACGAAAAGGTGGCGACGCTGGTCGTGCGCCCACGCGGATGGCACCTCGACGAGCGCCACGTCGTGTTGGGCGGGAAGCCTGTTTCGGGCAGCCTCTTTGACTTCGGCCTGTACTTCTTTCACAACGCCAAGCGCCTGCTGGGCAAGGGCAGCGGACCGTACTTCTATCTTCCGAAGCTCGAAAGCCACCTGGAGGCGCGACTCTGGAATGATGTCTTCAACTTCGCGCAGGATGCTTTGGGCATCCCGCGCGGGACGGTCCGCGCCACCGTCCTCATCGAGACGATCCTCGCTGCGTTCGAGATGGAGGAGATCCTGTACGAGCTACGGGACCACTCCAGCGGTCTGAACGCCGGGCGCTGGGACTACATCTTCAGCATCATCAAGAAGTTTCGAAACCGCGAGGACTTCGTCCTGCCCGACCGCGCGCAGGTGACGATGACCGTCCCCTTCATGCGCTGCCACCGGCGCGGCGCGCATGCGATGGGGGGGATGGCCGCGTTCATCCCGTCGCGTCGCGACGCCGAGGTCAATGCTGTAGCGATGGCCAAGGTCAAGGAGGACAAGGATCGCGAGGCCGGCGATGGTTTCGACGGCACGTGGGTGGCGCATCCCGACCTGGTGACCATCGCGACCGAGTCGTTCGATCACGTGCTCGGCGATCGCCCGAACCAGCTCGATCGGCAAAGACCCGATGTTCACGTCGACTCTCGGCAGCTCATCGACGTTCGCGTGCCAGGCAGCACTGTCACCGAGGGCGGGCTCAGGCTGAATGTCAGCGTCGGCATCCAGTACATCGAATCGTGGATGCGCGGCGTGGGCGCGGCGGCCATCAACAATTTGATGGAGGATGTCGCGACCGCCGAGATATCGCGGTCGCAGGTGTGGCAGTGGTGCCGCCATGCGACGCGCCTTGCCGAGGGGGCGACCGTGACGGCGGACCTGGTGCGCGAGATCACCGACGACGAGATGGCGAGCCTGCACGCCCGGCACGGTGAAGAGCTGTGGAAGAAGGGGCGGTTCGAGGAGGCGCGCCAGGTGTTCGAAGAGGTCGCCCTGGCCGAGAAATTCCCGGCCTTCCTGACGCTGGTCGCCCAGCGCTACATCGACTGAGGACTACCCGCTAGGGAATCACCCGTGGCGGCGCCGGCGGCTTGCCCGGCAGCCTGCGCCACTGCCTCGGGCCGACGCCGTTGTTCGGGTTGCCCGGCACGAAGGCCACGGCCGACGGCTTGACCATGCAGTTGTCCTTGCGCACGACGCTTCGCTCGCCGCCTTCCTGGTGCTCGATGACGACCGTCCTCTCGAGCACCGCCCGCACGCGTACCTGCTTGCCGTCGACCATTGCGTTGAAGCCACCGCTGACCTCGTGATTCAAGGGTGGGACGATGCTTGCCAGCGAAACGAGATCGGCGGCGGTTTTGCTCATTTAATGGCTTCCTCGGGCTAGGCGGCGGTTCTGTAGCCGCGTAAAAAATGAAAAGTGCCGATCTCATGGTCGGCAGCCCGAGTTTACCAGAACGTTACGCGGGCCCCGGAAGCCGAGGGGCCGGGCGCCGGCACGCTAGGCGGCCGGGTTGTGCTCCTGCAGCCGCAGCTGCCGGGCGGCCTCGCGACCCCGTCGCGCCGCTTCCTTGCTCGCCAGGTGGCGCACGCGCAGGTGGGCCGGGTCGACCATCAGCCGCTGCCGATTGACCAGGATCTTGGGCTCGCCGGGGGCGGGTTCGATGACCGCGGTCCGCTCCAGCACGGCCGTCACCCAGACACGCCGGCCGTCGACCTCGGCTGCGAAGTCGGGAAGGATCTCGTCATCCTCGTCCATCTCGACGCTGTCCAGCCGGACGAGCTCAGCGCGGCTCGACTGCTCTTCTGTGGGTTTTCGGTACGAATCCATGCTCATATGCCAAATACCCGATCGCGAGCAGGACCAAACCCAACCCGAGCCACGGAAGCAGATACGCCGGGAAGATACCCAGCAGATCGCGAACACGCGGTCCGAGGCGCCGTCCCAGCTCGAGGAAGATCGCCGCCCAGATCGTGGCCGAGAACAATACGCACGGTGTGAAAACCCGATAAGGGACGTTCAATATTCCCGAAAGCGCCGAGATCACGATCCGCATCCCCGGGATGTGGCGGCCGATGATGATCGTCCACGGACCCCAGCGCTTGAAAGCTCGTTCGGCACGGTTCAGCTTTACTTCAGTCAGGCCGATGTACCCGCCGTAACGTCGGATGAATGGTCGCCCGTACTTTCGCGAGATCGTGAGGTTGCATGCGCTCCCCAGCACCGATCCGGCGATCACGCCCAGGTACGCGAGCGGGTAGGGGATCGCCCCAGTGGTCGTCAGGTAGCCGCCATATGCGATGGCTGCGTCACCCGGCGCGGGCAGCGGCACCCCCAGCTCCTCCAGGAAGATCACGAAGAACAACCCGCCCGCCTGGTGATGCAGGATGAACAGGCGGATGACGCGCGTCAGCGGCCTCAGCCAGGATGGTTCCTGCAGCCACCCCGGAAGGGAACTCGCTAGATGGGCGGCCATGAACAGCATTCGTGTGGGCCGACCATACGGCCCCGCCGCGATTATATGTGCGGCGCCCTGCCTGCCCCTGCAGCTTGGGACGAAATCAGCGACTCGGGCGTCGCCCACGCCAGTTGCGTCCCGAAGACTCTTTCGAAATGACGCGCGTAGCCGCGCGCTGCGCTTCCGGTGTCGATCCCAGGGCCCTTGAGCGCCGCCACCGAGGTCGGCCGTTTTTCGGCATGCCCACAGGGGACGATGCCGTCGAAGTAGTCGAGGTTGGTGGTGAGGTTCAGGGCGAAGCCGTGGCTGACCACCGAGCGGTTCAGCTTGATCCCGATGGCGGCCACCTTCTCGCCATTTGACCAGACGCCGGTGAGGCCGGGATCCCCGGGCTCGGAAGCGATGCCCAGCTCACCCAGGTAGTCGATCAACGACTGCTCGAGCATCGCCAGGTACTGCGGGATCGTGATCCCAAAATGTGTGAGGTCGAGGATCGGGTACCCGACCAGCTGGCCGGGGCCGTGGTATGTCGCCTCACCGCCCCGGTCGGACCAGATGACATCGACGTCGCGCCGGCCGCGTTCAGCCTCGTCCCAAAGCAAGTCGCCTGCGCTGGCGGCCTTGCCCATGGTGAACACGTGAGGGTGCTCGAGCAGCAGCAGCGTGTCGGGCGCGCGGCCGTCTCGCACAGCCTCCACCAGCTCGACCTGGAGGTCCCAGACCGCGCGGTAGCCGGCGCTACCCAGCCAGCAGGCTCTTACGGGCGGGGACTTGCTCATCAGCGTGGTATGACGAACGGACCAGAGGACCGGCTTCGACGTGCCCGAAGCCCATGGCCAGCGCCTTCTGCTTCAGCTCGACGAACTCTTCGGGCCGGTAGTAGCGCACGACCTCGGCGTGCTTCTTGCTCGGCCGCAGGTACTGGCCGACGGTCAGGACGTCGATGTTGTGCGCGCGCATGTTGCGAAACACCTCGAGCAGCTCTTCCTCGGTTTCGCCGAGGCCGACCATCAGTCCCGACTTGCTGACCATGTGCGGCGCCAGCGTCTTCACGTGGCGGAGCAGCGCCAGGCTGTTCGCGTACACGGCCTTGGGCCGGATCCGCGCGTAGAGGCGAGGCACAGTCTCGGTGTTGTGGTTGAAGATGTCGGGGCCCGCCTCGACGACTGTGCGCACAGCTTCGAAGTCCCCCTGGAAGTCGGGGGTCAGGACCTCGATCGTCGTGCCTGGGCTGCGCCGGCGGATGGCCCTGATCGTGCGCGCGAAGATGCCGGCGCCGCCATCGCGCAGATCGTCGCGATCGACTGAGGTGATGACCGCGTGGCGAAGTCCGAGCTCGGCCACCGATTCGGCGACGCGCAGGGGCTCGCCGAGGTCCAGCTCCGAGGGCCGTCCCGAGGTGACCGCGCAGAAGCGGCACGCGCGTGTGCACACGTCCCCGAGGATCATGAAGGTCGCTGTGCGCCGGTTCCAGCAATCGAAGATGTTCGGGCAGCGCGCCTCCTCGCACACTGTGTGCAAGCGGCTTCCGCGCACGATCTGCTTGAGGTCCTTGAAATTCTCGCCCTCGGTCACGCGCACGCGGATCCACGAAGGGATCGGCTGCGGAGTGATGGGGGAGGGGCTGCTCACAGCTTGATGTTAGAAGCCGTCCATTCCTCGAGTGCTTTCTTGATGAAGCCCAGGAACTGACCGGCCATCATCCCGTCGATGATGCGATGGTCGAAGCTCAGGCACATGTTCATCATGTGGCGCACCGCGATGCCGTCGCCGATGACGACCGGGCGGCGGACGATCGACTCGGTGGTGAGGATCGCCGCCTGCGGCTGGTTGATGATGGGCTGGCTGGCGACCGACCCGGTGGAGCCGGTGTTGTTCAAAGTGATCGTGCCGCCGTGGACGTCGTCAGGCTTGAGCTGCTTGTTACGCGCGCGCTCGACGAGGTCATTGATCGAACGAACCAGGTCGGTGAAGCCGCGTTGGTCTGCGTCCTTGAGCACCGGGACGATGAGCCCGTCCGGAATCGAAACCGCGATGCCCATGTTGATGTAGCGCTTGAGGATGACGCCCTCGTCGCTCCAGGTGGAGTTGAGCCACGGGTACTGCTTGATGGCCTCGCACACGATCTGGACCACGAAGGGGATGTAGGTCAGGGCCACGCCATGGCGGGCCTTGAAGCCCTCTTTCTCCGACTCGCGGTAGCGAACGAGGTTGGTGACGTCGACCTCCTGGAGGGTCCAGGCATGGGGCGAGGTCGCAAGGCTGCGGACCATGTGCTCCGCGATCGAGCGCCGCATCACGCTGAGCTTCACGAGCTCTTCGCGCTTGCCATCGACATGGACCGGCGCGGGCGCGGCCGGGGTTTTCGTCGCGGCCGGCGCCGCAGGCGCTGCGGTTGTCGCCTGGCCGCCCACCGCCGCCAGGACGTCGTCGCGGGTCACCCGCCCGCCCAGCCCGCTGCCGCGCAAGGTCGCCGGGTCCAGGCCGTGCTCCGCGGCGAGCTTCCTGACCGCGGGGGACAGCCGGGCGCGACCGTCGCTTCCGCCCCCAGTCGGGACCTCGGGCGCCGGCCCCGGAGCTTCTGAAGCCTCTCGCTCAGGCGGCGCGGCGACCGCAGAGGCGGCCGCTTGCGGCTGGGGCTTGGCCGCCTGCCCGCCTGCGGAGGTAGCATCGGCAACCTCGATCTGCGCGATCACCGAGCCCACCTGCACGGTCTCTCCCTGTACCGCCGTGATCTTGACCAGCTTGCCCTCGAAGGGCGAGGGGATCTCGGCGTTGACCTTGTCCGTGATCACCTCGACCAGCGGCTCGTCACGCTTGACGAAGTCGCCCTCGTTCTTCAGCCAATGATCGACCGTGCCCTCGGTGACCGACTCACCGAGCTGGGGCATCTTGATCTGTGCGAGGCCCATGCCGGAAAGTGTACCGGCGGGTCGAGGCCCAGCTAATGGCGGGCGAATGCTTAGACTGCGCGGTTGTGGGGCCTTTTTCGCCCGAGTACAACGGAACGATCGAGTTCAACGCACTGCCTGATGACTACACAGACCGGATCGCACGGCGGGTCGAGACCGGCCTCCTCGTACCAGGGAGCCGCCGGCGCGCCAACTACGTGGTTCGTGCAAAGTCGCGCGAAGCCATCTCCTTCAGCGCAGTAGGCTTCTGGACTGCCTACAACTTGGGGCTCAACGACGTCGAGGTTCGGGCTGCCGGCCCCAATCGAGTCGACTACCACGGATCATTCCGCCGCTGGGCTCTTTATGCAGCCATCAACTCACTCGCCCTCTCTACCGTGATTCTTGTCGCGCTCCTGGTGTGGCCGGGCGCACACGACGAGGTCTCGCGATATTCATGGGGCTGGCTGTTCATTGGCGCACTGCTCGTCTTTTTCGGGTTGGTCTGGCCATGGTTGCTGGTAGCCATACACCGACGCCTCGTGCCACGCGCCCTGGAACGCATCGTTCGCGAGGCTGTCGCCGCTTAGCGAACGGCGACCCGCTTTGCGCATCTGGGTTTGTGCACCTTGCCCTTGGTCGGACCGCGTGGCAGTCTAGCCGAGTGAGTCAGGCCGCCAGTCAAGCCACGGCCTTCTACCGCGATGTTGCCCGCAAGCACAAGATGTGGACCATTCGGGATGAACAGGGTTTCCCTGCTCCGAAAACGTCGGATGGAGCGCGCGCTCAGCCGTTCTGGTCCTCATTGAGCCGCGCTCAACGGATTGTTGCAACAGTTCCCGCTTACAAGGGAATGTGGCCCGTAGAGATCTCATGGGCTCAGTTCTGCGATCGGTGGCTGCCAGAACTTGAACGAAATGACACGAAGGTCGGCCTCAACTGGAGCGGACTTATGGCGGTCGGTTATGACCGCGATGCAATCGGAGTTCGCAAGTCAGTCGAGGCTTTCGAGGCATTTGCGGCAGAGCACGGGCAAGCGTAGACACAATTTCGGTAAACGGCCGAGGGATGTGGATAGGTTTGTAGTAGGCGAGCCCGCGCGGCCCGAATAGCGCTAATTGAATTGGAGGCGACGCCCAGAATCGAACTGGGGATGGAGGTTTTGCAGACCTCTGCCTTGCCACTTGGCTACGTCGCCGCGCCCTTCGTCACCCGGATTCTACCTGCGCCGCTGCCCGCCTCAGGTCGCATCACATCTACGCTAGGCGGGCGAATTGGACGAGCAGGAATTCCGTGACGTCATGGCCCGGCTCGCCGCGAGCGTGGTGGTGGTCAGCGCCCGGCTGGGCGATGGGTTTCGCGGGCTGACTGCGACCAGCCTCGTGTCCATCTCGGCCGAGCCGCCCATGGTGCTGGTGGGCCTGGAGCGGCCGACCATGACGCGCAACGCGGTCATTGAGACTCGCGCCTTCAACGTGAGCGTCTTGACGCGCTCGCAGGAGTTCGTCGCCGAGCGGTTCGCGGGGCGGGCGCCGGCTGTGGCGGCGGCGTGGAACGACGTGCCGCACCACCTGGGCAGGAACGGGATCCCGCTCATCGATGGTTGCGCGGCCTGGCTCGAGTGCAAGCTCGCCCAGGTCCACGACGCCGGCGACCACGACATCTGCGTGGGCGAGGTCGAGAACGCCACCAAGGGCGCAGGCGAGCCTCTCATCCTGTGGGACCGCTCGTTCTGGAGCCTGCGCTGATCAGAAGGGCAGGTCGTCCTCGTCCATCCCGAAGTGGTGGCCGACCTCGTGGAGGATCGTTCGGCGCACCTCTTCGACTAGCGCAGCCATCGAGCTCGCCGCGCGCTCGTGCGAGCTCTTGTACAGGGTGATCCGCTCGGGCATCCCCTCTCCGGCACCGAGCGCGGTCGCCCCCTCGTACAGGCCGAGCAGGCCCTCCGGCGATGTCTCTTCGATGATGAACATCGTGTTCTCGAGGTACGGCTGGAACTCCTCGGGGATCGAGTCCATCGCCGCCTGCGCCGCCGCCTCGAACTGCGCCATGCTCACGTGCACATATTTAATGATGGGGAAACACCCACATGAGTGAGATCAGCGACGTCACCGTGGTCGGCGCCGGCACGATGGGCTCCCAGATCGCCCTGCAGACAGCGCTGGCAGGCCGCTACCAGGTCAAGCTCGTGGACGCGGTCCCAGGGCAGCTCGAGCGCGCGCGGGCCCAGAACCGCAAGCTGCTCGATCGCTCCGTGGAG
>WNFT01001998.1_pt1 | contig 17364 bp, 11 predicted proteins | sample 5400191 | NCBI WGS metagenome assembly WNFT01 (sample SAMN13153359, study PRJNA577476) | soil metagenome | isolation source: 80 cm saprolite under Madrone tree | place: USA:California | collected 2016-06-14 | reverse complement strand
ATTCTTGTACCACAGACTGACCCGTCTCCTCGATGTCGCCAGGTGAACCTTATTTTCATCCTTGGTGGTGCGCCAAAGGCGCATGAGGTCTCTTACGAAAACTGCCGGGTGTGTACCAACAATTCCCATTCTGGAACTCGCGCTTCGTCACCCTCGAAAAATCGCAGCTCTTTCTTTTCATGCACTTACAAACTGCCCCTCTTGCAACTTCTTTCTTTTGACATCCTTACAAATGCCCGGGGGGTGGGGTACCCCTCAATTCCTTTTCAACTGTCAACTCTCGACTTCCGCATGGGAGAATCCCATGCCTAACATGAATCGCCGTAAAAACTTTCGCGTCTACTTCCTGCTCGCTGCCCTGGCCTTCGCCGGGCTGATCGTGCTTCTGCGCGAACATCGGCCCTCGTTTCTTCGTCCGGGACTGCGTCTCTACGCTTACGTCACCACCGCCGACGGGGGCATCACCGTGGTCGATCTCGTCAAGCTCAAAGCCTTTTCGCACATGTATGTCGGCCCGGGCCTTTCCGGTTTGCGCGAGCATCCCACGCGCGCCGAAGTCTTTGGCGTCAGCAGCACCGGCGGCTACATTTGGATTTTCGATCCCCGTATCAACCAGGTCTCGGCGCGCATTCCCGTGGGCCCGCTTCCCTACGCCGTCGAGTTTTCCAGAAATGGCAAATGGCTTTACACCACGGCTTCCGGCAACGACACGTTGCTGGCGCTGGACGCCCAATCGCACGCCATCCTCGCGCGCGCCGCGACCGGCCACGAGCCCGTCCTCGCCCGAGTCACTCCGGACGGGAAATCCATCCTGGTGGTGAATCGCCGCGACGGCTCCCTCGGCATTCACGACGCTGGGACACTGGCCCAGCGCACGGCGGTTACCGTCGTCCCGCAGCCCGAAGACGTGGCCATCCTGCCGGATAGCTCGGTGGCCTTCGTGCTCAGCCGCTCCGAGCGCCGCATCTCCGTGGTGGACCTGCGCCGCGGCGTCCTGGTGGCAAATCTCGAGCTGGCCGGCAAGCCCACGGATATGCTGCTGAAGCCGGACGGCGGCGAGCTCTACGTCATCTCGCCCGAAGCCCACGGCCTCCAGGCCATCAACACCTGGACGCACGAGGTGGGCGACTACATGGTCCTCGGCTCCGCGCCCACTCGCGGCGTCCTCAGCGCCGATGCTTCCCTTCTCTATGTCTCGGACACCGCTGCCGGCCACGTCACCCCCGTGGACATCTACAATCGCCGCATCATCCGCGATCCCGGCAAAGGCTTTCCCGTCCCTGCCGGAGATTCGCCGTCCGCGCTGCGCTTCGATCCCGAGGAAAATTTGCTCCTAGTGGTGAGCCAGGGCTCCGGCGACCTCGCCGTGATTCGCGTACGCACCAATTTTCTCGTGACCATGATTCCCGTCGGTGATCGCCCGCAGGATCTTGCCGTGAAATTGTTTTAGGAGGAAACAGGCTTTTGGGAGGGCACAGCTTCAGCCGTGCCGAAAAACGACGAGACTTCAAGGGGCGTTAGCCCCTGAGGCCGGTCGGAGGGATGTGAAGTAAAACTTTAACTGGCAAATCTTGAGAGTAAGTTTTTGTAGGGTCGGCCTTCTGAGGCTGGCCGGAGGCACTTCAAGTAAAACTTTAGCTAACAAATTTTCGCGGCTAAGCCATTTGTCGAGGCGGCTTTACGCCGCCACCTGCTACTCCGGCAGCCAAGCCGCGTGGTCTTCGCCGAGCGGGACGTCCAGAAACCCCGCGGCTGGCAGAACATCCACGGGCAATCCGCCGTGCCACAGGGCCACGCCGAGCCGCAGCTTGGTTTGGCCCGTGAGATTGATCTGGTCCTTCTGGATGGCCACCTCGAGGATGCGCTCGAACGCGACTTCCGCGACGGCCTTCGGGTTCAGCAGGCAGAGGCGGGCCTTTTCCACCGCGAATCCCTGGACGTGGCCGCGCACCAGATTCACGACGATGGTGAGTTCTTCCGCGCCGCCGATGGTGATGCGAAACTCGGGATCTTCGAGCTCGCCGAGCGCGACGGCAAACGGATCGATGCGCACGCAGAAGCGCTCTTCCTCAAAGCCGTAGCGCAGTTCGTGCAAGTAGAATACGCGGCCGTGCATCGAGCCGCCGCGCCGCTCCGGTGAATACAGTCCGGCGCCGAGCCACTCGAAATAAGAAGTGTCGCGGCCATCGACTTTAACGATAAGCGGACTCGTCGGCGCAAGCTGCAGCGCGTGCTCCGGGCGGCGCTTGATCGGTTTGGCGAGTTCTTCCGGCGCCACCTGGCCCAGGGCAAGATAGATGCCAGTGAGATGCTTTCGATAAAGCGCATCGAACTCCGCATCGTTCGCGGTGCTGTGCTCGGGGCCGTACCACCAGCACCAGTCGCTGCCCTCGGAAACGAGCAGCGATTCCTGCGCTTCGCGCAGCGCGGTTTCCGTGGGCGCGTCGGAGCGGCCTTGTTTTCGCGCGTCCACGGCGCGGCCATAGGCTTCGCGAGCGTCCCAGAGCAGTTCCCACGCGGCGACGTCTTCGCTGTGGCCGATCCAGACGTCGAAATTCGCGTTGATCCACGACGCCGGAAAAATTCCGTTGATGGTGGGAACCTCTCCGGCCGCGGCGCTGGCTTCGCTCGCGGTAAGCGCGCGAAAATCCTGGTCACCCTGAATGCGGCCGTAAAATTCACGAAGGAATTCGCGGCCGTTACCGGGATAGTATTCCCAGGCGTTTTCGCCGTCGAGGAACAAGCAAATCGTGAGCGGCTGCGCGCTCTGCACGCTGTTTCCAAGATGGCGCAGGCGTCCGTGCAAATCCGCGGCGGCGGATTTCGCGTCCATGCGGCTGTAAACAAATCCGATGACATCGGAAAGATGGTGATCGCGGAACAATCCCGTGATTCCCTTCCCGCCGAGTTGCACGCGCCAGGGTTTGTATAAGCGATCGGCGTTCGCGGGAATTCCGTTGGCGTCGCGGAAAAAACCGACGTTGAGGGTGCGGCCGAGAACGCCTTCATCGGTACCGAACCATTCGAATCCCTCTTCGGCGGCGATGGTCAGGGCTTGATCGGAGACGGAACCTTCCGAGGGCCACAGTCCGGCGGGCTTCACGCCAAACACTCTTTCGTGATACGCACGCGCGCGCTGCAACTGTTCGCGCGCGTCTTCGGGGTGGCGAAACGCGCGGCGCGGGAGCGGCGTACCGGGATTCGCGACGCGGGCGATATCCGAATCGCAGATGAGCGGAAGAATCGGATGATAGAACGGCGTGGTGCTGATTTCGATCTGGCCGCGCTGCGCCGCTTCGCGATAAGCGGGGAGGACCATGCGCAGCAATTCGAATTGTTTTTCCTTGAGCGCGCTTTTGTCTTTCTCCGAGAAGTCCTTCCCTTTCGTGGAGAGCTTGCTGACTACAGGATCTTTTTGCAGCCACGATTCTTCCATCCATGCCAACTGGGAAAGCAGTTGCAGGTCACGCCAATCGCGCGGCGTGAAGGTGACGAGCGCCTGCGCGCCACCGGCCGGACGCGACCACTCGTATAATTCCACAAAACGCGGCCAACGCGACATCAGGCGCTCGTGGTTTACCTGAAACGCGCGCGCCAGAATTTCGGCTTTGTCTTCGCGCGTCAACTCCTCGGCATTCTTGAACGCCAGCGAAAACCACGGCTCATTGAAATTTCCGCTGGCATACTCTTCGAGCTGCAGACCGAGCGCGGGCACGACGTTGAACGTGGCATGAAACTTCGGAAACTCGCGCATCATGTCCACCATGCCCCAGTAATCTTTCAGGGCATGCAAGCGCGTCCAGGGGAGCACGTAGCGGCTGCTTTCCGGATCGCGGTACTGCGGCTGATGCATGTGCCACAAGACAACCAGATGAACCGGCTTCATTCTGCGCGCGTCTCCCGTGATAGACCCGTGACCGGAGGGCGTCCGGCTGATCTTTGAAGGTCGAGTGGCGGCTCAGGCCCGGTCGCATTCGAAACGAGCCCGCCTGTGCTGGTTTAGGGGAAAACCGCCTTTAGAAAAACTATCACGTAATCGAGGCTAACAGAAATGGCGTGCCGCAAGTGAACGCCGCCGAGGCCGTGCTACACTCACGGTTCGCGCCATGCGCATCCTGGACCGTTACATCGTCCGCGAAGTCTTCCGGCACGCCGTTCTTGGGCTCATCGTCTTTACTTTTGTTCTTTTCGTTCCGAAGCTTGTCCGCTTGATGGAGCTTTTTGTCCGTCATTCCGGTTCCGGAAGCCAGATTCTCAAGCTGTTCCTCTGTCTTTTTCCGGGTATTTTCATTTTTACCATTCCCATGGCCATTTTGATCGGCGTGCTTTTGGGCCTGGGACGCATGTCGGCCGACAGCGAAATCATCGCACTGACGGCACTCGGCATCGGGCGCCGGCGGATTCTCCTGCCCGTCGGCGTCATTGCGCTGATGGGCGCCGCGTTCACGCTGGTCATGAGCCTCTGGCTTTCGCCGCTGGCCTTGCGCACACTTCGCTCCATCGAAGCGAATTTGATCGCCTCGCAAATATCCTTTCAGGTGCAGCCGCGGGTCTTCGACGAGCGATTTCCAGGCTGCGTGCTTTACATCAATGACGTGATGGCCAGCGGCACGCAATGGCACGGCGTGTTTCTTGTGGAGACCGGCGGAGAGAACGGCTCACGCCTCACCCTGGCGGAGAACGCGATTGTCATTGCCGAACCAAAGCTGGGCAAGCTGGAGCTTCATCTTCAAGGGGGCACGACCCACGAGTTTTCCCGTAACGATGCGAATCACTATTCGGTGACGGCGTTTGGACAGAGCGACTGGCCCATCGAAGTGAATGGCCTGGTGCCCGCGCAACCGCGGCAGCTCAGCAATCCGGAGCGATCTGTTCGAGCGCTGCTGGAGGACACAGGCCCGGGCTGGCGCGATGCGCGCGTGGAACTCCACGGCAGGTTCGCTTTTCCGGTCGCTTGTTTTGTCTTTGCGCTGGTGGCGGTTCCGATTGGAGCGCAGCCGCGGCGCGGCGGGCGCGCGGCGGGATCGTTGATCGCCGTCATTCTGATTGCGTTGTATTACCTGCTGTTCGTGATGGGCGCCGGACTCGCGCGGCAAGGAGCCGTTTCTCCGGCTGGAGGGATCTGGATCTCCAACATCGTTCTAGCGATCCTCGGACTGTCGCTGTTGCCCCGGATGGATCAGTTCCGCGGAGAGAGCCACTGGCTGCGGCCGCTGGGATTTTTCAAGAGCCGGATGCGGCTGCTGCGGCGGCGCAAGACGCAGGCGCGCGTGCGTGCTGCAGCTGCGGGGCCGGCCAATGGAGATCGCGGCCTGCAAGAAGCGGGTACTCGCGACGGTTCAAGTTTTCCGCGGCTGATGGATTTGTACATTCTGCGGAGGTTTTTTTCGTACTTCGCGCTGCTGATGGGCACGTTTGTCTTTTTGTTCGAAACGTTCACGTTTTTCGAATTGCTGGATGACATTGCACGCCACCGTGTTCCCTTCCTGATCGTGGTGGACTATTTCCGTTATCTGGCCCCCTACCTGATGTATCAGCTGGCTCCGCTCGGGGCGCTGGTGGCCGTTTTGGTCACGCTGGGAATCATGAGCAAGAGCAACGAAATCGTGGCGATCAAGGCAAGCGGCATGAGCTTGTACCGTCTGGCAGTGCCGCTGCTGCTCGCCGGAGTGGCGCTGGCCGCGATCATGGTCGTGCTCGACGATACGTACTTGCCGTTTGCCAACCAGCGTCAGGACGCGCTGCGAAATCTGATCAAAGGACGCCCGCCGCAGACTTACACGCGTCCGCAACGCTGGATCTTCGGCGAAGACTATAAGATTTACAATTATGACGTCTTCCTCCCGGCGCAAAACCTGTTTGGAGGATTGAGCGTTCTGGAAATCGATCCGGCGACGTTCCAGTTGCGGCGGCGCGTGTTTGCGACGCGGGCACGATGGTCGGAATCGCAAAGAGTATGGGTGCTGGAGGGCGGGTGGGTTCGCGATTTTTCGGACGGCACCATCGTACGTTATGACCAGCTTCCTCCGGTCACGTCGCTTCCAGAGCTAACGGAGCCGCCGGGATATTTCAACCGGGAAGTCCGGCAGGCATTTCAAATGAACTGGCAGGAATTGAGCGCCTACATTGACGGGTTGCATAACGCAGGGTTTGACGTGGCCGGTCTGACCGTGCAATGGCAGAAAAAGATTGCCTATCCGCTGATGGCGCCGGTGAGCATGCTGCTGGCGATACCGTTTGCTTTTCTGGTAGGAACACGCGGAGCGCTTGGCGGAGTGGCTTTGGGCGTGGCGATTGGGATTACGTATTGGGCGATGGCGGCTCTTTTGGAAGCGATGGGTGGGGTGGGGCAGCTACCGCCCCTCCTTGCGGGATGGTCCCCGGACATCATTTTCTTTTTTCTAGGATTGTATTTTTTCTTCAAGATGCCGACGTAAAAAAAATCGCCGGACGCGCAGAGTTTACAGAAATGTCTGCGCGCCGACGACTTCAAGTGTCACTTGAACTTCGTTCGAATCGATTTTCCGCGCTACTTCCCTTTCTTTTTCTTCGCCTGCATTTCTTCAACAACTACTTGAGCTGCGGCTAAGCGCGCGATGGGGACGCGGAACGGCGATGCACTGACGTAGTCCATACCGACGGCGTGGCAGAATTTTACGCTGTCGGCGTCTCCTCCATGCTCACCGCAAATGCCGATCTTTAGTTTATTGCGGGCCTTGCGGCCCTGCTCGATGCCCCAGCGCATGAGCATGCCCACGCCCTTGGTATCGAGAGACTGGAACGGGTCGGAGCTGAAGACGGCGGCTTTCTTCTCGTCCACGTAGTCCGGGAGGAAGCGGCCGGCGTCATCACGGGAGAGTCCCATGGTGGTTTGCGTCAGGTCGTTGGTGCCGAAGGAGAAGAACTCGGCGACTTCCGCAATCTCCCCGGCCAGCAGAGCGGCGCGCGGCAATTCGATCATGGTGCCGACGATGTAGTTGAGCTTCACGCCGGATTTCTTGATCAGTTCATCGGCCACGCGGCGGGTGGCTTGTTCGAGAATCCACAGTTCCTTCCGATCGAGAACGAGCGGATGCATGATCTCAGGTAATACTTTAACTCCGGCTTTCTGGCATTCGACGGCGGCTTCAATGATGGCACGCACCTGCATCTCGAGAATTTCGGGATAAGTGATGGACAGACGGCAGCCACGATGACCGAGCATGGGGTTGGCTTCGTGCAACTGCTCGACACGCCGGGCGACTTTCTCGACGTCGATCTTCAAGTCGCGGGCCAGTTCTTCCTGTTTGGCGCGGTCGTGCGGCACGAACTCGTGAAGCGGCGGGTCGATCAGACGGATGGTGACCGGGAATCCGTCCATGGCTTTGAAGATGCCCACGAAGTCCCGCCGCTGGAACGGCAGTAACTTGTCCAGTGCTCTCACTCGAGCGTCCTTTTCGTCCGCCAGAATCATTTCCTGAATGGCGCGCTGACGTTCGTGGCTCCGTTCCGGCTGCTCGAAGTCGGTAAAGAACATGTGCTCGGTGCGGCAAAGACCGATTCCCTCGGCGCCAAACTCGATGGCTTTGCGAGCGTCTTGCGGCGTGTCCACGTTGGTGCGGACGCGGAGACGGCGCGTCTGGTCGGCCCACTTCATCAGGACTTCGTAGGATTTGGGGAATTCCGGCGTCACTAGCGGCATCGCCTCGGTGTAGACGACGCCTTCGCTGCCGTCCAGCGTGATCCAATCCCCTTCCTTGACCACTTTTCCGGCGGCGGACATGGTTTGCGATTTGTAATCGATGTCCAGTTTTTCTGCACCGACGACGCAGCACTTGCCCCAGCCGCGCGCCACTACAGCGGCGTGACTGGTCTTCCCGCCGGTGGCGGTGAGGATGCCCTGAGCGACGGCCATGCCACCGACGTCCTCGGGGCTGGTTTCACGGCGGACGAGGATCACTTTCTCGCCGCGCGCGGCCCACTCTTCCGCTTTCTGCGCGGAGAAAACCACTTTGCCTACGGCAGCACCGGGCACGGCATTGATACCCGTGGCCAGGATTTTCGAACTGAGGGATTTCTTGTCCACTTTCGAATCGATGACCGGATAGAAGAGGCGCTCGATGTCTTCCGGCTTGATCCGGAGGAGAGCTTCGTCTTTAGAGATGAGTTTTTCGTTGGCCATGTCCACGGCGATGCGAAAAGCGGCAGCAGGGGTACGCTTTCCGGTGCGCGTCTGGAGCATGTAGAGCGTGCCGTTTTCGACGGTGAACTCCATGTCCTGCATGTCGCGATAGTGTTTCTCAAGTTTTACTCGAACTTTCTCGAGCTGGGCATAAACCTTGGGCATGGTCTTGGCCATTTCGCGCAGCGGCATGGGTGTGCGAATGCCGGCGACGACATCTTCGCCCTGGGCGTTGACAAGATAATCACCGTAAAAGACTTTTTCGCCGGTACTCGGGTCGCGCGTGAAGCAGACGCCGGTACCGGAATTGTCTCCGGTGTTGCCGAACACCATCTGCACAACGTTGACGGCGGTGCCGAGAAGGCCCGTAATTTTTTCGACGCGCCGGTAGGTGACCGCCTTCTCCGCCATCCACGAACCAAACACTGCGCCGATGGCTCCCCAGAGTTGCTCCATGGGATCGTCCGGAAAGTTCCTGCCGGTCTTTTCCTGGAAGAGGGATTTGTACTCGGCGACCAGCTCTTTCCAGCCACTGGCGGGCACGGCGGTGTCTTCCTTAACTCCCAGCCGATCCTTCATGGCGCGGAGGCGGTGCTCGAGGTCCTCCTTGGACATTTCCATGACGACGGTCGAGTACATCTGAACGAAGCGACGATAAGCGTCGTAGGCAAAGCGCTCATTTTTCGTGACCCCGGCGAGGCCTGCGACGGAGCGATCGTTCAATCCGAGATTCAAGATGGTTTCCATCATGCCGGGCATGGAGCGCGCGGAACCGGAGCGGACGCTGACGAGAAGAGGGTTCTTGGGATCGCCGAGTTTTTTCTTTGTGACGCGCTCGAGTTTTGCAATGTTGTCAGCGACTTGCTTTCGCAGTTCCGGAGGATACTTCTTGCCGTGCTTGTAGAAGAAGTCGCAGGCCTCGGTCGAAATGGTGAAGCCCGCGGGAACCGGCAAGCCGATCTTGGTCATCTCGGCGAGCCCGGCGCCTTTGCCTCCGAGAAAATCGCGCCAGGTGCCGTCGCCTTCCGCCTTGCCAGCCCCGAAAAAGTAAACCCATTTTTTCACTGTGTCCCTCGCTAGAGATTTTTAATTGCCGAGCTTTTGTTACCAATGCAAGTTCTGAAACAAAAATCCGGAGTCTTGTCGGCGCGCCGACAAAAACATACCTCAAGTAATACTTGAAGTAGCTAGCGCCGCTCCTCACCGCCAATTTCGGAGAAGTCGGCAACCGTAGTGAACTCGCGGAGAAGTTCCGCGAGGAGAGCCAGCCTGTTATTTCGTACGGCTTCATTCTCCGCCATCACCATGACGGCGTCGAAGAACTGGTCCACGGCTTTGCGCAAGCCGGCGATGACTTCGAGAGCTTCCTGATACTTCCCTGCGCGCTTCTGGGCCTGAACTTTCGAGGCCGCGTCGCGGACCGCGGAGTAGAGGTCGCGTTCCGCGGGGCTCTCGAAGAGGTCCGGGTTCACGTGATGGCCGTCTCTAGCAGGGACATTCGCCTTCTCCAGTATTTTGCGGATGCGCTTGAAGGAAACCGCCAGCGGCTCGAAGTTCTTGGACTTGCGGATGGCTTTCAGGGCTACGAGCCGCTTCTGTGCGTCCACGAGATCATCGGCGCCGGCACGGAAGACAGCACTGACTTCGTCGTAGCCAAAGCCTTCCCTTTCGCGAAACACGAATTTGGCGCGGTCGTGGATAAAGTCGAGGATCTGCGTTTCCTGCGCTGGAGTGACGCCGCGCTTGGGCTTGAGCGTAACAAGGGTTTTTGCGGCAGCGCCAACCGAGAGGGAAAGCGAGAGGGGGAGTTTCTTGTCGAGAATGATCTTCACGATGCCGAGCGCGGCACGACGCAGCGCGTAAGGATCGCTCGAGCCCGTGGGGATGACGCCTACGGCGAAGCAGCCCACTACGGAATCGAGTTTGTCCGCGAGAGCCACGGCGCAGCCCGTGAGATTGCGCGGGATGGGATCGTCGAGCCCGACGGGGCGATAGTGGTCGTAGACGGCGTCAGCGACTTCGACGGGCTCGCCCTGGGCCCGGGCGTAGAGACCACCAACGATTCCCTGCAGCTCCGTAAATTCGCGGACCATCTCGGTGGCCAGGTCGCACTTGGCGAGCTCGGCAGCGCGGTCCGCTTCGGCGACATGGGCCTGGAGCATGCCGAGATTGAACCACTGCTCGGTCAACCAGCGGGAGATGGAGCGGACGCGTTCGACTTTGTCGCGGTAGCTGCCAAGGCGCGATTCGTAGGTAATGCGCTCGAGCTTCGGCAGATAGTCGGCGAGCCGACACTTCTGGTCGGAGGTCCAGAAGAACTGCGCGTCGGCAAAGCGCGCGCGGAGGACACGCTCGTGCCCGGCACGGATGATGCCCCTGGCGTCGCCAGCGACGTTAATCACCGCGAGGAAGTGCGGGGCGAGATCGCCGTTCCTTTTCTCGACGGCGAAGTATTTCTGGTGATCGCGCATGACGGTGACGAGGATTTCGTCCGGGAGATTGAGGAAGGCGGGATCGAAGTCACCCTGGATGACGGCGGGAAACTCGTTGAGATAGACGACGAGCTTTCGCAGCGCGGCATCCTCATGGATGTCGAGTCCGCTACGCTTGGCATGCGCCGCCAGTTCCCTGTCGATTTTTTCCTGGCGCGCTGCGGGACGGACGATGACGCCGTTCGCATGGAGCTGCTTTTCATAGCCGGCGAAGCTCTTGACGCGAATGGCGCTGGAGCCGAGAAAGCGATGGCCGCGGGTCGTGTCGCCTGCAGGAATGCCAGCGACGGAAAGTTTCAGAGGCTTGCCTTCGAGCACGGCGACGATCCATCGGATGGGACGGATGAAGCGCGCACCCTCGAGGCCGGTCCAGGCCATGGAGCGGGGCCAGGTGAGATCGTGGACGGCACGCGGGAGAATGGCGGCGAGGATTTGCGCGGCGGTGCGGCCGAGTTTGATTTGCTTGGCGGCGAGGTACTCGCCCTTGGCAGTCTGGAGCAGGTAGAGGCCGCTGACATGGACACCCTGCTTTTCGGCGAAGCTCAACGCGGCACGCGTCGGCGCGCCGACGGAGTCGTAGGCGACGGACTTGGGGGGGCCGGTGACTTCGGTTTCGACGTCGGGTTGCTTGGCAAGGAGGCCGCGAACCCACGCCGTCAATCGGCGGGGAGCGCTGAAGGTTTCGACCGTTACGCCTTCGGACAGACTCTCCGCGGAGAGAAGCTTTTCGATGTTGGTGCGAAGCTCTTCCTCCGCCTTCGGAAGCATGCCGGCGGGAATTTCTTCGCAGCCGACTTCGAAGAGAAGTTCGACGCGCTTGTCTTTAACCACCGGCTTCACGCTCGCACCTCTCGCCGTGGAGTTGCGCCACTGAGTTGTTCCAGATAGGCGGCAGCGGTGCGGCAGGCTATGGTGCGGACCCGGGCCATGAGGGCGGCGCGCTCCGTCGTGGAGATAACGCCGCGCGCGTCCATCAAGTTGAAGAGGTGCGAACACTTGAGGCAGTGGTCGTACGCAGCGAGGAGCGGCCAGCGAACGCGGTCCTTCCCTTCCGCGGTCTTGAAGCCGTCCAGGAGTTCCTTGGCCTGTTTTTCGTGGAGTTCGAATTCGGCGCGAATGGCGGCGGCGTCGCTGCGATCAAAGCTGTATTCGGAGAGTTGCTGCTCTTCCATGAGGCGAATGTCGCCATAGGTTTTGTCCGCGGACCAGCGAAGATCGTAAACGCTCTCGACACCCTGGAGGAATGCGCAAATTCGCTCGAGGCCGTAGGTGAGTTCAACAGAGATGGGGTCGAGGTCAATCCCGCCGCTCTGCTGGAAGTAGGTGAACTGGGTGATCTCGAGGCCGTCAAGAAGCACTTGCCAGCCGATACCCCACGCGCCAAGCGTTGGTGATTCCCAGTTGTCCTCTTCGAAGCGGATGTCATGTTCCTTGAGATGGATTCCGATGGCCCCAAGACTCTTGAGGTAGAGATCCTGGACATCAACAGGCGAAGGTTTGAGGATGACTTGAAATTGCGAATGCTTGTACAGACGATTGGGATTTTCGCCATAGCGGCCGTCGGCGGGCCGACGACTCGGCTGGACGTAGGCGACGCGATAGGGATTGGGGCCAAGGACACGGAGAAAGGTTTCCGGATGCATCGTGCCGGCGCCGACCTCGACGTCGTACGGTTGCTGGAGGACGCAGCCTTGCTTTACCCAAAACTGGGAGAGTTGCAGGATCAAATCCTGGAAGTTGAGTCCCCTCTGTCGTTTCTCAAGTTTTACTTTAGCTTTCAAGTCTGCTCCAAAAGTTCACGAGTAATCAGACGGCGCTCGATATTGTGCTCGATCCAGGTCAAGGAAGCTTCGCGCAATTCCCCGGCGATGGGACGCATCGATTTTTCGAAGTCGATGCGATCGAGCCGCTCGCCGGTAAAGCGCTCGGCGAGAAGCCGTGCCTCGCGATGCAGCGGCTTCATCCCGGAGCGGCGGCACTTCTCGCAGAAGAGGCCGGGTTGATGCGCGTCATAAAACGCCGGCTTCGAACCGAGCGGCTCATCGCACCCGGAACAGCGATCGAACCTTGGCAGCCATCCGCCGAGCCGCACTGTCCAAAACGCAAAATAACTGAGCGGCAGATTCCAGTCGCTGGTGCGCTCGACCTCCCGGGCCACCAGCAGGATCAGCCGGAACATGGATTCCGAGACTTCGTGTTCCGGGAGGACCAGTTCCGAGACTTCACTCACCACAGCCAGCCCGGTGCTCAGGCCATAGTCGCTCTGCGCCTTGTGAAATGACTCAAGCGGTTCCGCTTGCTGGATGCGCACCAGCTCCCGGGTTTCCTTCTCGACGTACCAAAGCTGGACGTGCGAGAGAACCTCGAGCGTGGAGCCGTAGCGGTTCTTCAAGCGCCGGGCTCCTGCGGCCACTCCGCGCACGCGGCCGGAAGACCGTCCCAGAAAGCTGACCAGGCGGTCCGCCTCGCCCAGTGGAAATGTCTTCAGGATGATGGCTTCCGTTTCCCGGGCAGGCATGAGTTGTCGGCGTGCCGACGCTGCGTCGAACGAATTGCGGCACGCCGCTCGAACCGCACGCACACGCGGAACTATTGTAAATACCATACGCGCACTCGCGGCGCAATCTTTGGGTGAGCATTTTTGTAAAATTCCGGGGTTTCGGAGCCGGAAAACTCGAGATTGCGGAATGCAGCGCGCGTATTCCACGACGCAAGAACTTGCGAAAAGCCCCGCCAATCGGGCCATTTCAGGGCAGAAATTATTCTGTTAACCTGCTGCTCTTCCAGGCAAGTATTATCGGACGCGCCGCACGAGTCTGATTCTCTGCTGTTTTCATTCCCTTTTCTTTTGCGATTCGCTACTCTGCTGTGGACCACCGCTCATGTTCATTCCGCTCAAGGACAACAATCCCTCCCGAAGCTATCCGGTCGTAAATATCACGCTCCTTTTTGCGAATGTGGTTGTATTTCTCTACCAGCTCGCGCTTCCCCCCTACGACCAGAAACTATTCCTATTGTCCAACGCCACGATTCCAGCCCGCATCCCCGCCTTTCTAGACGGGCACGCGGGTTTCGAGGCTGCCTTCCTGCCGCTGATTACCAGCATGTTCCTTCATTCGGGCTTCCTTCACCTTGCGGGGAATATGCTTTTCCTTTGGATTTTTGGCGATAACGTGGAGGATACCTTTGGCCACTTGCCGTATCTCTTCTTCTACCTGGTCTGCGGGCTCGGCGCGGGATTGCTTCACGTGCTTTTCAATCTCGGCTCGACGATTCCGGCCCTCGGTGCAAGCGGAGCGATTTCGGGGGTCATGGGCGCGTACATGGTGCTCTATCCTCGAGAACGGATCCTCACTCTCGTGTTCATTTTTGTGGTTCCGATCCCGGCGGTTTTCATTCTTGGCTATTGGTTTCTGCTTCAGTTTCTTGCAGGGATTGACGCGTTGGGAACTGGCGCAAAGGGGGGCGTCGCCGTATGGGCGCACGTCGGAGGATTCCTGCTGGGAGTGCTCTTGACGCAATTGGTGCGCCGCCGGTAGACGCCTAAGTCGGACCGAACTCTACTTAAAGTATTACTTTAACTTCGATTCGACTCGCTCTACGAGCCAATCTCCAACGGCTTGCGTTTGCTTTTCGCCGCCGAGATCGGGTGTCACATAGTTCTCTTGGAGTGCTGCGCGCACGGCCTCGCGAAGCGCCGCGGCCTCCGGTTTCCAGCCCAGGAATTCCAGCATCATGGCCGCAGCTAGAACGGAGCCGAGCGGATTGGCGATTCCCTTTCCGGCGATGTTCGGCGCGGAGCCATGTACCGGCTCGAACAGCGAAGTTTTTCCGGGGTGGATGTTGCCGGAAGGGGCGAGGCCGAGGCCGCCCGCGAGCTGTGCGCCCAGGTCGCTGATGATGTCGCCGAAGAGATTGCAGGTCACAATGACATCGAATTGCCGGGGATCGCGAACGATTTCCATCGCCAGTGTATCGATGTAGAGATGCCGCGAGTCGAGCTCTGCGAACTCCTGGCGGACCTCCTTGAAGACACGCTGCCACAGGTCGTGGGCAAAGGTCATGGCATTGGATTTGTCGCTCATGCACACGCGCTTCAGGCCGTTCCGCCGGGCGTATTCGAAGGCGTAGCGAATGATGCGTTCGACACCTTTGCGGGAGTTGACATCTTCCTGGACGGCGATTTCGTCGACGGTACCCTTCTTGAAGAATCCGCCGACGCCCACGTAGAGGCCCTCGGTGTTCTCCCGGAAGACCATCAGCCGGATGTCCTTTTCGGTGCGGTCGCGAAGTGGTGTAAGTCGGTCATGGAGCAATTCGACAGGTCGGGCGTTGACGTAGAGGTCCAGTTTGAAGCGCAGCCCCAGCAAGATATCGGCGGCGTGCTGATTCGAGGGAACGCGCGGATCCCCGAGCGCACCAAAAAGAATAGCGTCGAATTCATCGCGCAGCATTTCGACCGCGCCGGCGGGGAGCGTCACGCCCTCGCGCAGAAACTTGTCCGCGCCCCAGTCGAGCTCGATGAACTCCATGGGCCGCTTGGCTGACGCGGCAACCGCCCGCAGCACCTTCACCGCCTCCGGCGTGACCTCTTTACCGATGCCGTCGCCGGGAATCACGGCGATGCGCGCAGCGGCGCCGCCATTTCGCAAAGGGATGCCGGGCAAGGTCTTGCCTCCTCGACGGCTGGATTTCCTGCCGTCCGATAAACTGTGTGGAATGAAACGGCCGAGTATCTTGCGACTGCGATGCCGCCGCCACGCTATTCTTCCATCAAAGCGGAGTTCGCGCCACCAACTTTGAGGGGAACTTGCGGCGATTCGACCAATCTCTTTAGAAAAGGTAACATTCCGAGGCTTACCGAATCCAACGACATGGAAAAACCAAAAGAGGCAAAAAACGGATTCTTGCTCCTTGGCGCGCTCCTAATCGCCGCAATAGCACTGTTCGTTTTCGGTTGGCTGGCGGATGAAATGCTGGAGGAAGACACCCAGAAATTCGACGAGTTTGTCCGGGATGCGGTCCACCCGCACGCCGCGTCCGGCCTCACTTGGTTGATGCAGGGATTCTCGTTCCTTGGATCCATCACGGTGGTAACTGCATTGTGCATTCTGGCGATCGGCGCCTTTCTCTACTTCCACCAGGCCCGCACGGCGGCGTTGCTGGCGATGACGATGGTCGGCATGGCTGTGCTTGACATAACGTTGAAGCTGGCATTCCATCGCCCCCGGCTTTTGCCTATTTTGGACCCACTCCAACCACATATAGTTTTCCGAGTGGGCATGCCATGGGTGCATTCTGTTTTTACGGCGTGCTCGCTGCGATTCTCGCGGCACGTGCGAATGGACGCGGGACCAAATGGCGCATCTGGACGGGCGCAGTCTTCCTGATTGGAATGATCGGATACTCACGAATCTATCTGGGAGTGCATTATCCAAGCGATGTCATCGCCGGATACTGTGCAGGCGCGGTCTGGGTCGGTGCGGTAGGTTTTCTCAATAAGATTCATACGAGCGGACGCAAGGAAGAAGTGGGCCGCCGCAAGCACGGCTAAGTGGATGAGGGCCGAGCAGTGCATTTCGGAGAGTTCAATCGAAGCCGGGCGCGACCGCGGGAGACTGAAAGCGCCGCGGTCCCCGGAATCATTTGCGGTTGAGCCGATCGTCGAGCAGCAGAATCGCCCGGTAAAGAACTTCGGCGCCGTTGGCCACGTCTTGCCACGAAGTGAATTCCTTGGGGGAGTGGCTTATTCCGTCGCGACTGGGGACGAAAATCATCGCCATCGGCGCAACCTTGCCAATTTCCTGGGAGTCTTGCCCTGCCTCGCTGGGCAGATCCATGGTGGCAAGGCCGAGTGACTTTGCCGCATCGCGCACGGCAGCCTGTAAGGCCGGGTCGGCGTGGGCGGGGTCTGATTTGTCCAACGCCGTGCAGCGCGTTTCGACGTTCTCCTCCTTGTCAATCTGCGTGAATCTTGCTTGCATGCGTTTCCACATGCGGTCGATTTTTGACGCTTCCAAGTCGCGCAACTCGACCGGAAACTCAGCACGGCCGGGAATGACGTTAACCGCGCCAGGCTCGGCCCGCAAGTATCCGACGGTGCCCACTTGGTGGCCGGCCTCCGCGCGCACCACTTCGCGCACCACAAGCAATTCACGGGAGGCTGCCGCCAGCGCGTCCTTCCGGCGATTCATGGGCGTGGTGCCGGCATGGTTTGCAAAACCTGTGACCACACACTGCCACCGTTTGATACCTACAATTCCCTGCACAACGCCGATGGGGATTTTGAATTCATCGAGGTGGGGGCCTTGCTCGATGTGCAATTCGAGAAATGCCGCCAAGGCCCCGCGTGGGATGCGCGCGTCGGTAAGATGCGATGGATTCTGACCGTAACGGCGCAGCCAATCCGCAAGTGTGAGACCCTGCTCATCCTTACGATCGAGAATCTCAGGTCCGAGCGCTCCAGCGGCGACACCCGAACCCAAAGTACCTATGCCGAAGTGGTTGCCCTCTTCATTGATCCAAATGACTACTTCCAAGGGGTGGCGAGTCTTGACGCTCCCGTCGTTCAGAGCGCGGATTACTTCGATGGCGCCCATGCTGCCGACGTCCCCATCGAAGTTTCCGCCATGGAGAACGGAATCAATGTGCGAGCCGAAGAGCAATTTCGGCAGCTTCTCCGAGCCTGCGCGCAGACCGAAAATGTTTCCC
>WNFT01013198.1_pt1 | contig 17367 bp, 19 predicted proteins | sample 5400191 | NCBI WGS metagenome assembly WNFT01 (sample SAMN13153359, study PRJNA577476) | soil metagenome | isolation source: 80 cm saprolite under Madrone tree | place: USA:California | collected 2016-06-14 | reverse complement strand
AGCACCAGGCGGACGACCGACTTCTGCACGTCCTTCGGATCGGCATTCCACCGCGGCGCCTTCGCCGCTCGCCGCTCGATCTCCTTGCGCAGCGCTTCCAGCTCTCGCACCTGCATGGCGACCACGTCCCTCTTCACGGCTCTATCTCCGGCGCGAACGACCAGGCGGGCCAGGGGCCGCTGATGGCGACCCGCAAACCGTCGAGCCGGATGCTTTCGACGGCCCGCCGGTAGGCTGCCGCGCCACCGCGATCGATCAAGTGGTAGACGCTCGCGACGTCCGCGTGTCCCTCGACGCGCTCGGCCCGGACCAGGTTCGCCAGCGCGGCGCGGAGCGGGTCCAGCTCAGGCAGGGTCATCGCCCGGCGCCGCTGCTCGAGATAACGGGTCCCCGGGCCTCCCGCCGCCGGCGGCGCCGCGCGCGCGCCATGCACGCGCAAAGTCATCTGCTCACGCCCGCGGACCAGCCGCAGCGCCTCGGCGAGCTCCACCTGACGCGACTCGATGAGCTGCGAAAGCGCCGCCTCGTCCTCAGCGCAGCATCCGAACCGGGCGGGCAGGCACGCCAGCGCGCTCTCCGCGATCCGGCGGACGGCCGCCTCGTGCGCGCGCAGCGCTTCCGCGGACAATGGCGGAGGGACCTCGCCATGGAGCAGCTCCAGCTCGCCGCAGCGGAGCACGCGCAACGGCTCGCCGCGTGCCCCGGTCAGTTCGGGCGGCGCGCCGAGCGTGATCGCGTACAGCCCGATCACCCCCGGCCCCGTGCCGGCAGGAGCCGGTCCGCCGCGCAGAGCAGCGCATTCAAGCGCAGATAGACGAGATCGACACCGGCGACGCCGAGGATCACCTCTCCTTGCAACATCACGCCCTTGTTCAAGACGTGATCGATGATCTCCAGCAGCGAGGCGTCGGCGCGCTCGATGATCTCCTCCGCTTCAGCGCGCTTGCGCCGGTTCACTTCGGCTCCGTGTCGGCCACGAACGTGTACGCCGGCCAGGGACCGCTGAGCGTGAGCTGGTAATCGCGCCCGGAAAGCCGCTTCGCCTCGGCTCGCACCGCCGCCTGGAACGCTTTCGCTTTGCGCCGCGGCAGCAGGAATGCGGCGTCCAGGAGCACGCGCTTTCCCACCTCGCCCGGCGGAGGAGGGCGGCGCCGCGCATCGTCCGCCTTCGCCGCCAGCAGCTCGAACAGCTCGTCCGCGCGATCGCGGGCGTGCTCGATCACCTCGCGCGCGGCGTCGTGTTCCTTCTTCTTGCGCAGCAGGAATGCCGCGCCGGGCGCGCTCGCGGCGACGGTTTGCGCCTCCTCGCGCGCGCGGCGCAGGGCCGCGACCTCGTCGAGCAGCACGCGGATTCCCCACTCCTCGCGGCCCTCGATGCGCTCGAGCAGCCGGTCGATGCGCTTGCGCTGCTTTGCGACGTGTTCCAGCGCCCGCTCGTCCGATCGGAACAGGGTGAGCAGCTTCATCGGCACGACCGTGCCCGCCCTCGCCAGGTGCTCGACCACCGCCTCGTGCGGGACGGCGACAGAGGAGACCCAGGCGAGGTCCTGCAGCCCCCGCTCGATGGGTCTTTCTCCATAGCGTTCGAGCGGCGCGTCCGCGGCGACCAGCCAGAGCCCGTTGCCGGCGGCGATGGTCCTGAGGGGCGCCGCTCCCGGGAGGCCGGCGGGTGCGCCGCGAAGCGATGGCGCCCGGGATGATCGGACGAGACAGTAGAGGTACGTCGCGGTGGTCATTCCATCCTCGTCCAGGTCCGTCCGAACCGGGCCAGCGCCTCGCCGCCGCGCGGCGCCGGCGCGATCCACGGCGCGCCCAGCATAGCGCAGCCGCGGCGGATCCGACGTAGCCGCCGGAGCTCCTCCTCCTCGGCGGCGGCCGCCCGCCTGCAGCGCGAGCAGCCGGGCGGCGTGATCGCATTGACCAGAAGAGCCGGCGTGGCGATGCGCAGCCGCTTGAGCGCCGAGAGCAGCCGCGCAGTCTCCTCCCGGGGGAGCGCGGCCGCACGCGTGACCGCGACGAACCGCGACCTCCGCGGATCGACGAGCAACTGCTGAAGCTCCCGCAGCTCGCGCGCGGTCCCGGTGAGGTCGCGAGCGAGCTCGCCGAGGCCGGTGACGCGGCGGTACTTGAGCTGGATCTGCAGCAGCACCTGCACCCACTCCCGGGCCTTTTCCACCAGCTCGAGGAGCCGGAGCGCGTGTCCGGTCGGGGCCGTGTCGACCACCACGACCGGATATCGCTGCAGCGCCTCGATCACGGCGAGAAGGGAGAAAAGCTCATCGAGGCCCGGCGGCGCCAGCTCGATCAGGTCCTCCATCACCGCGCGGTCGTACGGCGCGTCGAACGAAGAGCCACCCCGCAGCGCCGCGAAGAGCTCCTCTACGGCCGTCCGGTACTTCTCGCGGCGCCGCTCGAATGCGCGGGCCGTGTCGGGCTCGCGGGCCCAGAGGCGCGGCTCGATTTCGCGTTCCTGGTCGCCGACCGCCGTGTCCAGCACGTCGCCGATCGAGTGCGCGGGATCCGTCGAGAGCAGCAGCACGCTGTCGCCGCGCCGCGCGATCGAGATCGCGGCGGTCGCGGCTGCGGTCGTCTTCCCCACGCCGCCCTTGCCGCCGAAGAAGACGAGGCGCACTCCCGGCGCGGCAACGCCCTCCAGCCAATCCCCATCGGCGACCGGAGCGGTGCTGCGCCGCGGGGTGGGGTTCCGGATTCGCTGCGAACGCTGCGGCGCGCGCATCGCGAGCGCGACGGCGCTCAGGTCGCGGGACCCTCGCGGCTCGCGCGCCTGCTCCGGAACGCCGTAGATGGGCAATCCGATGGCTCGGGCTTGTTGGAGAACGCGCGCCTCCTCCGCGCGGCGCGCCAGACAAAGCGAGCAGGGCCCATCGGCCTTTGGCGTCAGCCGGTTCGCGATCAGCCGCTCCACCCGCAAGCCGGATTGCCGGAGCGCGGAGACGCCGTCGCGCGTTTCCTGCAGTGCCAGCTCCTCGGGCAGCATCACCCAGTGGAACTGCGCGTCGGCGGAACGGAGGAGCGCGTGCAGCGAGCGCGCCTCCTCTTGCAGCTCGTCGATCAGCGCGTCCTCGGCGTCGCGGCGGACGCTTCCGCGGAGTGACCGGGCCAGCGCGCGGTGCTTGGCCTGCAGATCGTCGAGGACCTGCGCGAGCCTGGCGAGCGTCGCGGGCATGGCGAGCAGGCGCAGGGTGTGTCCCGTGGGGGCCGTGTCCACCACCACCTCGTCGAAGCCGCGCGAGAGCCGCCGCAGCTCGGTGAGCCCGACCAGCTCGTCCACTCCCGGCAGGGAGAGCCGGAAGAGGGAGTCGATGTCCTCGTCGTCGAGGTACGTTCCCCGCGCGGCGATGGCACGGAGCGATCGCTCCCGCGCCCCGAGCCAGCGCGAGAGCGCGCGGTCGGCATCCATCTGCGCCGCGAACAACTTGCCGTGGACCGGCCGCGGCGAGGCGGAGAGCCGCGCTTCCAGCGCGTCGCCCAGCGAGTGGGCGGGATCCGTCGAGACCAGCAGCGTGCGTTTTCCTCCGCGCGCGAGCGAGAGCGCAGCCGCCGCGGCGCAGGTCGTCTTCCCCGCGCCGCCCTTGCCCGCATAGAAGCGGAGCATCACTCCTGCTCGAAATCCGCCGTCGCCTCGATTCCCACCACCTTGTACTCGCCGGAATCGAGCGCTTGCGCCGCCCCGCCGTCCTGGTGCTCGCGGATCTCGCGCAGGCGCGACAGGATGTCCGCTTCGAACCGGGCGAACTCCTTCTCGGTCATCTCGCCCAGCTCGAGCCGCATCTGCGCCGCGAGCAACTCCTCGCGCAGGCGGGAATCGTCGTTCAGCTCGGCATCGACCGCCGCAGCGATCTTGCCGAGCACGAACTTGATCCCCCCGAGGAGCATCCTGTCGACGATCAGCAAGCGGCTACTTCTCCTTCGCCCGCTCCAGCTTCAGGCGGATGTTGACGAAGTTGTACGGCGGCCAGGGCCCAGTGTACTTGAAGGTGAGCTTGTCGAAGCGGGCGCCGATCTCCTTCACCCGCTGATCGAACGCCTGCTCCTTGTCGCGCGAGACCAGGAAGGCGGCGTTCATGATCATCTTGTCGCCGATGGGCTTGTTCGCCCGCGAGGCGACGGCGACGTCGCGCAGCGTCTCGAAGATCTCCGCCAGGTACCTCTCCGAGAGCGCCTGCAGCGCCGCGTCGACCAGGCGCCCGTACTGCATGCGGGCGAAGTAGGTCGAGCCCTTCTGCGCGGAGATCTCCTGCTTGAGCCGCCGCACGTCCTCGTCCTGGTTCTCGATCTCGCGCACCATCACCTCGCGATCCCAGAGGACCTTGAGGCCGAACTCGAGCTTGTCCTGCATCTTGTCGAGAACGTCGTGGAAGGCGTCGTAGGCCGATCGGAGGAGCTCGACGATGTCGTCGCGCGTCTTGAACACGGTGCCGAAACTCATCGGGATCACCGTGTGCTTGCGCATCACCGTCTCGTTGACGCGCTCGTGGGCGAGGACGTTCTCGCGCGTGGGGTCGTGGACCTCGATGGGCGTGTCGCTCACCACCGCGGCGATGTCGCGGTAGTTCACCGTGTGCACCTCGGCCGGCTCGATGCCGATGCCCAGAGGTCCGAACCGGAGCGGCTCGCTCGCCTGGATGATGCAGTAGACGTACTTGCCGCGCGCGTCGGGCTGCTGCCGCAGGTTGCCGTTGCCATTCGCCCCTTCGCGACGGGAGGGTTCCTTCGCGGCCGCGCTCGCGGGCCTGGCGCTCTTCCTCGCCGACGGCGCCCCTTTCCGCGACTTGCGAGCAGCTCCCTTGAGCTTCTCGATTCCGGGCATGCCTAGCTTGCTCCCTTCGTCGTCGTCACGGCGGCCTTGCCGCTCTCGAGCATTCTGCGGATCTCCGCCACCAGTTGGTCCGGCAGGCAGGGCTTGGCGAGGAACGAATCGCATCCCGCTTCCTGCGCGCCCTTGGAATGCCCTGCCAGGGCGTGTCCGGTCAACGCCACTACCGGGATCCGCCGGGTGCGCTCGTCCGCCTTCAGCCGCCGGGTGGCTTCCCAGCCGTCCATCACCGGCAGCGACAGATCCATGATGATGATGTCCGGCGACCGCTTCTGGGCCGCGTCGATCGCCTCGAGGCCGTTGCGCGCCTCGATCACGTCGTAACCTGCGAAGCTCAGGTACTCGGAGTACATCTCCCGGTTGTCGGCGAAGTCATCGACCACCAGGACGATGGGCCTGCGGGTCGACGGCGCAATGGTGCTCATCGGCCCTTCCCCTTGCGCGGAATGACGAGAGTGAACGTGGAGCCTCTCCCGAGCCGCGACTGCAGCTCGATGCGGCCGTCCAGCATCTTGGCGAGGCGGCGGCAGATGGCAAGCCCGAGGCCGGCGCCTCCGTACTCGCGGGTGACCGAGTTGTCCGCCTGGCGGAAATCCTCGAACACCTTGTCCTGATCCTGGGGCGCGATCCCGATCCCCGTGTCCTCGACGGCGATGCCCACCTCGCCCAGCCGCTCGTCTTCTCGCAGCATCACCTTCACCTGCCCGTGGGGCGTGAACTTGATGGCGTTGGTGAGCAGGTTGAGCACGATCTGCTTCACCTTCTGCCGGTCGGAAACGACCAGCGCGGTGCCCGGCGGCAGGTCGGTCAACGTCTGCAGCCGCGACTTCTGGATCAGCGGCTCCACTTCCGCGAGCAGTTCGGCGACGAGGGCCGGCATCTCGAACTCCTCGAGGTGCAGCGGCATCTTGCCGGCCTCGATCCGGCTGATGTCCAGGATGTCGTTGATGATCGACAGCAGGTGCCGCGCGTTCGAGTCGACGCGGAGCATCTTGTTCTTCTGGGGCGCGGCCAGATCGCCGGAGACGCCCTGCAGGAGCATGCTGGTGTAGCCGAGGATGGCGTTCAACGGCGTCCGGAACTCGTGGGACATGTTGGCGAGGAACTGGCTCTTGAGCTGCGAGGCCTGCTCCAGCTCCAGATGCTGCCGCTGCAACAGCTCGTTGCGCCGGACCAGCTCCGCGGTCGCCTCGCGCACCTTCTCTTCCAGCTGCTCGCTGGCCGCCTTCAGCTGCTCGTAGAGGCGGGCCTTCTCGATCGCCTCGGTACGATCGTGAAGGATGGTGACCACGGCCGTGACCTCGCTGTGCTCGCTCATCACCTTGCCGGCCACGGCTTCCACGGGCAGCGGCTGCAGCGTCGAAGGATCGGTGAGCGGGATCTCGCCGCGCCAGCGCAGACCGGAACCGGTGAGAAACAGGTTGGAGATGAACGAGGAGAAGTGCGCGTCGTTGCTGCGGACTGCTCGCTCCGCTTCCGCTCTCTCGTCCCGGTCGGGCGCCGTGAACAGCCGCTCGGCCGGCGAATTCATCAGGAGGATCTTGCCGGAGGAGTCCGTCACCAGGATCGGGTCCGCGACCGAGTCGATGATCAGGTCGAGCCGGTCGCGCTCGGCGCGCACGTCGGCTTCCGCCAGCCTCAAGCGGCGATAGTTCTCCTCGATCTGTTCGGTGGCGGCGCGCAGATCGGTGACGTTGCGCAGGATCGACACCACGCAGGTGCCCTCGCGCGGGTCTTGCACCACCGAGGAGAGCAGCTCGAAGAGGAGATCGGACCCTTCGGAGGGCGAGACCAGGAGCAGCTCGCGGCGTACCGCGCCCGACTCGTCGATCGCCTGCTGGGAGAGCGCCGCCGAGAACATCATGTTGTTCAGGGTGACCGCGCGGTGGCGACCCTCGCTCTGCCCTTCCTTGCTGGAGAAGAGGGCGTCGGCGCGGGCGTTGGAGATGATCATCCTGCCTTCCGGATCGGTGAGCAGGATGGGGTCGGGCGAGGCATTGACGATGTTCAGCAGCAGCTCGCGCTCCCGCTGCACCTTGTGCGCGGAGTCGGCGGTCGCCGCCGCGGCGCGGAGGCGCGCGATCTTCTGTCCGAGCATCTCCGCCGCCCACCGGGCTTCCGGCTCGCAGCGCGCCGGGCTCACGAGCAGCAGCCCTTGCCGCGCCTCCCGAGCCTCGGAGAGGGGAAGCGGAATAGCGAGGAAGTCGCTTCGCCAGGAATCGGGGGCGCGCCGCTTGCCCAGGCTCACCGGTTCCCGGCCTGCGAGCGCGAACACCAGCGGATCGTCCGGCGCCTCCAGGGCGAGATGGAGCGATTCGATCTGTCCCTCGGAAACGCCCGCCGCCGCGACGTGCTTCAGCGTTCCGGACTCCGCGTCGATCAGCGCGCAGATCGACTTGCGCGCGCCGCCGCGCTCGGCCAGCGACGAGCGCGAGGCGCGCCGCTGCGTCCCGCGGCGCCTCCGCCCCGGAGCGGGCCTGGGTCGGGACCGCTGCCGCCATCGGTTACTCTGCCCGCCTCCGCCGCCGCTCGGTCGTCGCGCCGACCGATGCGAGCTGCGCCTTGAGCGAGGCGTTTTCCGCAAGCAACGCCTCGTGCGTCTTGGTCTCGATGCTCTTCTGCCCGACGGTGGGCGTCTGGCCCACAGCCTCGGAATACTTCAGATAGGTATCGATCGATGCCACCACCACCCGTGCCTCGACCGTGATCAGGTCGATGCCGACCAGGGAGACGCGAACCCACGCGTCGATCACGATTCCCTTGTCGAGCACGCGGTCGAGAACGTCGATGAGACTGGTGCCGCCTGAAGCTCTTTCGACCGGCATTGGCTGACTCCTTTGAGCTACGTACCGTCGGTCCGTACCCCGGTCTTTCGCCTGGCCGCGGGTGTCCTGCGCGTGAGCGACTCCACCTTGCGCTCGAGCAAGCGGATCTGCTCGCGTAGCGCATCCTTCTCCAACTCACCCTGGTTGTGGCCGGGAGCCAGGTGGTGGTCGTAACGCCACCAGTCAAAGGCCGATCTGTTGCGCCTTGTCGATCGAGCAAACGATCAGCCGGATCCGGATCGTGAGGAGCTCGACCTCCGCGAGCGACACCTTGATGTCGCCGGCGATCACAAGACCTTTGTCGAGCACGCGATCGAGAACGTCCACCAGTCCACTGCTCTGCGTTCGTCCCAGCTGGAGGTCGGTTCCCATGGACGAATCCTTTGTAGCCTGACGGGGAGGACTTCAGACAAGGGCGGGGGCGTGCGAGAACCCAAAATGCACGACAGGACGTCAAGTCTTCAACAATTCCAGAACTTGGTCCTCGGTGTCGTTGCGTTTGACTACATAGACCCACAGGAATGCGTTGATTGTGACGCATTGCGCGTCGGTGACTGAACAGATGAAGCAGGTACACCCGAAGGAGCTCGCGGCCAGCGCCCGCAAGGCGTGGCGCCGCGCGCACGACCGTTGATCATCGGCTACCAGGACTGGCGCGATCTCCTTTTCCTCCACTGGCGCGTGCCGGCGGCGGAGCTCGTGGGGCTCGTGCATCCGCGCCTCTCGATCGACCAGTTCGAGGGAAGCGCGTGGGTCTCGATGACGCCGTTCACGCTGCGCAGGGGGAGGTTTCGGGGGCTGCCGCCCCTGCCGGATTTTCACGAGCTCAACTTCCGCACCTACGTGACGCATCCGCGGCACGGCCCTGGGATCTGGTTCTTCAGCCTCGACGCGGCGAACCCGCTAGCCGTCGCCATCGCCCGCCTCTCGGTGCGGCTGCCATACTTTCCGGCGCGGATGGAGCGCGGCGAGGGTTGGTACCGCAGCGAGCGGCTCCTCAGGCACGGCCGGTTCGAAGTGCGCTTCTCCACCGGCGCGGAACGGGGGCGCGCGGCGCCCGGATCGCTCGAGGAATTCCTGGTCGAACGCTATCGCCTCTACTCGCGCGCGGCAGGGCCGGCCCTCTGGTGCGGAGTGGTGCGCCACGAGCCTTGGCCGCTGTTCGATGCCACCGTCGCGGAGGTGAATGAGGATCTTTCCACCGCCGCAGGCGTGCCGGCGCTCGGCCGCCCCCATTTCGGTGCCTGGTCCCCCGGAGTCTCGGTCGCGTTCGAGCACTTCAGGCCCGCATAGGCTTGTGGATGTCTGCCCAGCATCCAAGTTGAATGCATGGGCCAGGCGCCGCGCGACAGCTGGTTACGCAGAACCGCGACGGCAAGGCGGTCCAGTTGAAGCTCGACGAGCTGATCCGGGCGCGGTCTGCGCGGAACGTATTCGCGGACCTCGAGCATGCCACCGAGGACGAGCTGAGGGAGTTCGAAGAGGAATTCAAAGCGCTGCGCAAGCGGGGGATCTCGCAGACGAGCGCAGCGCGCGTCGCGGCGGAGAAGGCGGCGAAGACGTAGATACAGTCAGTGTTGCAGCAGAGGCGCGATCTTCCGCAGGTCGCGCACGAAGAGATCCATCTCCCGGTGGCGGGACTCTTCGTCCGGAGCGCGCAGGATCGACGAGGGATGCACGGTGGCCATGATCGCCTCGGCCAGCTCGTGCTTGAGGATCTCGCCGCGCATCTGCATCACCCGGAAGCTCCTGCCGAGCAGCGCCTGCGCGGCGGTGGCGCCGAGGCAGACGAGCAACCCGGGTCTCACCACGGCCAGCTCCGCCTCGAGCCAGGGACGGCAGGCAGCGATCTCGCGCGCGTTCGGCTTTTCGTGCAGCCGGCGCTTCCCTCGAGACGTCCACTTGAAGTGCTTCACGACATTGGTGACGTAGACGAGCTCGCGATCGATGCCCGCTTGCTCCAGGGCGCGGTCGAGCAGCTTGCCGGCCGGGCCGACGAAGGGGGGGGCGGCCGAGTTTGTCCTCGCTGTCCCCCGGCTGCTCTCCGATGAAGATCGCGCGCGCCGTCGCCGTCCCTTCGCCGAAGACCGTCTGCGTTCCCGTCTTGTACAGGGGGCAGGCCGTACATCCTGCGGCGGCGGCGCGGAGCTTTTCCAGCGTCGGCCTCTCGGGAACGAGCGGTGCGGCGGTTTCGAGCGCCGGGTGCGCCATGTTCGGAAGGTACACACGTTGGGACCGTGATCCATCTCGGCACCAGCGGGTACGTCTATGATCACTGGCGCCACGTCTTCTATCCGAAGGGGCTGCCGGCCAGGCGATGGCTCGAGCACTACGCCCGGATCTTCCGTACCGTCGAACTGAACGCCACCTTCTACCGCCTGCCGACGGCGGCGGCAGTGGACGGATGGCGCGAGGGCACGCCGAAGGGCTTTCGTTTCGCGGCGAAAGGCAGCCGCTATCTCACGCACATGAAGCGCCTCAAGGATCCCGGACCGGGCATCGAGCGGTATTTCGACCTCGTCCTGCGGCTGGGAAAGAAGTTGTCGGTGGTCCTCTGGCAGCTTCCGCCGCAGATGAACAAGGCGGACCCCGAGCGCCTCGCGCAGTTCCTCGAGAAGCTGCCGCGACGAGGTTTACGCCATGCGCTCGAGTTCCGCAGCGCGAGCTGGTACGTGAATGAAGTCTGCGAGGTGCTGGAGGCGCACGGCGCGGCATTCTGCGAGCACGATCTGGTCGCGGTGAAGCCACCGCGAGTCACCGGCGGCTTCCGGTACCTCAGGTTCCACGGGGCCACCGGGAAGTACCGCGGCCGGTATGGAAAGCGGGCGCTGCGGCCGTTCGCGCGCGACTTGCTCCGCTGGCAGGGCGACGCGTACGTCTACTTCAACAACGATACCTTCGGCCACGCCATCCGCGATGCGCTGGATCTCGGCGATCTCCTCGGCGACCCGGTAAACTGCGGGAATGTTTTTCGAGACCCGCGCCGGACCGCTGCGGCTGCGCTGGAATGAGCGCGGGCTGACGGCCATCGAGATGCCGGAGTTGCCGCCACGCGCTCTGCGGGCGGAGCTCGCGAAGCAGGACAGAGCGGAAGTACCGCCTTTCGTGCGGGAAGCGGCGCGACTCCTCGAACGTCACCTCGCCGGCGAGGCGCAGGACCTCGCCGACCTCCCGCTCGATCTCTCGGTGCTCGCCCCTTTCCAGCGCGCCGTCTACGAGAAGGTGCGCGACCTTCCCCCGGGCCGGACTGCCACCTATGGGGAGATCGCCGCGTTGCTGGGAAAGCCCGGCGCGTCGAGGGCCGTGGGCCAGGCGCTCGGGCGCAATCCGTTCCTGGTCGCGGTCCCTTGCCACCGCGTGCTCGCCGCCGGCGGCGCCCCAGGAGGATTTTCGGCTCCGGGCGGCGTGATCGCGAAACAGCGGCTGCTGGCGCTCGAGGGGGTCACGCTGGCCGTCGACCATGGCCTGCCGTTCGATCCGGCGGCCGCCGTCGAGCATCTGCGGGGGCGCGATCGCCGCCTGGCGAAGCTCATCGAGAGGGTCGGCCCCTTCCGCCTCCGGCCGGCGGAGCTGCAGAGCCCGTTCGAGGCGCTGCTGGAATCGATCGTCTATCAGCAGCTCACGGGGAGGGCGGCAGCCACCATCCTGGCGCGCGTGATCGCGCTCTTCCGGCCGCGCCGCTTTCCGCGGCCGCAGGACGTCGCCGGTATCGAGGAGGAGAAGCTGCGCGGCGCGGGACTCTCGCGGTCGAAAACGGCGGCCCTGAAGGACCTGGCGGCGAAGACTCCCCGCCTCGGCCCGCGAGCTGGAGAGGCTCTCGGACGCCGAGATCGTCGAGCGCCTCACTGCCGTGCGCGGGATCGGGCCCTGGACGGTGGAGATGCTGCTCATCTTCCGGCTCGCGCGGCCGGACGTGCTGCCCGCTACCGACTACGGCGTCCGCAAGGGGTTCGCCCGCGTGCGCGGCGCACGGGAGCTCCCTTCTCCGAAAGAGCTGCTCGCCCATGGGGAGCGCTGGCGGCCGTATCGCACCGTCGCGAGCTGGTACCTGTGGCGGGTGCTCGACTTGTAGTCGCGCGACGCGGCTACCGCCGCCGCGCTGGCGCCCGCCCGGCATTCGCGACGCGCGAAGGGATCGTGTCGACGCGAACGATCGGATCGTTCGGCTCGACCAGGGGACCCTCGTACCGCAGGAACGCCGCGGGCCCTTCGGCGTAGAGCCAGACATGCTGGTCCGGGGCGCTGACGAAGAGCTTCGCGATCGCGGGAATGTCCGGGTGGATGGTGTACCGGTCTGCGGCGATCGTCCGCCCCGCCATGCGCACGCTCTCGGGCCGCTCGCGAATGACGTTGATCGGCGCGAGGCGGGGACGCGGTGTGAATGCAACCGCCTTCAGGTCGGCCTTCTGTCCGGGCGCGAGCTCGGCGCGGAGCGACTTGATCACGGCGACCAACGCGATGCCGGCGAACGTCTTGCCCGGCTCGATGTCGAGATCCTCCTTCCAGCGCTTGTGCTGGTCGACCCGAGTGGTCACCGCCCGCTTCGAGCGGAAATCGACCTCGTACTGCCGGACGAGGGCGCCGTTCTTGCGCTCGGTCCAGTCCCAGCTCTGCTGCTGCAGCTCGGGTTCGAGCCGGAGCACGGCGCGCTCGACGGTCGCGCGCCCGTCAGGGAAATCGTTGCGCGATTCGATGTGCAGCAGGCCACCCTCGACCCATTGCGCGTAGTGGCCGTCCGCGATCGTCGCCCCGGATTTCGCGTCGATCAGCGAAGTGAACGCCTGCGCATCCCCCTCCCTCGCATGAGGAGCCACCGCGAGCAGGATGGCGAACAGGGCACCGATCACCCCGATAAGCTGCGCACTCGCGCCATTGGAGGCTATGGCAGATCGAACAGCAGCACTTCGGCCGGCTCGACGCCCTGCAAGCTGAGGACGCGCTCCCCGGTCACCGCTGCGCCGTCGCCCGCGGACAGCTTCTCTCCGTTCAGCTCGATCGCACCTCGCGCGACGTGCACCCAGGCGTGCCGGCCCGACGCCGGCTCGAACGAGACCCGCTCACCCTTGCCGAGCAATGCCCCGTACACGCGGGCGTCCTGGTTGATGGTGACCGATCCGTCGCGGCCGTCGCGAGAGGCGAGCAGTCGCAGCTTGCCGCTGCGCTCCTCCACCGGGAAGCTCTTCTGCTCGAATCCCGGCTTCAGGCCGCGGCGCTCGGGAACGATCCAGATCTGCAGGAAATGCACTGGCTCGGTTTCGGAGGCATTGAACTCGCTGTGCACCACCCCGCTACCCGCGCTCATGCGCTGCACGTCTCCCGGCCGGATCACGCCGCCACCCCCGGAGGAATCCCGGTGAGAGAGACCGCCGTCCAGCACGTAGGTGATGATCTCCATGTCGCGATGCGGGTGGGAACCGAAACCCTGCCCCGCCTCGACGGTGTCGTCGTTGATCACGCGCAGAGCGTGGAAACCGAGGCGATCCGGGTCGTAATGGTCTGCGAACGAGAAGGTATGCCAGGAATCGAGCCAGTCGGTCCGGGTGTGGAAACGCTCGTTGGCCTTGAGATCCGTGATCATCGTCTTCTTCCCCGCACCCTTTACGCCAGGGACTTCCGGCGCCGACGTAGGATGCGAGACGACCCCGCACGATTCGAAAGCTGGCGGGTGGAAGGCGCCGCGTTATCTTCCTGGTATGATCAAGATTCAGTACTGCAATTCCTGAGGTTACAAGCCTCGAGCCGTCCGGGCGGCGGCTGCGCTGGAGAAGGAGCTCGGGTTGCAGGCTGACCTGGAGGTCGGCGCCACCGGCTCATTCATCGTGCTCGTCGACGGCCAGGCGGTGGCGGAGAAGAACGCGCTCGGGTTTCCGAGCGAGGACGAGATCGTCGCTGCCGTCCGCAAGAAGGTTCGCAGCAGGTAGCCGGCGAGATATCTGCTACGCTGCCGGCTCCGGCGGGGATGCTTGCTGCTTCGCGATCCCCGCGCGCAGCTGCTCCATGTCGAGCTCGCGCACCTTCCGCACCAGCTCCTCGAGCACGTTCTGCGACAAGGCCCCGGGCTGGGCGAACAGCAGCACCTTGTCGCGGAAGATCATGAGCGTCGGAATGCTCCGGATGTTGAACGCAGCCGCCAGCTCCTGCTCCTCGTCGGTGTTGATCTTCGCAAAGGCCACGTCGGGATTGGCCTCAGCCACTTTCTCGTACACCGGGGCAAACGCCCGGCAGGGGCCGCACCAGGGCGCCCACCAGTCGATGAACAGGATGCCGCCCTTTTCGACGGTCGGCTGGAAATCCTCTTTTCCGATGCTCTGCACTCCCATGTACGCCTCCGCCCTTTGGCAGGAAAACTTCATTCTTCCGGCGGCCCTCCGCTACGGGCCAGGTCCTCGGTCTTCACCCGCGCCGGATCCATGCCGCGGGCGCGCTTGGTCATCGTCTCCAGAAGCTCGCCGAACGGAGGGGGCGTTCCCTTGATGAAGCGGAGCGGATTGATCCGGGCCACCACGAACGCTTTCAGGTACGGGGAGGTGAGGCCGCGGGCCTTCAGCTTCTCCACCGCTTCGCCGACCGCCTCGTCGAGCTCGAGCAGCTTTTGCGCACGCTCTTCCCGCTCGGCCAAGGCATCGCGCAGAGGCTTTTCGAAGTACTGGTCCACCTTCTTCAGGGCCGGCGCGTAGGCGCCGCCGGAGAAGCGGCCCTTCTTCTCGTAGGCGAAGCCGAGCGTGATCAGGGCGGGTTCCTCGAACTCGAGCGCGAAGTCGCTCTCCTTGCGGCCGCCGTCCAGCTGGGCCAGATCCCGGTACATGCGCATCACCTCCAGCGACTTCTCGCGAAGGTTGTGCGCCTTCTCGATGTTCAGGGCGAGAATCTGGTAGGCGACCTCGCGTTCGGGCACGACCAGCGCGAGGATGGCCTTCGCGCCCAGCTCCTTCAGGGCCGTGAGGCGATGGCCTCCATTCGGCGTGCGAAACCCCTCCGGCTCGCGCACTACGATGATCGGGTCCAGGTAGCGGCGGGTCTTGTCCATGGCGCGCGTAAGCTTGAGCACGTGGGCGTCGGAGACGTCGCGCTGGTAGCTGGTCGGCTCCACCTTGTCGACCGGCAGGGCGGCGAAGAGAAGCGCGTTGCCTCCGAGCGGCTCGCGATAGGCCGCCAGCACCGATCCCCCCTCCGCCTCGACCTGCCCGGCCAGCTCCTTCAGCTCCTCCGGGACTGCTTCGAGCCGCAGCTGCGACGGGACCAGCTCCGTCGGCTTCAGCTTCACGCCCTTGCGGGCGCGCGGCTTGCCGGATTTTGTGACGGGACGCTTGCGAGGGGTGGCCATGCCGCCCGGCAAGGTAGCGCCTGCCGCGGCCGTTCGCCACCGGGCAGTGCGGCCCGCCGGACAGGAGGCGCTCAGCGCCGCCGGCCCGGTCACGCCGCTCCGAGCCGGCGCCGGAGCACCGCGGTCACGGTGTCCAGGTCGACCGGCTTCACCAGGTGCTCGTCGAAACCGGCTGCCAGCGCGTGCTGCCGGTCGCTCTGCTGCCCAAACCCGGTGAGGGCGACGATCAGCGCGCCGCGCGCCTGCGGCAGCTCGCGAAGCCTGCGAACGACCTCGTAGCCGTCCATCGCGGGCAGGCCGATGTCGAGCAGGATCACGTCGGGCGAGAATTCCCGCGCGACGCGCAGCGCCGAAGGGCCGTCGTGGGCAACGCGGACCTCGTGCCCGTCCAGGCCCACCGCCTCGGCGAGCGTCGTCGCGGCGTCGACGTTGTCGTCGACGACCAGCACGCGGCCGTGGTGTGCGCGCGGGGCGAGGGGGCGGACTTCCGTCTGTATGACGCCCTCCGCCGCGCCGGGCAGGAGCACGATGAAGGTCGAACCCTTGCCCGCCCCGGCGCTTTCCGCGCGCACGGTGCCGCCATGCAGCTCGACGAAACCGCGCACCAGGGCGAGGCCGATCCCGAGGCCGCCCGTCGAATAGTCCTTGGCCCCGGGCACCTGCACGAAGGGTTGGAACAAGCTCGGGATCGCCTCGGCGGGAATGCCGATGCCGGTATCGCGCACGCGCACCTCGAGCTGGCCGTCGCGCTCTTTGGCGGACAGCTCCACCTCGCCTCCGGCCGGCGTGTACTTGATGGCATTGGAGAGGAGGTTGCCGAGGATCTGCTCCAGGCGGACGGGATCGGCGTCGATCACCAGCGGCCGGGGCGGAAAAGAGACGGTGAGTTTCTGGTCGCGGGCGCGCGCTATGGGAGAGACCGAGTCCGCCGCCTTCGCCAGCGCGTCGCGAACCGAGAGCCGCTCTTTCTGCAGCCCGATCTTCCCCCGGCTGATGCGCGAGACGTCGAGGAGCTCGTCGACGATCCGCACCATGTGGCGCGACTGCCGTTCGAAGATCGCGAACTGCCGCTCCGCCGAGCTCGGGTCCCGCTTCATCACTTCGAGCGCGGTGATCACCGGCGCCAGCGGATTGCGCAGCTCGTGGCCGAGGACGGCGAGAAATTCGTCCTTGCGCCGGTCGGCATCCTGCAGGTCGCGCAGGAGCCGGGCATTGTCCAGGGCGATCGACGCCTGCGCCGCGATGCCAGCCAGCAGGCGCTCATGCTGCTGCGTGAAGTGTCCGGGGGCGCTGTGCACGAACGCCAGGCCGCCGAAGAGGTGGGCAGTGCGCGAGGTGATGGGCACCGCGAGCAAGCTGCCCACGGGAACTCCGTCGAATTCGGCCGGCTGCACGGATTCGATGCGGACCGTTCCGCTGGTTCCGCAGATGCGCGCGAGCTTCTGCACCGGCAGGTTGGCGAAAGTCTCCCGTCCCCGCCCGGCCGTGGCGAGCCTGCGCGGTTCGGGAGCGGCGTCGAACATCACGCCGTACTCCGCGCCCGTGAGCGCGGTGGCCTCGTCGGTGACCAGCTGCGCCAGCCGGTCCGGATCGAGCTCGGCGGCGAGCGAGATGCCGAGCCGGCGCAGGATCGAGTTCACCCGCGCTTCCTCGCGCAGGCGCATCTCGTAGCGCCGCTGCTCGTCGAGCGAGTGCTGCAAACCCGCGAGCGCCTCTTCCGCGCGCCGCCGTGCCTCCGACTCGCGGACGGAAAGGACGAAGATCACGAACGAAATCCCGCTGCCGATCAGCAGGGCCGCGAGCGCCGGCAAGAGCGACCCGCCCCGCAGCGCGGGAAGCGCCGTGAACGTCAGCGTCCATTCACGCCCGCCGAAGTGGAGTTGCTCGGTCGTCATCAAGGTTTCGCTGGGCGGCGCGGTGAAGCCGCGGTCGTGGAGCAGACGCGCCGGGTCTACCGCCGGGCCGTCGTAGACGCGGAATTCGAGCACGGGTTCGGCCTCGCTGCCGAAGATGGCCACGAACAGGTCGTCCGCGCGGAAGGGCGAGTATGCCCAGCCGATGAGTGATTCGCGGCGCGCTTCCAGAGTGGGAGGGACGTCGCCGCCGCGGTACACGGGCACGTACATGAGGAACCCGGCCTGGCGGCGCGGGTCGATCTCCTGGACCAGCGTCACCTTGCCGGAGATGGCGGCGTTCGCCTCGTCCCGCGCGCGCTCCATCGCTTCGCGCCGCACCGGCTCGGTGAACATGTCGTAGCCCATCGCGGCGCGGTTGCGCCGATCCTGCGGCTCCAGCATGACGATGGCGGTGCGCTCCTCTCCCGGGGAATCGGGCCATACGCGCAAACCCGGGAATCCTCGCGATCTCAACCCGGCCTCGAT
>WNFT01003419.1_pt1 | contig 17370 bp, 17 predicted proteins | sample 5400191 | NCBI WGS metagenome assembly WNFT01 (sample SAMN13153359, study PRJNA577476) | soil metagenome | isolation source: 80 cm saprolite under Madrone tree | place: USA:California | collected 2016-06-14 | reverse complement strand
CCATTGGCAGTCGGTTGGTTAGTACGTATCGACGTTCACTTCGCCATCATGACGCTAGCAACGGGTTCAGCAGTGGCTGGCGCCGCCATGCTGCTCTCGAAACAGAGATGAACCGCCGACGAGGCCTCACTCTCGGGCAAGTCCAGCGCCGTGGGAAAGCTCCGGTGCCAACCTACCGCACGTCATCGTGCTCAACGGCACGACGGGCTTTGGGACCGTAGAACAATTATTTTCTGTGGTGAAGGCTTATGACGCCTATCACAGCACGACCATGGAGGGATATCGAATATCGCGCGAGATTTCCGACGCCATCATTCGCGGCGAGCCCCTAGCCGATGGGCCACAGGACCGAGAGACTCTCCAAGCGGCGACGGCGATCCAAGGCTACTCGATCGCATTCAGCGAAGTGCTCGCGCGCGCTCAAAGGAAGGCACCCGTCGACACTGACCTGATTCTGGATCTTTATGAGGCACTATTTCGTCCGTCAGTGGATGCGGGCATAACCGATTCGGCCGCTTTGCGCGGCTGGCGAAACTCCAGCGCGAGTCTGCGCGGCTGGCGCCATGTGCCGCCCAATCCGAGAAAGATTCCGGATTTGATCGGTGGCCTCGAACGCTTTGCTGCTCGGAAGGATCTATCGCCGATCGAACGCGCCCTACTCGTTCACCTGGAGTTCGTAACAATTCACCCCTTCATGGACGGCAACGGCCGGCTCGCAAGGCTACTCATGAATCACGTACTGCTTAGTACAGGTCTCCCCTGGGTAACCATCCGCAGCGACGAACGCGTGCCCTTCTTCAGGGCGATCGAGAATGCCCAGGTGGATGGCGATGCGATACCGTTCATCCGGTTTGTGTGGCACCTCATTCAGCAGTCAGCAACGGATCTGCAGCGCAAGCAGAGCGGAAGAAAGACTGCTCGCAAAAAACCACGGCGCCGGCTAGCATAACTATTTTTTAGATCCCACCGTGGCCTCGGGCTGGTGCGACAAAAGGAGATGAAAAATCAGGCCTCCCGCCGGCGATATTACCGTCCTCGTTCTCGATCTGCTCTCGACCACTTCTCTCCCCAGACGGCCGGCGCCGGCTAGAACAATCTTCATGGGGACGGGCTCCGGAGATTTTCCAATATGACGTGGCCGACGGCGGTATTCGATGCGGGAACGTGATAAAAGCGATGCACCTCGCGTACTTGCGCGTCGAGCGCGCCGCGCATGACCAGCCACATCACGAGTTCGATGCCCTCTGAACCCGCGTGGCGCAGGTAATCGATATGCGGAACTCGGGCGATGGACTCGGGATCGTTCTTGAGGCCGTCGAGGAACCGCAGGTCGAACTCCTTGTTGATCAATCCGGCCCGCGGTCCTTGCAGCTGATGGCTCATTCCGCCGGTGCCCCAGATGTGGACGTTCAGATCTTCATCGAAGGAGTCCACCGCCCGGCGAATCGCCTTGCCGAACTGGTAGCAACGATTGCCCGATGGGGGCGGGTACGCGACCACGTTGACTGCGAATGGTATGACCTTGCAAGGCCAGGCAGCGGGTTGACCGCACAAGAGCGACAAGGGCACCGTCAGACCATGATCGACGTCCATCTTGTTGACGATCGTGAGGTCGAAATCCTGCTGTATGACCGACTGCGCAATGTGCGAGGCAAGTTCCGGATGTCCTTCGACGACAGGTACCGGCCGTGGACCCCACCCTTCGTCGGCGGGAGTGAAACTCGCGGCGCATCCGATGGCGAAGGTCGGAATGATATCGAGGCTGAACGCCGTGGCATGATCGTTGTAGACCAGGATCACCACATCGGGCTCGGCGTCGCGCATCCAGCGCCTGGAAAATTCATAGCCACGGAATACCGGCGCCCAATAGGCTTCCTGTGTCTTGCCGAGATCGAGTGCCGCGCCGATCGCCGGTATGTGCGAGGTCGCCACCCCGGCCGTGATGTTAGCCATCCCGCGGCACCCTTGAGTTAGCCTGCCAGTCCGGCGAACGCCCGCCGTTCAACATCATCTGCGCGTAGTCCTCTTGACTCATGCCCGTCATCAGGGCGGCGGCGTACTGAAAGCTCTTGCCGTCGGTCGCGAATATTTTGGCGATAAAATATATGTTTCCGCCGAGCCCGATCATGCCGTTGTAGTCGCGAGCCAGGACCGCGCGCTTTTGCGGCTCGCTCAACGGCCACCCATCGAGATAGGCGCGCTCGTCGGCTTTGAAGCGTTCGCGATTCGACTGCTTCATCAGGGACATGCAGAACATGTTCAAATGGTAGCCGTTGCGGACCTGGTCGGCATCGAAGATGGTCGTTCCGGGAATATCGGCGTAGGGCTTTTCAAGTGCCATCGGTGCTCTCCTGGCGGTCCCAATGGAGCCGCAGATTTTGCGCGCAATAGCGGCTCAGTGCGTATTTCACTCAACTTTCACGGCTTCGACTTCGATGGCGAGTTTGATATCCTGCTTGAAGCCCATTTGCTGACCGTAGTTTATTCCGAAGTCAGCGCGGTTAAAGGTAGCAGAAGCGTCCGCGCCGCAGACTTCCTTCTTGGTCATGGGATTGGCTTTGCACAGAAAGCTGTTGATTACAAGCGTGACCGGCTTGGACACACCGTGCAGCGTCAACTCGCCCTTCACCTCAGTGGGCTTTTCGCCGTCGAACTTGGAGAATTTGCCGATGTAGGTAGCAGTGGGATACTTCGCCGTGTCGAACATCTCGTCGCTCTTGGCGTCGTCGTTCAATTTGCTGTGACCGAAATCGAGCGAGTTGGTATCGATTTTCACGTTCACCTCGCCGCTGTGCGCCGCGAGGTCCAGCATGATGGTGCCGCTGCTTTGTTTGAACTTGCCACGCAACACCGACAGGCCACCCATGTGATCAGCCTCGAAGCTCGGATAGGTGTGATTCGGATCGATGTTATAAACGGCCGGTGCTGCGAGCACTGCGCCCGATACCCACGACAGCATCAACGTCGCGAGGGTTTTACTCATGATTACTCTCCTTTCTGGAACTATGAAATGTAGACAAGTTGGAATCGGGCTTTGAAGTCATAGCCCCAGCGTCATCGTCAAACCAATCGTCAGCGGTCGCAGAGTCCTCGCCTGCAGACGGTCATCAAAAGCAAGAGCATGAAAACGGTCCAACAGCGGATGAGAGTTCAACACGTTGTTGGCGAACAGCGATAAATCAAGCTTGCCGATCGTGACGCCGAGACGCGCATTGAGCACATTCGTCGATGGATTCTGGGTAAGCGCCGCGTCATAGCTCAATGTGTCATTCGGATTTTGCGTGGATACGGGTCCTGGATTGGCTGCGTGATACACGTCTTCGAGCCATACATACCCATTGCTTCCGCCATACGTCGGGAATTGATAACGTCCATGCGCCGAAATTGTCCATGGCGACGGTAACACTCCGGCCTGAATGCCTGTGCCACCCACCCAATCGCCCTTGGAAACGACGATGCTCGATCCGGCGCCCACTGTTTCATCGTAGGTGGCCTTGACGTAGCTAACTGTAGTGCCGAACACGAGGCTTTTCGTCAGAGCCGCATCGAGCGCAATGTCGAAGCCATTACTGGTTGCTTTGCCGAGGTTGAAGGTCACGGCAGTTCCGCAACCGTTAATTTGTGCCAAATTCTGAATATTCTTCCAGTCAATGTGAAATGCGCTGGCATCGAGTCGCAATCGTTGGTCTGCAAAGCCCAGTTTTGCCCCAATCTCATAGCTCCACAATGAATCAGAACTGTAGGTGGCTGGTATGCCGTTCGACAGGCCGAAAGCTTGTAAGGCCGCTACGCACGTCGGGGTCGTGGACGGTTGAGAGTTTGATCCACCAGGACGAAACCCCTTGGCCGCCGTCATGTAGTACAGATCGTCCGCGTTTTGCTGCCACGAGACACTTACCCTGGGATTGACCGGGTTCTCGCTCTGGGCTCCCGAATAGTAGTGCGGCCCACCGTTGAAGGGCCCATCCACAGGACTTGCAAACGTGTTGCTCACGTGCTCCGCGCGCAGTCCTGCCGTGAGCTTAAGTTTCTCGGTTGCGCGGTAGGTCGCTTCGCCGAATACGGCAGTCTGTTTATCCGTGAGGTAAGTGTGGCCGGTGTAAAGCCAGATGCCGTCCACCAGAGGAGATCCAAGAGTATCCTGCACCGCTGTAGCCAGCGGCTTACCGTAGTAGGTGTGCAATAACTGCGCGATGTCATTGTTGAAGGCATACTGTGAATCGTGCTGTTTAGCGTTCTCATAATAGAGGCCGACCACCCACTTGAACTTAGCATCCGGCTCCCTGGATGAAAGTCTTAGTTCTTGTGTCCACTTGGTCTGATCGGTAGTCCAATAGGCGTGCGCAAACTCGTCGGGCGGACAGTTGGGCCCTGCCGGTAGACATGGGAGCAATTGCCAGGGATTGCCAAAAAAGGCAAAGGTCTGGTACTCGGTGTAGTCGGTTTCAGCAGTAGCCGCCCGGTCGAAATAGGAAGTTATCGAAGTAAGAGTTATCGTATCTAGTCCCGCCTCGACTTTGAGCGAGGGCAGCGAGAACCTATCGGTAGCAGGAATAGGTGCCTTGAGCCCATCATTGAACTTTCCTTGAGCCGGATTTGAAAGTGATAGGTCGAATAAATCGGAGGTCTGGCGGGACGAGCGTTGATAGAAAATTGCCGGCTGGATCGCCAGCCAATCAGATGGCTCAAATCTCAGCGCCGCGCGAAACACTTTGGCATCGCTGTGATTGGCATTTGACTCGACCAGGGCGCCGCCAGTACCGGCCACAGTGGTCTGGGTGAAGGGGCCTGCGCCGAGGGGAGGCGTAACCAAGTCCACATAACCGCCATCCTTGCGGTACCACGCGCTGATCCGAATCCCCACCTTATCGTTGATCAACGGCCCGCCGAACGCCGCGCCAGCTTCATAGCTCGGCGCACCGTATTCTGTGGTACTGACTTCCGATCGAACGTAAGCGCTGTAATCTGCGAGATTCGGCGTCGGCGTAATGAATCTTATCGCTCCGCCTTCCGCACTGGCGCCGAACAGTGTGCCTTGAGGTCCGCGCAGTACTTCGACGCGCTCCAGATCAAAGGCTCGCGGGAATGGCGCGCCGGCGGCAGACATCTGGTCGGTTCGCGAGTCCAGCGGCGTATCGTCGAGGTAAACGTTGGTGGTTGAAGCGCTGGTGGAAGAAGAAATGCCGCGCACGGCAATGTTAAATTGCGGCGTTCCAAAGCCACTGCTCTCCTGGAAGTCCACACCCGGCGTCAAACGGGCGATGTCACCCAAAGTGTGTGCGCCACTGGCGTTTAGATCCGCTTGCGTGTACGCCGTGATGCTGATCGGTACGCGCTGCAGTGATTCGTTGGTTTTGGTGGCGGAAACCACAATCTCCTCGAGTGCGGTGGGTGCTGTGGATATGGGCGGCGAAACGTCCGCAGCGCGCCCTGTACCGGAATGAACGCCGCACCCACAGGCGATTGATAGCCCTAGTAATCGGGTAAGCAGATTTCGCTGAGGCATAATTAGATTCTCCCTAAAGATCAACGATGCTCACAGGCACATCTGGAGTTGGAGGTTGATGGAATTGGCGTCTTTAGAGTTTGACCCAGAGCCGTCGTCGCCCAGAGCGGCGAAAATGGACTTGCGATACCACCCAGATACATTATGTTCTTGGACATTTGACCCCCCTGCTTGTGGCTTAATTAGGATTGACCGCTGTTCAGTTTTTCCTGGCTATGTTTCAATTCTCGGCAAACACCGGCATCGAAAATTGCGCACCCGATCGGATACCAGATGACCAGCGAACGAAATGTCCGATTTCAAGCACAGAATTCTCCCTGGCTCGTTTGGTCTTAGCGCAATGGCAAATCGTTGCAGGACGCCCAGGCACCGTGCACCTGATAAGCATTGCGGAAGGGCAGGAGGACGCGCGCACATTCCTGCATCGTTTGCGCGTCGACAATCACCAGTTCGCTCCGCATTTCCTTTAAATTGTGCGCGGTCCCTAATAGGTAGCCGTCGCCTTCCGCTGCGTCCGGCGCCCTCGGCACAAAGGTTGGCTCCTGAAGAACGTGGGTCCGGCCGGCGAAGTAGGATTGGACGGCACCCGTAACGACGTCGAAACGACCAAAACTGTTAACGGGGCGCAGACGCGGATTATCGGGCAGTTCGGCGTCAAACGGCCGATCGGCATCGGCGTATTGCACGAAGATAAATCTGTTCGGTGTTGTGGCGAGACGTTCGTCGATTCGCGTGAAGCTTGTCACGTCATGGCCGAAAAGCAGCTCCTCGCGCGGCTGCGGACTATTGCCGCGCAGGTCGAATGTGAAGCGTCTGATGGTGAAGATGTTCATGGTGAAGGGCGCGCCGTGCACATCCTCGAACCAAGGCCACGTGTTGCCATCCGCCGCCGGCGCATCCATCGTCAGGACTTCGCCGTTGTTCCAGGCGTTCGCGGTATGAACGATCGAGCGCTCGGGCCCTTCGAACCAACGGATGTCCGAGGCGGCGCCGCCACGCGGGATCACGGCGTAATAGGATGGCCGCTTCGAATCCCAGGCCCAGTGCGGGCGCCCGCTTGCCAGCCGCTCCTCGCTGGTCACCGTGCCGCCGCCGGGGATGACCACATAGTCCTTCGATAGCGCCATATCGTGTAGCATCGAGGGATAGGGCACCTCGAACCGCACTTCCCAGGCGATCCGGCCCACCCGGTCGAATGAATAGAGGTAGACGTCCTTGCTCGCGAGGCCGGTCGCCTCGTAGCCAAATGCAAAGGTCTCGCCCGTCGCCGGATCTAATTTGGGATGCGCGGTGAATGTCTGACTTTTCCACGCGCCGTCGAAGTCGGTCGGGCCGAGCGTCTCGAGCGTATTGGGGTCGATTGCGTAGGGGAGGCCCTCCTCCTTGGTTGCGTAGAGCTTCCCAGCAAGGATGACGGGTGTGGTATTCGCCGCGGTGCGCCGCCCGGGATGGTCGATGTCGCGCACCTCCGGATCGTCGGTATAGGGATTGCGATAATAGCCGTAGAGCTGCCGCCGCGCCGCGTGCTGCCGATTGTAACGGTCGGTGCGGACGTAACGTCCACGATAGTCGACCGATCCGTTCCTGAAGCGGAACATGCTGATGTAACCGTCGGCTGCGAGACTTGCATCGTCGGGAAACTTTGGCGGGTAAATCCAATCGCCATGCAGCCGGTAAAAAGCGCCGTTCAACTCCTTCGGGATCGCTCCCGTGGCATTGCAGTCGATCACATCGGCCTCGAACCGGGTAGGGGCGAAAAAGTCGGGCGAGGGCAGATACGGCGAAGGATTGGCCATGGTCTTACCTCAAATCCGATCAAGCCGACACGACGCGGGTTGCGTAACCTCGGCTGAGATGTTCGGCGATGAACGCCTCGTTCAACTCCACGCCCAATCCCGGCCCTTCGGGTGCGAACATTCTTCCCTTGTCGTAGCGAGGTCCGGTGAGGGCGATCTCGTCTTGGAAGTTTCCGTCGGATTCAAAGACGTCATGCACCGACAGCGGGCCGCAATTCTCCTGAACGAACCTGGATGCCCATTCATCGGCGACCAGCAGATGCGCCGTGGGACTGGCTTCAAGTCCAGACCCCGGCATGCATCCGCACATCACTGCCATCCCGGAAAGGCGCGCCAACGCCAGCCAGCGCTGGGACTTCAGCAGGCCACCGGCCTTCTGCGTCTTGATGAACAGACCGTCCGCCGCCTGAAGATCGATGATTTGCTTGATGTGGTGCAGCTCGCGCGCCGCTTCATCGGCGAATACGGGCGTCACAACTTTCTGCCGTAGCCGAGCCATGCCCTCGATGTCCCAATAAGGCAGGGGCTGCTCAATGAGCTCCAGATTGGCGGGCTCCATCTTGCGCAAGGCGTGCAGCGCTTGGTCGTAGTTCCACATTCCGTTGACGTCCATCATCAGGCGCACGCCATCGCCGAGCGCCTTGCGCATCTCCAAGGCCAATCGGATGGAGCTTTCGGTATCGGGAAGAGTCTTCAGCTTGATCAGCTTGAAGCCGACGCTGAGCGCCTTCTTCGCATCGTCGACGAGTTCTTCTGCGGGGCGGGCCATCAGCACGAAGCCAAGATCGATATGCTCGACCGTCTTGCCGCCGAGCAACTGATAGACGGGAACGCCCAACGCCTTGCCTTTGATATCGTGAAGCGCCGCATCGACCATCGATTTGGCATGATGGTTGTCGCGCACGAGGACGTCCATGCGGCCGACGATCTTTTCGATCTTGGTCGGGTCCTCGCCGATCAATATCCGCGGTGCGATCTGGGTGACGATTATCCCAGAGATCGAGTCTTGGGTTTCTCCGTGGTAAAACGCGGATGTGTCACCAGAATCGGCAATTCCGACTATTCCTGTGTCGGTAAATATCTTCAGTACAATTGAATCGACTTGTCTGATATTGGTCGTGGCGATGATGATTGGCTTGACCAGCGGTGTGGTGACCGCGATGCATTCAATACGGACGATGCGCATAGTCTTGCTCCTTATCCCATTGCTCATTTCAGCGACCTCGAAAAATATAGTTTAATTAATAAAATATACTAATAACATAAAGAACAGAAATATCTGGTTCCCGGTGTTAGTTGCGTTACAGGACTACGAAGTAGTGAAAGAGGGAATAGTCGGCATGTTTCTCCCCGCTGCCCACGATGACGGATCGGGTGAGCCAGTCATGTGGTCCCGGCGAGGTCTCGAAGACAGGCGACAGACGGAAATAGTTGCTGGCTGGGTCCACCTCTTCGCCGCGATTGATCCTTTGCTGGACCTCGGGCGTCGCTGCACGGGCGAAACCGCGATTGGTCAACTGGATCAGCCCGCCGTCGCGTGCACGAAGCAGATAGCGGGCATCGAACACGACTACGCCGTCGGCGCGGAACAACGGCCAATCGCCGCCGCTGCCGGCGACAACCTCCCCTTCCAGCCGCGGCCCGGTGACGGCGCCACTGAGGATTGGGACGAACCCCCGCGATTCACCTGTCGGCAGCGGAAAGCGCAGACGTGGTCCTGGGGGAAACTCCAGCCTGACGCTGAACACAAACTCAAGGTTTGGTGTGATCATCGACCATCCTCCTAGACCGAGAGAGTTGCATGTCTGAGCTTGGCATCTGAATCGACGTGAGTTGTAACTTCGGCTGCCATCGCACCGGGTCCTCCAACTGATTTATATATTAAATTAAAATACATTGCAAGGGATCTTTGCGTACCCCCAGTAGAAGCCCACCTTATAGTCTGTATTTTACAACATAAACTAAATTATATATGCTGTTATAGAAGCCGAATGTCGCCCGAACCGCCCCATTAATCGAAGGAATTTGTCATGGCTCTGATCGATAGCCCCATTCGCCCCGCCAGCACTTCCAGGTATGACGCCGCCTTGTTCATCGCTCGCCTCGGCCTCGCATCGCTTTTCCTATTTTCGGGGTTGCAGAAGATGATGCATCTTCAAGACGCGGGCGCATGGGCGGCATCCCAAGGCGTGCCCTTCGCATCGCAATTGATGCCGTTGGCTGCGCTGTTCGAGATTGCGGCAGCTCTCATGCTCGTCTCGGGCTGGCGCGCACGCGAGGCAGCAGCTGCGCTGGCGTTGTGGATCATCGTGCTCGGCCCCTGGTTCCACCGTTTCTGGAATGCGCCTCCGCAAATGTGGCAGGTCGTGATCGACGATTTCTTTCACCATCTCGTCATGTTTGGCGGCATGATCTACGTCGCTGTATTCGGCCCAGGCAGTTGGCGGCTGCGGGGTCCACGAAAGGGAGAAGGAGGCTGATGACCCGGATTTAGATCCGGCGCCCGGCGAGCAGCTTGGCCAGCAGACCGATCAATTGAGCGGTCTCTTCATTGGTGAGTATCCCTTCGACGAACGTCCGATCGATCTCACCGACCATGGGCTCCAACTGCGCCAAAAGCCTTTGCCCAGCATTCGTGAGGTGCAGTGCCCGCGAGCGCCCATCGGTTGTCGAGATGCGGCGGACGATCCAGCCCTTTAATTCGAAGGTGTTCAGCATGCCCGTCACTTGAGCGGGATCCAAATACAAGGCCGGCACGAGGTCGGAGGGCGTTAGACCGGGATTAAGTGCAATCGCGAACAATGCGCCGACATCGTGCGCTTGGACGTCGAGGTCGCCAACCGATGACTTAAAATGAAATTTGAAAGCTTTCAGTAAGCGTCGCAAATAGTAGGCGAGGTGACCCTTCACCGGTCCATACTCTATCGGCCGTTCATCCGCGATCAGGTCTACCTGATCCTTTGGCCGAGGGATTTTCTTCGGCATGGTTCGAGGAATTTTCTTGACCGACAACTTCATAATCACCGCATCCCGGTCCCATGCGATAGAGACCTCACGGACCGTTCCACATTGGTCCATCTGAATGTTCCTATCCTACAGAGCAAAAATAAATTGTCGATCACGGCGAGCGACCGTATTGCGGCGCGACCGAGGTCGACTCGGCACCGGGTATGATGGATCCGAAGACTTCGGTGTGCATGCGCGGAACGAAACGCCGGAAGGTGAAACGGCAAACGCCCTCCACGCAGAGCGGATCGTCCGCGACAAGTTCCCGGGCCGCCTCAACGTTGGGGGCGCGGACGATCACGAGGGCATGGTTACCCTCCGACCCATCCTCCTCCATCAAGCGCCCTGTTACCACGAGGCTGCCGTCCTCAAATTTACGGGTTAGCCAGGCAAGGTGTCGAGGCAAAAGCGTCTTGAGTCGGGCGAAATCGACGATTTCCACGAACATCAGGAAGAGCTGATCGCGATTTTGCGGAGTCATTTCAGTCACTTCCTTCTGTATTGGTTAGATGACAAATAGAGCAAGCGCCTTGATAGGGCTAGGAAAGTCGCCTGTCAGGCTTCAAAAATTACCACGAATGAATACTAATTTGCAAATTAAACTAAATCCGATATATTGACCCACACTGAGACAGCCCTATCGAAATTGTCGGCATCTGCTAGCGCGCCGCATATATAGAACGCGCCGGCGGCGAACGGGAGGTAACCGATGGAAAGAACCTTGGGATATAAGCCTCGGCGGTTCAATGGCCTTGCGAACGCCGCCCTGCGTGCGGACGAACGTGCCGACGAGCAACCTGGCCCGATCGAAGGCGTGTTGCTGGTCATGACCTGTTGGTGCACTGTCTTCGCCTCAGGCCTCCTGGCGCCCGTGCTGCCACAAATCGCTCAGCGTTTTGCCGGCCACTCTCATGTAGACCTTCTGGTGGGTTTTGTCGCCACCATGCCGGCGCTCACTGTTTCTCTGTCAGCAGTCCCGGTGGGTTGGCTGGGCGACCGATTCGGCCATCGGAAGCTCCTTTTCGCGTCGCTACTCATCTATGGCGTGGCCGGCGTCATCCCCTTCTGGCTGGATGACATCTGGCCCATCATCGGCGCACGCGCACTGGTTGGCCTCGGCGAAGCCGGGTCGATGATCGCCGGGACAGCACTCGTCGCCTTGCGGTTCCGCGGCGCGAAACGGGGGCGCTGGCTGGCCGCGCAGATCGCGACGTCTAATATTCTCGGGATCTTCGTGCTGCAGGTTGGCGGTTTCCTGGGCCTGCACGGTTGGCACACCCCGTTCTTGGCCTATGGATTCGCGCTCCTATTGCTGGTCCCCTCGACCTATTTCATCAAGCCGCCCGTTCCTGCAGGCAAAGCGATGGCGAATACGGAAGTTCCATTGCTTGCCACGAACGGTGTCGCCAAGGCCACGGCGATATTGTGCGGCATTCAGATCGCTGCCATTTCAGGCATGTTCGCGATTGTCATACAGATGGCGTTCCTGTTTCAGCAACGCGGCGCCATGAACAGCGCCGGGATCGGTCTCGGAATATCCTGTGGCGCGGTGGGGCTGGCCACGGGCGCGACGAGTTCTGGCGCGCTCATGCGGATCGATTGGCTGCGCCGCACGACCACCGGTTTCGTGCTTGCCGGCATCGGCTTTCTCGGCGTCGCCTTCGTCTCCGGATATTGGGCGACAGGCGCGTTAATCGCCGTCGCGGGACTTGGGATCGGGTTGATCGTTCCGGCCCTGTTGAATGCGCTGGTCGCAGTGGTCCCGGCGAGCGTGCTGGGAAGCGTGATCGGCCTATGGACCGCTGCGACCTTCATTGCCCAGTTCCTCAATCCGCCGATCTTCATCTTCCTGCGGCACCTCACCGGAACGCAATCGCTGGCGATGGGATCAGTCGGCGTCTTCATGCTCGCTCTGGGCTTGTCACTGATGCGATTGGGCAAATTCGGCACGGATTCGCTCCAACAAAGAGCGTCATCGTGTTGACCAATGCCATTACAACGTTTGAGCGGCTCGATCCTATTTCCGGTGAAGTGGCATCTCGCTCTCCGGCGATGACGGTTGCGCAAGCGATCGCCGTTGCCGACGCTGCCCAGGCCGCCCAGTCCGGGTGGAGCGCGCTCGGACCGAACGCCCGACGGGCTTTCTTAACCAAGGCGGCGATTTCGATCGAAGCGAAGGCAGGAAAGTTCGTCGAGGCGATGATGCGAGAAATCGGGGCGACCGAAGGATGGGCCCGATTCAACGTTACACTGGCCGCCTCGATAGTCCGAGAGGCCGCAGCGCTGACCACGCAAATCTCCGGTGAGGTCATTCCGTCCGACAAACCAGGGTGCCTGGCCATGGCGATACGCGAACCGGCCGGCGTTGTCCTCGGTATCGCGCCGTGGAACGCGCCAATCATCCTGGGCGTTCGGGCCATCGCTGTACCGCTGGCTTGCGGTAATACGGTGGTTCTGAAGGCGTCGGAAGTTTGCCCCCGCACCCACGACCTGATCATCGAAGCCTTTGCCGAAGCCGGGCTACCGCAGGGCGTCGTCAACGTGGTCACCAATGCTCCCGCGTGTGCGGGCGAGATCGTCGGCGCCTTGATCGACCATCCCGCCGTTCGTCGAATCAATTTCACGGGCTCGACCGCCGTCGGCAGGATCATCGCCAAGCGTGCTGCGGAGCATTTGAAACCGGTGCTTCTCGAACTTGGTGGCAAGGCGCCGCTGATCGTCCTAGATGATGCGGATTTAGACGAGGCGGTAAAAGCCGCCGCTTTCGGCGCCTTCATGAATCAGGGCCAGATTTGCATGTCGACCGAGCGGATCATCATAGTTGACGCAGTTGCCGAGCCCTTCGTGACCAAGTTCCAGGCTAAAGTGGCAACGCTTCACGTCGGCGACCCGCGAAGCGCCAAGACGCCTTTGGGAGCCGTAGTCGACATGAAAACCGTTGCCCATGTCGAAGCGCTCGTCGCCGACGCTCTCGACGCCGGTGCGGTGCAGATCAACGGCGGGGAGGCTAAAGGCGTGCTGATGCCAGCGACAGTCATCGACAGGGTTACGCCGAAAATGAAGCTGTTTCGCGACGAGAGTTTCGGACCTGTGGTTGCCATCGTGCGCGCCAGAAACGAGGCACATGCCATCGAACTCGCCAATGACACGGAGTACGGACTCTCGGCCGCTGTGTTTACACGGGACGCCGGGCGCGGTCTGCGCGTCGCCCACCAAATCAGATCGGGCATCCTCAAGGGATCCGGCTACGGCCGCTTCGGCGGGAAGGCCGGCATCGACTCCTTCACCGAACTGCGCTGGATCACAATCGAGACGGGTCCCGGGCACTATCCGATCTGATCCTACACGGTGACTCATGCAAGATATGATGGCTCGTCTGGATTTTCCCTAAAGCTATACGCGCTTTTCCTTAAACATGGCATCAAAGGCGAGTGACCTGAATGGCAGCGCATGCAATTGTCACGTCCGCAATCGGGCGCCGATCAGATTGTTTGGCCAATCGGGATCCATCTTGGGCACTGAGGACAGTCGGTCCAGCCCATCATAGGTGCAACCGATAACTTACGTGATATCGATTTATTTTGTCTATCGGTCATCTTTTTAGGAGAACGCTCTCGATGAAACGAATATGGGGCAATCCGCGTGGCTTCAGAGATCGTAGCATCCTCCCATCGCCTTCGGGGAAACTGTGCCAGGGGCCGGTCGAAGGTTATTGTCACTTCCTTTCGGGCCCGTGCTTCGCGAGCCAGTCCTCGCGCGCGCGCCTTCTGACCTCCTCCAGGTTCTCTTTAGGTTGTAGCTGCCGCGTTTTGAGCCATGCTTCGCGTCCCGCTCGCCGTGTCTCCTCGAGATCATTGCGCGATGATGGATTTGCATGGGGGCTCCGGCCTGAGCCTCCAGTCAATGTTGCCGAGGCCTCGTCATCTCCAAAATGCCGTTTTGGCAACGGTGGCGGCGGATAACGGCCCATCTTGGAGTTCCAGTAAGCCCACGACCGTGGATCAATGATCCCCGGCGGTGCCCGATCCAACGCCTCGCGAAAATCCTCATCCGAAACATACTCGCGAATCACCCTCATATCCTCATGTCGCGCGTATGTCATGGCATACGCCATGAATCGGACTGGGTTCGCGAGCGCCCGCTCTGGCGGCTCGAACCAGATAATTCTTGGTGCGACACCCAACATTTGCGCGGTGGCTGGAATAGGTTTCATAACTCGTAGCCGCGATCCTGATCGATTTGACGGCTGAACTTGTCAATATCGGGCAGATGGTCCAGGTCGACTTCACGAGCTGCCGTGGCGAGACGTAATTTAATTTCTTCAGGAAGTAGTGTCAGATCTCCGTCGTCGAAAAAGGAGAGAGCCTTGAGAGTGATTTGAGGATTGAAAGTAGAGCCGTAAAGCCCTTGTGCAGCAGACAGAGCAAGAGGCAAATCCACTTTGCCCACTGTAATGAGCGCGTCAATGTCGATGTAGTCCTTGGCCTCCGCGCGCACCTGGACTACCGATGCTTTGGTACCCGCGAGATCCAGAAGGGAAGCAACGCCAAGTCCGTTATCCTTGGCTACGACTGCCGCGGAGAGTCGCGGTAGACTTGGCACTCCAAAGAACGACACCTTAACTGGGCCGCCGCGATCGACGATCGCGCTCAGCGTATTCTTATCACGCTGTATGATATTCGCACCTTTCAGAAACGATATTCCCTGCTCAATCTGAGCGAGATCCAGCGCGCGGCTGCCAAAGAGATCGAAGTCCACTGATTTTCGATGCGCCAGATGGAGCGCCAGCGCCGTTCCCCCGTAGAGCACGAATTCTCGGGATACTTCGGACAGCTCGTTCCAAAGCGCCCGCTGTGGCGCGGGAAGAATTTCAAGATGTGGCGAAAAGTGGTTCATACGTAGCAGGACCCGTGGGACCCCTCAGAATCTCTTCGGCCCACGCTAAATATCATTGATTGGAGGAGACATAAAGGTGACAAGCCCTTTTGACAATCGCTAAGTGGCTGAACCAGTTGGCGAATTCGACTTAGTGCGTCCAGTCCATCATAGGGGCGACGGACAGTCTCCGGTCAATCAAAACTCTGTCTTTTTCGGAGGAAATACCCATTTCTTCTACATTTTCCATGCGGCGCGTTTCTGCGGGATTTCTGCGTATTTGAACTAATTTACCACTTGATGAGGCTACGTAAAGGATACGAGTATTCCGGTAACCTGAATTCAACCCGTGTGGCTCTTGTTCGCGCTCCCATCTCCGCAGTGCTCGGGAAATCGTGATCCAAAGGGCATCGCTGAGGTGGTCCTGACAGATGTAAAATGTCCTACTGGACAGAAATCCCAAAAAGGGACATATTGGCATGCATGGTCACCTATCCCAGAAATTCCCGTGCCCTTCGCACTGACACTTCCCGAACCGTGGGCGCATCGTGGCTGGAAGGCGAAGATTCGCGATCGCGAGCGGCTCGAGCCTCCGCACGTCACCATTCTGTACAAGACGAGCGCTTGGCGATTCGATCTTCGAACCGAGGCGTTTCTCGACAAGGAACCCAGTCCAAAGGAGGTGCCCGAGGAAGTTATTGGCGCCGTTCGCGCGAACCTAGCCTTACTCCGGCAGGAATGGGACCGCACGTATCCGGAGAACTGCATCTCCTCAACGGAGAGAAAGGAGAAGCGGAAAGGGAAATCCCGAGATGAATGAGCCTCTTCTTCTGATCGAGCCACACGGTCATGCGAGCCGCATGTTCACGCGCCTCGGGGCCGATCGGTTGCGCTCCGAATCGGAGATTCGCGCCGCTCTGAGCCGACATGGGCATCGAGCGCTTTGGATTACTCCGAGCTCTGCAGCCATCCACCTGCTTCTCGGCACTTTTCCCCGTCGACCCATGGGCGATCAGCGGCTTCTCTCCCTCGAACGAGCCAGTGGCGATCGACATGGTCTACTGCATGCGCTTTTTCGCTTTGTCGTCTCGGTGGATGAGGGCGCTCGACTGTTACCGACGGACGAATTGGCTGAAGCACTGAGTTCAGCCAATCGGGCAGATCTATTCATCGGTGCCGCAGTGGCGCCCGCCGATGCCGCGGTCATCTTGTACCGCGGAAATCTTGAGCCTCTGATCGTGCCCCTAACGTGGTTCCGCGTGCGTCCCGATGGTCCGAGGCCCGATCTCAACGATCTCGCGGTCACAGACTTTGGGCAGACGGTCCGCCTGGGCGCTTATGAGGCCGCCACGGATTCCATCTTGTACGAGTTTGATAACGACTACCGGCGGCGGGTGAAGAAGCGTCTAGTGGAATCCGATCGATCTCTGGGGGGTGCGCTACGCCGGCTGCGCCTCCAGAAAGGCCTTCGACAGAACGACTTCCCGGGTGTTACAGCCAAGGAGATCGCCCGAATCGAGCGTGGCGAGGTCAAGAAGCCACATCAACATACGCTCGCTGCAATCGCAAAGCGCATGGGCGTTTCAGCGGACGAAATTTCCACGTATTGACGCGAGATCCGATGCTGCTTGGGCGTCAGTACCAATCAGGAGCAATCCAAATGGCTGGTGCGACAAAAGTGGCGCATGCTGGAGTGTAATTTACCAGCTGCGCCGGCCGCTTGAGCTCGCCGAGTTCGTCTCGATATCGCCTGCGTCATGCCAACGATCAAAGACTCCAAGCAAGCCATGAACACCGATTCACGGCCTCCAACCGCGTTTGCATCAAGCGCGCCGCTCGATCTAATCCTTTCGCGATTGCAAGCCTGCACGCGCAGTCACCCCGACGCCTTTCGCCAGCTCGCGGGCGAAGCACCGAATTGGCGCTTGAAGGCCCGACTAAACGCCGCCTCAGACTCATAACCAATGGAAGCGCCGACTTGCGCTACGCTGCGGTGCCCTTCACGCAGGGATTGAGCCGCCATATGCATGCGCCAGACGGCCAGGTACTGCATAGGGGGTTGACCCACGACGGAACTGAAGCGTTCGGCAAACGACGAGCGTGACATGCCGACTTCGAGCGCCAGGGCCTCCGCCGTCCATGTCTCGGTCGGACGCGCATGGAGCATTGAAAGTGCACGTCCAATCT
>WNFT01002066.1_pt1 | contig 17373 bp, 18 predicted proteins | sample 5400191 | NCBI WGS metagenome assembly WNFT01 (sample SAMN13153359, study PRJNA577476) | soil metagenome | isolation source: 80 cm saprolite under Madrone tree | place: USA:California | collected 2016-06-14 | reverse complement strand
AGGGTGATCACCTGGTGGTAGAGGGAACCAGCTATGGTGTGACGGCCGACGGCACAGAATGGCGCGCAGGCGTGACGCAGGCCGGGCGCTGGTGTGACGTCTTCGAAATCCGCGACTTCCAGATTCAGCGTCTCTTTATCTATCTGGATCCCGATTACGCCGGGGCCGATACTGCACGCTACCCCTGGCTCAGACGCAAGGAGTGAGCCCGATCACATCCGCAGGAACAATCAGGGTTCCAACAGGCCATACCTGACAATCTTGGGGTCGATAGCCGGGTGGAGTTAGCGATTCCTCGCTAACTCCAGTAGTTTCAATGTATCCACCACCACCTGTTCTAATGGTGCCAGCGCAACATACTCTTCTGTAGAATGCTCATTGACCACGCCCGTTGAAATCGTAAACGCCGAAATACGAGGACGAAATGCGCTTGTGTCGCTGCCGATGAATGTTGGTTGCATCTGCATAGAGACGCCGCGCTGAGCCAGCACCTCACGGTAGATAGCGAGCAGCGGCTCGTCTTCGCTGATTTCGTAACCGGTACAGTGCGGATCATACGTCACTTCAACTCTACCACCGAGCCGTTCTGCCACCTGCCGGAACGCTTCTTGAATGGCTTGCATGTAACGCTGGCGAGTCTCCAGGGGTTCAAAGCTGCGTAGTTCTCCTTCGATATGAACACTGGCTGGCACGGCGTTACGCGCACTGCCTCCGTTGATGCGTCCGATCAGGATACGGGTCTGATCATTTGCCAGCGATCCCTGCGGATAGCTGGCCTCGCGAAATATCTCGATGGCGTTTACCGTCTGTGCCAGGTCCTTGCCCGGATGCCCTGTACGCCCTCGAATCTCTACGTCAAATGCCTCGTATGTGGCTCCCCGGGAGACAACGACCCCTGCCCCAAACGCGTTGTCGAAGACTATGCCGTCGGTGACGTGCCATGGTAATGGGTCGAAGGCACCGGCACCTTTCAGTCCTACTTCTTCCTGTACGGTGAAAACTGTCACAATGGGAGGGTGCGGGAGCTGCCGCTGAATGATTCGCGTCAACACCTCCAGAATAATAGTAATACCTGCCGCGTCATCGGCCCCAAGATTGGTTGTCCCATCGCTATAAAGTATACCGTCTCGTAAGACCGGTTGATGACCAAGGCCAGGAGGGACACGATCCATGTGGGCATTGAGCAGCAGTGGCTTTCCATCGCCTGGCAGCGCGCCGATTAAATTACCCGCTTCGTCAACCTGGCATGAAATCCCAAGCTCAGCTAGTCGTCGCTCTAAATAGGTGCGGATGTGTTCTTCGTGGCCCGATGTGCTGGGAATGCCCACCAGTTCTATCAATGTGTCACAAAGACGGTCAAAAGGCATGGCATTGTCTCCTTTGTTTGTGTTTGTATGTGGCGCTTCTTATGAATTATATCAGCCAGGGTAATTTTAGGATAATTACAGTAATCGGGACAGAAAGCCCCGCTCTTTTCAGGCGGGGATGAATGTCCCTAGCTTGCTTGGAGGTAGCAGTGGAGCGGACTCCCGCTTGACTTCCTGCTGTGCTTTATGATATAGTCTGCACATGCGGAAGATGTTTCAGTACCGGATCTATCCCACTAAGAAGCAGGCAACCAGGCTCAATGAGACCTTGGAAGAGTGCCGATGGCTCTATAATCATCTGCTGGCAAAACGCAAAGAGGTCTATGAGCAGGATGGTCTCTCGCTCTCCCTCTATCAGCAGCAAGCCACCTTGCCGCTCCTGAAAACAGAACGTCCCTCCCTGGCTACTGTCCATTCCCAGGTGTTGCAAAATGTGGCGGTACGGCTTGATCTTGCCATGAAAGCCTTCTTTCGACGAGTGAAAGCCCATGAGCAAGACCCCGGCTTCCCGCGTTTCAAGGGCCAGGGTCGCTATGACAGCCTCACCTACCCGCAATCGGGGTTCAAGATGGACACACAGGGCAAGTTGTATGCTTCTGGCATTGGACACCTCAAGATCGTCTTGCATCGCCCCATCCGTGGCCAGATCAAAACCCTCACCATCCGTCGTTCTTCCACAGGCAAGTGGTACGCTTCCTTTTCGGTTGCATGTGACCCTGAGCGACTGCCTGAAGTGCCTACTCAGGTAGGGATAGACGTGGGACTCAAGACGTTTGCTACCCTGTCTGATGGGCAAGAGATAGACAACCCCCGTTTCTTTCGCAAGGAAGAGAAAGCCCTGGCCAAGGTCCAACGTAAACACTCCAAACTCGCAAAAGGAAGTCCTCAACGTCGTAAACACCGGAAGGCGGTAGCTCGTGTGCATGAACGCATAGCCTTCAGGCGTGACAACTTCACCCATCAAGAAAGCCGTCATATTGTAGACTCCTCCGGAGTCATCTGTGTGGAAGACTTGCATGTCAACCTCATGACCCATAATCATTGTCTCGCGAAAAGCATTCATGATGCCAGTTGGTCGGAATTTTTCAGGAAACTGTCCTGCAAAGCGGAAGAAGCTGGCAGGACCTACGTGGCTATCAATCCGGCTTATACCAGTCAGACCTGCAGCAGGTGTGGACATCGGCAAGCGATGCCCTTGTCTGAACGCACCTTTCATTGTCTCTGCTGTCTCCTGATCTGTGATCGTGATCTGAATGCTGCCTTAAACATTTTAGCTGTGGGGCTACACAGCCTGGGCTTGTCCCTAGAAGCCCCGTGTCTTTCGACCGGGGAGTAGTCACCGATTGCTACTTGCCTGTAGTTCCGGTATAATGCATGACGCGTGATCCGAAATATTTATACGAATAGGGGGGAATTCGTGCATGTCTCGCAATTCCGTCGAAGAGTTGATGGGAACACCTGATACGTTATTTCATTGGGTACCGGGCGAGATGGTGGTAGTGGTCCGCCTTCACCGGCGTCCTGCTGAAGAAGTACAGGATATTCTGATTGAACAGGTACGTAACCAGCTTAACGCACTCCTTTCACCATATAACATCGTCCTGGAGCCGTATGGTACACAGGGCCGGTGGCGTGATGTTCCAGTAATGCCGCCCATACGCCGCCGGGCCTTTTTGTTTGGCCTTCACAGGCAGCAGCCTCTGATTGCCATCTTCTATCATGTACGGCAGGCCGATTCCTCGTCACGGGACCCTGTGCCGATGGCTCTTGCTCACCTACAGGGGCAGCTTGATCAGCTGGCACAGGTGGGTTTGCACGTGGTTTCCGCTATGCCTAACTGGTTGCTAACCGCGGCTCCATTCTTTTATGGCGATGGAGGCCCTGTGGCACCTCCTCGTCCGGCACCCAGGGTTGATATTCCGATTTCAGGTGGTGTTCCTCTTGGCTGGCATACCACGTTTGTTGACCAGGGATTACTCTTAGATCCCAATGGCGCTGAAGATGTGATGGTTGCTGTGCTGGATACCGGCTACCCTCCTGATCGCCTGCTCAGCGCTGCGGCACGCCCAGAGTTTCGGCGCAACTCGTTATTGCAACGTATCGCGGCCGATTTACGCAGCGAAAATGGCGCTTTCGAGATTGAGTATGATCGCTACCCGGTTACTAACGATGTGCGTACCGGTCGCGATATCTATAGTGAATCGCGCTATTATTTTATGCCGGATCATGGCGTGTTCGTGGCAGGACTCGTTCGCGATATTGCTCCTAGCGCACGGATACGCCTCATTCGCATTCTCAACGATTTTGGTGGATGTGATCTGTATAATCTCTTCTCGGCACTGTCCGACCTGGAGCAGGACATGGTATCAGGCGCTATTCGCCGCCTGGTTATCAACCTGAGCCTGACAGTTATGCCCGATATTCGTCGTCTTCCATATGTCTGGTTCGATCACCGGCAATGGCCGAGTACACAACTGGCTGGAGCGGTACGTGTCCTTTCGCACATCGAAGAAGGGTTGCGTTTACTTTTTGAAAGCCTGTACGCGCATGGAGTGCTGGTCGTAGCCGCCGCAGGTAACGATTCGGCTCTTTCGTCCAAACAGGGGCAGAAACCGCGGCCACCACGCACACCGGCCCGCTTTGATTCTGTGCTGAGCGTGACCTCGGTCAATAGCCGCTTTGCTCCTTCACAGTTTGCTAACCTGGCCTGCATACCTCCGCAGAATGAAGGCGTTGCCACTTTTGGCGGCGATAGCTATGGATCGACGGATGCAAGCGGTTTGTCCGATGCTGTGCGCGGAATCTATATCGCGCCGACTTTTCCAAATGGCGAACAAAATGTGTCCGGTTGGGCAGATTGGAGCGGAACATCATTTGCGACCCCTATTATCAGTGCTCTCGGCGCACATCTGTTGGCGCAAGGTTGGTCGGCACCCAACGTCATTACGCGTATCGCGGCGGGCAAGGAGCGCCGTACCGAAAAGCTATTCGGGTCCAGCCCCGATGTGCCCGACCTGCTTGCTAATGTTATTCGCGTGCAGCAGCGTTTTGGTGCATAACGTCCTGTTTATTACATTCTCGTTAAATTTGATCTACCCACTTCATTTTGTATAGTATTGGGTACCAGGAACCTTGACGCTTCACTTTTTGGAGTATATAATACTGGTGAGCGGAAACGTAAGAAACTTCCGATTGGTTAAGTATCCGTGGAATTACCGGGGTACTGAATTTCAGGCTTGTTAGAGAGGCAAAAAAAACATGATTGAGCAAACCCCGCAATCTGCAGTTGAGACAATCGTCGTTACTATGACGACTGTCGCAGCGAACAAAGTGCGCGAACTGCTACAACAGGAGAATGATCCGAGCCTTGGCCTGCGTATTTTCGTCGCAGGTGGTGGGTGTTCAGGTCTCCAGTACGGTATGACCCTTGACGAAGAGCAGGAAGGTGATACCGTCATCTCCCAGGGTGATTTCAATGTGCTGGCGGATGAAATGAGCCTGGCGTACATCTCCGGCAGTGAAGTTGACTATGTCGACAGCTTGATGGGCGCTGGTTTTACCGTCAATAATCCCAATGCTGTGTCAAGCTGCGGATGTGGGCATTCCTTCAAAACTGCTGATGGCGGCGGCGAGGCACGCGGTTGCGGCTGCGGGCATTAGTTCATAATAGCGCACTGAACTTTCTGCGTGGATATAACCATACATGAGAACAAAAAGGTCTTTCCTACGTAATATATTGTAGGGAAGGCCTTTTTTGTCTTGTCGATTGTCCTATCTATTAAGGAGAGTGCATGAGCAGACGCATCGCCCATCGCCCGCGTTACCACCATATGCGGCCTCTACCGCATCCCTCGCTTCGTTCCCATAAAGATTTTCTTCGCAATCGCTGGACCTACCGCCGTCAGAACATTCCTTATCAAAAGCGCTCGCCAGGGCAGGGACTTTTACTCATTCCCTGGGGCTTTCGTCTCGTCCGTGGCGTGTTGGGGCACTGATTCCGTTGCTGTATCTTCCATTTCGTCGGAGGATAATGCATTTGATTCGCTGAGCATTCGCTGTACCAGGCCTGGCATATCGCTGGTAAACTTAGAATTTGCGACAACGAGCCGGGCACCTGCCTGGAGGGCTTTTGCGCGTGCCTCTAAATCCATGTGCGAACCAAAAGCCAGCACCGGGAAACCATTGGCTCGCGCCTGGCGAATAGCTGCTTCCCAGTCAACTCCCTGGGTAGCGGTATTCACAATCACCAGTGCGGGCTTTTCATCACCACCTGCCGCCAGTCCTTGCTCGAAAGCAGCAAGCGTACGAACCGTTTTTACTTCCATCTCGTAATGACGCAGCGTGTCGCGTATCTTCACCGCGAAGAAAAGATCTTTCTCCAGGGCAAGAATGTGCTTTACCATGCCTGCCCAGTCCTAATCTTCCGGCGATTCTTGCACAGGTCGGCGGAACAGGTCGCCCAGTTCCTGGTTGATTACGTCCAGATTCGTGTAGAGGTCTCGTGTCAGGACGTGATGCGTGCCCGTGCAGTAAGATTTGTCGCATTTGCGGGCGTGGCTGGTCTCGAATAGCAGATTGCCGTTCTCCACGCTGGCCCAGATATGTCTGCGTGAATAGCCGTCTCCCCATTTCAGGAGCAGGCCATCCTTGTACTCGTCAAACCGTCCTTGCCCATAGAGATAATCACGATTAAACATCTGTAAGATCGTGCGCACGCGACTATCCGCAATAACCTGCGCCGCTTCAGGTGACATCTGAGTCGTCGCTTCCTGGGCCAGGTCTTCCTGGGGGATATGTAATTCACGCGCTGAGTGTTGCTCCTCGCGGATCATCTGCTGGATCATCTGCCCCTCTAGATCGGAGAGGCCATGACCCTGTCCTATAATAGGAGCTTTCCTACGACTCTTATCGCCACGATTGAAATTACCGGCCAAAATATGCTCCTTGCTAGCTTGTCTTATGAAAACCTCTCTTCTTACTGTACCACGCAGGTGGGAACAATTGCCATAGGCAAGGTAATGAGGATACCTATATATCAGCAGAGTCTCCATCCTTGCGGGTGAACCACGGGTGGGGCGTAGGGCCCGATTTATCGCGGCCACCACCGATTATGAACGTTAACAAATGAACCGGGATATCCCCTACGGGCGGCGAAGCCGCCGTAGGGGCCGATTTATCGTGCCCACCGCCGATTTATCGGCCCCCACGGGATGACCAGAGTAATTTGTGAAAGTCCATTATCGGTCCTCTCCCCAAATCACTCGCAAGAATGGAGAGCTTACCAGCATTGGCTGTTGACGGGTGTTCTCATTGGCCGTTATACTGCTAAAGCATAGAGAGTAGGGAGCCTCTACCGTCAACTTATATCAGTTCCTCTTTTGGCATAGAACAGAGTTTATAGATGCCTCCGACAGCATTAGGTCTGTTACTCATAGCGGCAGTATTGCACGCGACATGGAATCTATTTGTCAAGCGTGCCAGGGAAAAGCAGATTTTCACCTGGTGTTCGTTGCTTGTTGGTGCGATCTGTTTCGCCCCCCTTCTGGTGCAAGCCGTGTCATTTCCCTTGAGCGTGTGGCCCTACGTAATCTCCAGTGCTATCTTTGAGGCCACGTACTTTTTTATGCTAACACGTGCCTATCAGAACGGCGATTTCTCACTTGTCTATCCCATAGCACGTGGCTCGGCACCCGTATTGCTGACCATCTGGGCTATGCTCTTTCTTGGTGAGCGACCGCGCCTCTATGGACTTATTGGAATTGGTCTTCTCGTATTGGGCCTGATTATCGTCGGTGGTAAATCCTGGTGGACATTACGTTCGTTGCGAAAGACATCTTCATTGAGCAGCAGCGCACTTGTTCTGGCACTCGGTGTTGCCTGCTGCATCTCGATCTACTCGGCCATCGATGGTGCCGCTGTCCACCGGGTTGCACCTCTACCCTATACGGTGCTGATTATCGCGCTGGCTGGTCTTCTACTCACACCGGCCGTATTGTCGCGTTATGGGAGTCAGGCTATTATCACAGAGTGGCGGACAAACTGGCCGCGTATCATCCTTGTCGGCATCTTGAGCCTGTTGAGCTATATGCTCGTATTGCTGGCCTATTCGATTGCACGAGTGAGTTATGCCGGATCTATACGCGAGATCAGTGTCGTCTTTGCAGCCATTCTGGGATGGCGCTGGCTGGGAGAAGATTTTGGGGCGATACGTGTGATAGGAGCTATTTTCATCTTCGCCGGTATCCTCGTGATAGCTCTGGCGGGCTGAGAGTCAGGGTCTCAAGTTGAATGATTAACCGTGAAATACTACGAACTATGCAAGACAATCCTGTTCCTGTCATAGTGATCGACGATACGCCCGTCAAGCGGCGTGGAGTATGCGATTTTGTGGAAGAGACGCCACTATTGGGCCTTCATGCCCAGGCGGGGAATGCTGCCGGCGCCATTCAACTGGTCGAAGCTGCCAGCGAGGAAAATACGCATAATCCCGCATTGACGGACTGGCTGGTTCTATCCGACCTGAGGCTGGGAAATGAGAATGGCGTGGAACTGGGACGTGCATTGCTCGAAATAGCACCGGGTTTGCGCGTTGTGATCTATACCCAGGACCCCAGTTGGACGCTCGCAGCTGAAGTTTTTCGACGCGAATATACAGGGCGCGGCACTCCTAAACGTGCGAGCGGCAAACAGCAAGGATTGCATGGCTATGCACTTTTCAGCAACATGGAGCCTGATTACCTTGAGCATATTGCCAATACAGTGGTTCGCCGTCATGAGACATTCGTTGATCCAGAAGTGCTGAATTTCTTGCTCAAAAAGCTGCGTGGCCAGCGCCTGACACCGCGCCAGGAAGAGTGCGCCTCCCTCATTGCCATGGGATTGAGCAATGACGAAATCGCGCTGCGTATGGGATTTCTCACTAACAAGGGGAAACCAAATATGGGGCCGCTTGAGAACCTGGTGAGTGAACTCTATAACTTTTTTGCAATTTACGGTGCTCCAAGCGATCCTGGCAGAAGAGTCTTGTTGGCTCATGCATATGAGGCTTATGCAGGTTTACGACCGGAATAGCCTCAGAATTCTTGTACCATCGAATGTGGCAACGGTCCAGAGTCTTTGGGACGCTCAGTCTCAGGGAAAGGCAAACGCAGGATAACAGTTGTACCGTGCTGCGCCTGCGGACGAGTAATTGAGCGAATAGTCAGTGTGCCACCTGCCTCACGGGCTTTCAACTGCGCTTTGAACAGACTCGTTTTATCAGGAGAGACCGCGCTCGTCTCAAAGCCCCGTCCATCATCGATAATATACACTTCGAGAAAATCATTTGAGCGCGCTGTGCGCACAGTCGCGTAACTTGCTCCGGCATGATTATACACGTTGAGCAGTGCCTGCGTCACGGTGTAGGAAATGGCCTCGGCGATCTTTTCCCCCTCGGCGGTCTGTTCCAAATCCTGGCTCAACTCGTCCAGCGCCCACAGATCAGGCTGCACCTTCAATAGCGATTCTGGATGCAGCGCGGGCAGGTCTTCGCGAATCAATTTCTCCAGGTGCAATTTCAAGCCTAAACTGCGCCGTTGGTAAGCATCTTCCACGAGCAATTGCAGACCCCGCAGGTCGCCCTCCAGCTCTTCGCTGATCTTGCGTACCTTGCCCAGCGCCTCGATAACCGGCTGTAACAGGTGCCTGGCGTAGGGCTCGCGCTCGGCTTCCACTTTCAATTTGTGCTGCCAATGTCCCAGCAGAGAGCGTATACGTAGAGCCTGCTGCTTGGGTTGATCGTGAATGCGCTGGGAGAGCAGCGAGCGCAGGTGCGCGTCGGCATGCAGCAGGAGCGAGGTCGCTCGTTGAAGTTCCATGTTCGCGCGGCGCAGTTCAGCCTCCGTTTTCTGCTGCACGCGCAGCGCTTCCTCGCGTTGTGCGAGCGTCATTTCCAGGCGTTCGATCAGGCGCAGTGAACGTATAGCGTACCACAGGATCAATGGGTACACAGTGGCCAGTACATAGAAGATTTCCAATGGCAACAAAGGTTTGCCCGTGAGCAAAATTGGTAAAATGCCCAGGCAAAAGCCCAATCCTACCCCACCAATCCATAGTGTTAACAGGTCACCCAGGCGACGACGAACATTTGCCGGAATGCTTGTCCCCGGCAGCAAGCGGCTGATACGCAGCAAGGAGCCAACCCCGATAATGAGACTTAAAACCCCACCAAGCACCGCGTAGCCGAGCGCCATAATGAATTGGAGTCGCGTTGGCACACTTCCCCTGATGAGATAAGAACTTACATCGTAGGCGACAAGCGCTATCAGCGGCAGATAAGGCAGGCTATCTATTCTGATGCTGGGTTTACGATGCATGCTGAGCGCTTCTGGTCGGTACGTCAAACTCAGATGAATGAATGCAGCTCCGAGTAGCGCAAACGCGGGTGCCCACAGCAGCTGGAAAACGGCATCCGGTTGGTAGGCTCGCTGAACATTTCCCCAATGGCTGTAGAGTAAGAAGAGCATGGCAGGCGGCAGCATTGTGATGCCCTCGACGGCCCCTGTCCATTCCTTCGCTGTAGCAAGAAGTATACCTCCCATCAGGAGCCAGCTGATGCCGGCAAAGAGCGCTAGTCCATAATTCTGAAGCCACATTTCCCAGGTAAATGTCACAGCAGGGAGACTAAACGATACCATTTTGCCGTTCTGCTGAACGACGTATGTAATCAACTGGCCTGGACGAGCCTGTTGATAGCCCGCGGACATGGCGGATATACCCATGTATATCCTTCCATTGACCTTGACCGAAACGATATGGTCGATACCGGTGAGAGAACCAGGTGAAGCTTCCAGTGGAGGCAATTGGGGTGGAACGGAGACAATATCCACCTGTCTATCAGTATCGATGCCCCAAAAAAAACCGCCGAAAGTCTGTCCAACCTGGCTCAAAATGCGTACATGTCCTATTGCACTTAATAGGAGCAGAATACAGGCAACGATCACATAGAGTAATGTCAGGCGCAGCCGTAGGTGCCGCCACCAGCTATTGTTTGTAGTTGTGAGTTCCGATGAAATAGACACACTTTAGTGTAGCATGCTAACAAGAAGCACGCAAGACGAAAATGCAACAACGCAACAGAGTGCCCCATAGACGTTAACGTAGCGAAGTGAAGGCGTAATGAATTATGCCCCTACTTGCTCTTCTCAGAATATTCGTGATACACTCTCATTGAAATCCTCAGGAGGTAATTTGGTCTCATGACTTCGCCAGTGTGCTAGGTAACGTCAGTAGGCGCATGATTTCCGTTGTAGGCCGAGAATATACTATGTTCTTGGCCTTGGCTGACTGTTACCTTTTCTTGACGCAGAAGCGTTTATCGTTGCGCTTCGCGTTCGGAATAGCATACATAAAGGATCGAAGATGAGTTCACTTTCCAAACAAGAGCAACTCTGTCAATTGATAGATGAACAGCAGGAGCGCATTCGCCAGACTTTTCCCGCCCATAGGAGCAGTGCTGTCGTTGCTCTTACAAGGGCTAGAGATTGGCACTCCCTCAAGTTGCAAGATACGTTGCATGCTGCTACGAAGATGGCTACTGCGCATAACTCATACCTGTACTCTTCAGGTTGGCATAAGGCACTCCAGTTCTGTTTTGGCAATGCCGCTGCGTCTCCATATGCTTCTCCTGGTGTTACTGATAGCACGCTCGATGCTTGGGCCGATCAGGTACTGCTAGAGTGTGATCGCCTGTCAGAAGTTGAGCAAGTTCTCGCGCATTGTGAGACTGGCTTCATGAGGATGCAGCAGGCAGGACAGAAGGATTTCTCTGTCTGGATAGCCAGCAAGAAAATGCCTACTGAGTGGAGAGAGCGCGAAGACCTGGCATGGTGGACGAATGCGCTTGCCAAAACCTACGAGCGCGAGATGCAGGAACTTGCTGTGGAAAAAGTGTCTATCCAGCAACAGCTAGACGCATTTGCCAGTCAATGGCAAGCAGATGTGACCGTTTATAGCACGACGCAAGAGATTGACGACTATTATATTCGGTTGGGCATGGCGCGGGTAAAGAGCATGGCCTGTCACTTTCTGTATCCTGCTCAAACTCTGATTGGTGGTTGCACGGTCGAACTGTATGGAAATGTCCTGGCTGTTCTCATTGGCTGGGCTTTGAAGCATCTCGACCTATGCAGGGCATGTGTTGTGCAGCACCTTTCATGTACCCTGAGAGCTTTGTTAGCTACTCCTCATGCTGCTGCTGCACTGATCAAGGCTCTGTCTGAAACGCTTGGAGTTGATAGTGCAGCCATTCGTCGTGTTGTAGACGCGTATAGCCTTTCTCATGAAAATGTCTCCTATCACTGTTCTGTAGCGGGTACACCTGCACCTCCATTGCTTCGCCTTGATGAGCAGCATCTTGTATGGTCGTTAACGGGGCTGCTGAGCGAACCTTTCCTTTTTCTCACACGGGAACTGAAGCGGCGGCACTCCTACGAGTACCATACGGCATCTCACCTGCATGAAGAGGTCTTTCGGCAGGACCTGTATCAACTTTTCTCGGACAAACGCTTCGTGAGAAGTGCTGTCAGTGTAGAACTAAGAGGTGTGCAGGGCGACCTGACGACGGATGTAGATGCCCTCATTTTTGATCGCAAGACAGGAGTGCTGGCCCTGTTTGAACTCAAGTCTCAGGACCTCTTCGCTTATTCGCGCCAGGAGCGGATAAGGCAGCGGGACTACTTTTATAACGCGGGTAAACAGGTGTTGGCCTGTGTCCAATGGCTGAATCGCAATGGGGCCAATGCATTGCTCGCGCGTCTGGATCCAAAGCTCGTGAAGCGTTTGAAGGTGCAGAAAACGTACATTTTTGTGCTTGGACGCTATCTCGCACATTTTTTTGATGGACCAGAGTTTGACCGGCGTGCTGCATGGGGAACGTGGCCCCAGGTGTTACGATTGGTGAATGAAGTGTCCTTTGGTGCTGAAGAAGCTAATCCAATTCAGTCGTTATACAACAAACTGATGAAGGATACTCCGCTGACTCCGTCCAGTTCCGTCCTTGATGTGCAGGAGATAACGATAGGAGAGAGCAATGTGTACGTCTATCCTGATTTTAAGACGTATAAAAATCGAGCGGGATAGATTGAAGGAGGAGAGGAAAGGTGTATGCTGAGAAGCTGTACCCACCAAACTTGCCCCTGTAACTATGTGAATAGGATGCAGCGGTAACTTTGTTTTGTCATGGGATTTGCTGGGATGAGGCGGAGCGGGTGCTTGAAAAATCTTCGCAAAAATGGTATATTATATACAGAATAGCTGCATAGATGTACAGGTATTCATGCTCCCTTCACACTGCTTGAGTGCGAAGCACTAGTACGAAGTGCGTTAGCAGTGTGGATTGGTGCCAAGAAAAGAGTTAGTAAATATGGCATCTCAGCCTTTAGAGGCTCAATTTATTACGTCCCCATCTGACATGGATCATGAAGATGTGTGCCAGGAGCGATACATACATGCTGAACATGTAGTGGCGGTTCGGCGCAATCTGCTGCATACCGATACAGCCACCCGGGTTGCATCCCTCTTTGCGGTTCTGAGCGATCCCACGCGCCTGCAGGTCGTCTATGCCTTGCTGCGCTCACCGGCAGGTGAGTTGTGCGTTTGTGATCTTGCTACAGGACTCGGTCGCGACGATACGACGATCTCGCATCAACTGCGCGTCTTGCGCAGTCACCACATTGTTGCCATGCGCAAAGTTGGGCGTGTTGTCTATTACCGGCTAATTGATGACCACATTCGCCAATTGCTTGAATTGGGCCTGTCGCACGCGGATGAGCCATCCCGCAGCAGCCTTAACCAAGAAGCAGTGGTGATGGCATGACTAACAGGCATGAGCATGCAGGACATAATCATGATCATACGCATAGCATGGCGAAGCAGAGCCTGCGTTTAGCCTTTTTCCTGACCATGTTGATTCTGGCGACTGAGCTGATCGGTGGCTTTGCCGCAAATTCACTGGCCTTGCTCTCAGATGCCGGTCACGTCGTTACTGATATCTTCGCACTTGGTCTGGCCTGGTTTGCCACTGTTCAGGCGGAGCGTCCTGCCAATGCGCGCAAAACCTTTGGCTATCATCGCCTGGGTATTCTTGCTGCATTTGTCAATGCGATGACCCTTATCGTCATTGCCCTTGTCATTCTCTGGGAGGCTATTCAGCGCTTCCAGCACCCCGAGCCTGTACAACCCCTGGTGATGTTTCTCGCGGCTGGCATTGGCATTGCCGTCAATCTCTTCATTGGTTTTGGTCTGCGCAAAGAGAGCGATAACCTCAATGTGCGTGCGGCTACCCTGCATGTCTTTGGTGATGTGGGAGTTTCAGCAGCCGTCATTGTGGCCGGTATTATTATTGTGCTGACCGGCTGGACGATTGCTGACCCTATACTTTCCGTCGGCATCGCCGTGTTGATCGGTATAGGAGCGTGGCATATTCTGCGTGAAACCATCGACATTCTGATGGAGTCTGTGCCGAAGGATATCTCCGTGTCGAACCTCGTCGATGACATGGTGGGTGTTGACGGCATACAGGAAGTGCATGATCTGCATGTCTGGAGCATCGCCAACAATATGCATGCGCTCTCGTGTCATTCTCTCATCAAAAACCTGCCACCCAGCGATAGTTCTACCATATTGCAATCGCTGAACGCTATGCTTAGTGAAAAATACCGTATCACTCATACTACTATCCAGTTCGAGTGTGATGCCTACCAGGGTAAATGCTGCGAAATGGATGGTCTCTACTGCCGCATGGAGGCAGCAAAAGACCTGTGTAACGGACACTCGCACGATCACGAGTCCGACATGCTTCAACTCCCTCCCAGGCAGATGCTGGTCAAACGAAATGAGGTATCATGATGGCTCGGCAGGTGCAGGCGGTTTCCGGTCAGGCACAGGCCCAAACACGGAATCGTGCAGGCCAGGTACGACTTGGCATATGGATCGAGTCGATTTCCTTCTTCTGGATGATTATTGAAGCCAGTATCGCCATCACAGCAGGCTTCGCGGCACACAGCATCTCCCTGGAAGGCTTTGGCATCGACAGTATCATCGAACTCATTGCCGGTGGTGTTTTGCTGTGGCGCTTACTGGTTGAGCAGCGCGGCGGCCCGGTTGAAAGCATCGAATCTGCTGAGCGTCGTGCCGCCTGGATCACCGCTTTCAGCCTCTTCGGACTTGCCCTCTATATCATCTCCAGCAGTGCCATCGCACTATTTACCCGTAGTCGACCCCAGGTATCCTGGTGGGGTATAACTTTAGCCATTGCGGCTGCCATTATTATGCCATTGCTCTGGCAAGCTAAGCTGCGAGTGGCGAAACGTATCGGCAGCGCGGCCCTCAAAGCCGATGCCATGTGTAGCGTCACCTGCGCCTATATGTCTTTTACACTGCTGGCCGGTTTGTTGCTCAATACCTTCTTCGGCCTTTGGTGGGCCGATTCACTGGCTGCACTTGTCCTGGTTTACTTCATCGTGCGCGAGGGACGCGAGGCGCTGCACGAGGCCCGGACGGGGGAGGCGTGCAACTGCGGCGAGGATGAGTGCTCTAATTAAGAAGCCCCTCGTCAAAAGCGAAAGACTTAGGGCTCCTGCCTGGTAATTCCTTTTTCTTTAAGTCATCTCCCGTAAGAAAACGGATTATAACATCAGTATCGATAAATGGCAGATTCATTGATTGCCCTCGAACCTGCCTTGTAAGCGGTCCTCATGCGCAATTTGTTGTATCTGCTGCCAGGATAGTGGTTTATTAAGTGTACCGGCTGCCCCACGTAGAGAAGCGATATCCGGATAACGTGGAACTCGAATCCGTACTGTACCTTCTGCGTCAATCACAAATGCAATCTTGTCATTCGTTTTGATGCCAAGATATTTTCGGACTTCAGCAGGAAGAGTTACCTGCCCCTTGCTGGTAATGGTAGAAATGATCTCTTTCATGATGTACTCCGTTTGCAAGATTTATGCTGTAGGTAAGGAGATATTATCATTTTTCCTTGCCTTTTGCCAACCAGTAATGTATGTCCGCAACCCAGGCGGCCCTTGCATCGTAAGTAAGAAGACGCCGTTTTCTTATGGACACGATCAAAACGAAAGGACCAGCCGTGGCCGAAGCAATCAAAGAGCAAAACGAGGAGCCTGTCCCTCTTTCGAGAGAGCCGCGTTCCCCGCGCAAGACCAGAACCAAAACCAAATTACCATTGCGGCGCGTCCTGTCCCTCTTACGTCCATATCGCTGGCTATTGGTCGTGGCAGCATTCTTGCTGGCAATAACCAACGGTCTGGCATTGCTCTTTCCACTCGTCATTCGCACGCTGCTGAATACTATCCTGGTACAGCGTAATGAGCGCCTGCTGAACCTCGTGGTTGTAGTACTCTTAGCGGTTTTTATCCTTCAGGCGCTGCTGGAAGCGGTGCAGAGCTATCTCATTACTTCGTTTGGGGAACGGCTCTCATTTGATTTGCGTACCAAACTATTCCAGCATCTGCAGCGCCTGCCACTGAGTTTTTTTGATCACAGGCGCACGGGAGAATTGATGAGCCGTGTCACAAATGATGTGACCGTAGTGCAAACTTCACTGACCAACAATGTCTTGCCCATCGTTTCACAGGTGGTGATGCTCGTTGGCAGCGTCGTCATCGCCGTACTCATCAACTGGCGCATCACCGTGGTGATCCTGGTTGTAGGGCCACTGGCCGGTATCATCTCATCCCGCCTGGGGCAGCGTATCCGCTCAACGACACGAGGTGTGCAGGAGGGCCTTGGAGAAGCTGGTATTGTGCTGGAAGAGACACTTTCCGCACAACGGGTCGTCAAAGCTTTCGCTCGTGAAGAATATGAGGATCAGCGCTTCAACACTCGCATGAGTCAATCCCTACAACAGGCGCTGCACCGTGCTGGAGCGCAGGCTATGCTTGGGCCCGTAAACCAGTTTATCGGCTTTATTGCTGTGATTATTGTCCTCTGGTTTGGCGGACGTGAAGTGCTGGCAGGACGTCTGACCGTCGGCGATCTTATCGCATTTCTATTCTATTTATTCATGCTCGTTGGGCCTTTAGTAGCGCTGAGTAACCTCTACTCACAAATCCAGGCAGCCCTGGCCGCGGCAGAGCGCGTTTTTGCTCTTCTTGATGAGCCACTTGAACCGGCTATAGATGATGCTTCTGCACCTGTCCTACCGCCGATCACAGGGCACATCGTCTTTGATGGCATATCCTTCAGCTACCCACTCGCCTTGAAAATTGCCGATCATCCACCGGAATCGGCTAATGCTCAATCAACTCCTGTCGAGGTTTTGCACGATGTCACCTTCGAGGCACAGGCAGGACAGGTAGTGGCGTTAGTTGGGCCAAGCGGCGCGGGCAAGACTACAACACTGGCCCTCCTATTGCGTCTATATGAGATCGAGAATGGTACAATTCGCATTGACGATCGTGATATTCGCTCGGTGCAGGTACGATCCTTGCGGGACCAGGTCGCCATCGTACCCCAGGAGCCAGTCCTGTTTGGCGATTCCATCGCCGAAAATATTCGCTAACATTGGTAGGGGAGCGCGGCGTCAGGCTCTCGGCAGGCCAGAGACAGCGCATCGCCATTGCGCGTGCCTTGCTGCACAACCCGCGCATTCTCTTGTTGGATGAAGCAACTGCCTCTCTGGATAACGAATCCGAAGCCCTGGTTCAGGATGCGCTCAATCGCTTGATGCAGGGACGTACCACCATCGTAGTCGCCCACCGTCTTACAACGGTCGAACGTGCCGACCAGATTCTGGTGCTGAACGAGGGACGCATCGTGGAACGGGGAACACATCAAGAACTGCTGGATCTCAATGGCCTCTATGCCCGCCTGTACAACCGCAATTTTGAGGACCTTGGGGATCTGGATGATGCTGTAGTCGATGCGTTGGGTTAGGGGTCTAGCTTTTTCTGCATGATTTCCTTGATCTTGAGTGATATCCTTAATCCTAATTCACTTGTTAATCCGC
>WNFT01009838.1_pt1 | contig 17377 bp, 17 predicted proteins | sample 5400191 | NCBI WGS metagenome assembly WNFT01 (sample SAMN13153359, study PRJNA577476) | soil metagenome | isolation source: 80 cm saprolite under Madrone tree | place: USA:California | collected 2016-06-14 | reverse complement strand
AGGTGGAGGCGGAGCTGGTGACGCATGCGGTGGGGGCGTCGGCCGCCGCTGGCCGCTAGCGAGACACAGACACAAAGGCGCCCGCCGGTTGTAGATCGGTGGGCGCCTTCATTACTAACTCAGTCCGTATAGCTAATTCAAATTGTAATACCGCTTCGCACCGCCCGCCAGGACGTTGGCGAGCGTCTTGGGCGGAAGTCCCATGCGCTTGATCATGTTGGCCGCGTCGGGGAATCCGTCCGCATGCGGATAGTCGGTTGCCCAGAGAATGTTATCGGAACCGATGTATTCCGCGAGGTATTTGAGACTGCCCTCGACCGGCTCGAACGAAATGAAGCATTGCCGGCGAAAGATATCGCTCGGCCGCATCGAGAGCTCGGTGTCGTTCATGCCGATGTCGTCGAAATGGCGGTCCATCCGATCGAGCCATCCCGCCATCCAGCCGCCGCCCGATTCGAGAAACGCGATCTTCAACTTCGGGAAGCGATCACACACGCCGCACATGATGAGACTTGTCGCCGCCGCCATCATCTCGAACGTATGCGCGACCACATGGCGCACCGCGAATCCCTTCGGGAAACGATCCATCGCGAGCGTCGGCTGCGAGCTTTCCGAACCGCCATGGATACCGATGGAGACGTCAAGCTCCTGCGCTTCGGTCCATAGCGGGTCGTATTCCGGATCGTGCAGCACGCGCCCGTTGTATGGATTGGGGCGAATGAAGCCGGCGCGAAAGCCCAACTCTTTCGCGGCGAAGCGCAACTCCTGCACCGCCATCTCGACCGATTGCATCGGCAGTATCGCGGCGCCGAACAGCCGCTCGGGATACGGCTTGCAGTAATCGGCGAGCCAGCGATTGTAGGCGCGGCATGCGGCCGCAGAGCGCTCCGGGTCCTTTATCGCGCCGAGGAAAAGCCCAAGGCTCGGATACAGGAAAGCCGCGTCGATTCCGTCGGCGTCCATGTCGGGGATACGCGCGTGTGGGTCAAAGCCGCCGCGCCGGCCTTCGGCGTAGGGTACGCGCTGCGGATTGATTCCTCCCGCGCGTGCGCCGATCGTGCCGAGTCCGCCGAGCCGAACTTTCTTCTTGCCGCGGCCTAGATCGAAGGCGTCGTCGCCTTCGATCTTGAAGATTTCGCCGCCTCCTTCGGTAACGATCAATTTGGGACAATCGTCGCGAAATCTCGGGTCGCTGTAATTTTCCCACAGATCGGGCGGTTCCAGAATGTGGCCGTCAGCGTCGATGACGTTATATTCCATTGCGTTCACCTCGCTCGATTCGTTGTACTTTTCCGTCAGCGGGGAGATTCGGAAAATCTCGCTGTTGCCGTGGCCTTTTCCGTGGCGCTATTGCAAACAAGTCTCGGCCGGCCATCGGGGTTTTGCCAAGTTGTCAGCCATGCGATACTTCCGTTCCCGCTATGGCAACTACGATATAGATATGTGTTGATTAAGCCAACGAGTGCGGGACATTTTAAAAGGCCTGTTTGAAGGAGCAATCCCTTATGCCGGAAACCCAGCAACAGCGCTTTTCGCTGATCACCGATAAAAGCCTTAACGAGCTGAAGAAGCTGATCGACGTTCCAATCGAAGACTCGCTCGAACTCCTTCGTTCATCTTCCCGCTGAATCGATCATTCAGCGGATACGTTGGCGGACTCCCGGGCGTCCACGCGATGTTCGCGGGGATCGACGTCACCTGGCACAAACCGATGCTGCTCGGCGACGAGTACACGACCAAGGCTTGGATGAAGGAGTTGATCGAGCATGAGACGCGTTTCGCCGGGCGCTCGATTCAGCAGGTTTACCGCTGTGAATTCTATAAGCAGGGTGGAGAGCTGGTCGCGGAAGGCGATAGCTGGTGTTTTCGCACGGAGCGCGATACGGCCCGCGAGCGCGGCACCAAGTACGACGAGGTCAAGAAAAAGAAACCGGTCTTCTATTCACGCGACGACCTGGCCAGGATTTTCCGCCATTACGAGCAGGAGGAAGTACGCGGCGCATCGCCGCGCTATATCGAAGATGTGAAGGCCGGCGACCAGCTGCAAACGATGGTGAAGGGGCCGATGACCGTCACCGGATACATTTGCTTCGCGCAGGGATGGGGCGGGCTCTACGTCCGCGCCAACAAGCTCGCCTGGAAACAGCTTCAGAAGCATCCGGGGCTGGGGATTCCCAACAAGTTCGGCATCCCCGACGTGCCCGAGCGCGTGCATTGGGAGGACGACCTCGCGACGCTGGTGGGAACGCCGGCGGCGTACGACTACGGCCCGGAGCGATGCTCCTGGATGTCGCATCATCTTACGAACTGGATGGGCGACGCCGGGTTCCTGCGGCATATGCACATCGAGATTCGCCGCCACAATCCGGTCGGCGACACGCTCTATATCAACGGGGAAGTGACGCGGGTCTTCGATGAAGATGGAGCGCATTGCGCCGAGATCGCACAGACGGCCGTGAACCAGGACGGCGAGCTATCGGTGCGTTCGAAGGGCGTCGTGCGGTTGCCATCGCGGCCAAAGTCGTAGGATCGTTCGGCGGCGAGGCTTCGTACAAGCAGTAGCGACGCTTATCCGGGCGGGCTCCGATAGCGAGTGGCCCCGGCATGGCACGCCTGAGCCCTGCGGTCGCAAACTTGCATAATTCCTCCGTGGTGAGGGAAGACCGGATAAGCCTTCATTTGCTGCACTCGCGCTTGTGGACTGGTAGCGGGACAGTCATTAACTCGAGCCATTTACACTGGAGATAGCATATTGCGATGCCCCCCGTTCTCTGGAATTTCGATGGCAATGTGCTGGTCGTCAAGATCATCGGCAGCCACACGACCGCAGACATATCTCGGGCGTTCACCGAGGCCATGAGCGAATGTCCAACCGGCGCGACACTGCTCGTCGATATTCGGTCCGCTTTTATAAGTATCTCTCCAGACGTTCTGAATGAGCGAGTTCGACTCATCTCTGATTCCATCCGCGGCAAGATCTCGCGTTACGCCATCGTGACCATGCCGCAAGGTATGGTGAGCTTGGCCGAATCTGCGGCTGTCCAACTCATGGCGCTGGGGATCGATACTCGTTATTTTACGCGCATGGAGGATGCTTTCGCGTGGTTGGAATCTCCGGTCAGTGGATGAACCGGACGCCACGCACGAAATTGGGACACTCTCCCTTTGGATTTAGGACGCTCGCGAGCAGATTAGGACAGTACCTTAGAGTGCGCTCGCCTCGTGAGCCACTGGCGGCGCTTGGCGTATCTTTCGTCTGCGGGTGTAGTTGACATTCGAGGCCGAGATAGGCTCGCTAGTGGTTTGTGGAGACTGCGAGCGGCGCCGCGATAGTCCAAATCCAGGGTTTGACGAAGATTTACGGCACCTTCGAGGCGGTCAAAGGCCTCGATTTGTCTGTGTGTGCCGGTCAAATTTTCGCTCTGCTCGGTCCCAACGGGGCGGGCAAAACCACGACCATCCGAATGCTCATGGGCATCCTGGCTCCTACTTCGGGATCGGCGCGGATCGACGGCCTGGATTGTTTTCGAGATCGCGTAGAGGTCAAACGCCGCGTCGGCTATCTGCCGGACGAGCCGGTTTTCTATGACTATCTTCGCGGCAGCGAGATCATTCGTTTTTCGGGAGAGATGCACGGACTGAGCCGTGGCGAAACACAGGAGCGGGCAAGACCGATCATCGACCGGTTGGAACTGGGCGAGGCCTTGCAAGAATTTGCCGCCAACTACTCACGAGGCATGAAAAAGAAGCTCGCCCTGGTGTGCGCGATGATCCACGATCCCGCGTTGCTGATTCTCGACGAGCCGACGAATGGCCTGGACCCATTCGCGACCCGCGAGCTCCATCAAATGATCAGGCACGAGGCAGCGTCCGGCAAAACTATATTCTTCAGCACTCATTTGCTCGACCAGGCCCAGAAGCTCTCCACCCAAATCGCGATCCTGTCGAAGGGACGATTGGCGGCTCACGGCACCTTAGCCGAGTTGCGCGCCCGTCTCACGACCGACAGTTCGCTCGAAGAAATCTTCTTCGCCGTGGCAGGCGACGGGGCCGCGACAGAGCAGTGAACACCGGGCAGCCTTTGAGTGTGGCACGCGTGACCTGGCTAGTGGCGCGCCTGACCCTTCGCCGTCAACTCAACATCTTGCAGAGGATACGGTTTTCGCGTGCGAGGACGGGTGTCGGAGCGCGTTCCGGCACAGCCACGAAATCAGGAGGGCGCAGCATTCTGGCAGCCATCCTGTTTCCGCTAATGGTTGTCAACGGACTCCTGCTGGGCTCGAGAGCCCTGACCAATCTGTCAGCGGCTTGCCAGAACGTTAGCGAGGCGTCCGACAAGATTATTGTCAGCCGCTACACAATGTCGCAACTCGTTCTGGTCGAACGCGCGTTGGACCAGTTGAAGGAAATGAAGGACCCGGTGAAGCGGGCAAAATATGAGAACGCGTGGAATGGTATCGTTGATCAGACCTTGCTGCGCGAAATCCGATGGCAGCCTTTCACTGACGAGGAAGAAGGCAGCAAGCTCCGGGAAATGCGTCAGGTGTTCTCTCAGAAGGGCGCAGCAGCTTTCGGCGTTGAAAACATCGCGCGGCGCATCGTCTCCCGAAGTACCTGGCCCGCGGAAAAGATCGCCAAATCCACCTTCCTTCATTCGTTGGGTCTGATCGCTCTGCTATGGCTGCCGATCCTGGTTGCGCTACCCCTCGGAATAAATAACAAGGACCTGGGTCAGGTGGAGTGGAGCTTCGAATGGCTATTTACGTTTCCGGTTTCCGCGCGCGCCCTATGTGCCTCGAGGCTATTTGCTTATGCGTTTCTGAACGCGCTTGGCTGGTGCTTTCTCGCTCCCTTTATGGCCACGGTATTCGTGGCAGGGGGATATAGCGTACTTGTAGCAAGCGTCCTGGGCTTAGTCGCGACCGCTTACATGGAGGTTACGGCGGCAGCCCTCGTAGTAGTCCTGGAAATCGCGCTACGTAAATTTCTGTCGCTGCGTCAAATCAAGAACGTCCAGGCGCTCTTGACTGTCGTCGGGACGGTTTCTTTGGTCCTGTTCTATGCGGTGACGTTTCAGAGTCCGGTGAGTGCGTTTCTGGTCCAACACACGACATCGCTGTCCCGTGTCTTTGGGTGGAATCCCTTTCTGTTGCCGCTTCTTCTGGCCGTTCCTTCGTCGCCCGCGTGGCAGTTCCCGCTCAGCGTGTTCGGCATGATCTCAGCCGTATTTATCGTCGGTGCAGTAGCTTTGATCGGTAGCGAGTTGTTGGTCCGCGATGGGTTGGTAACGGCTGGAGGTCCCTACCAGGGGAATCGGGCAAGTCAGGTTACCGTTTCCCGCGGCGGCTGGCTGCGAGGCGTCGCCGCCCAGGAAATGGCGCTCCTTGCCCGCGATCGAAATCTGCAGGTTCAGGTGTTGGTGCTTCCGCTGTTCTTGCCTGGTTTCTATTTACTGACCAATTACGGGATGCTGCGTGCGGTCATTTCTAATCCGCGCCATGCTGGGGCGATGGTGTTCGCCCTCGGCGCCTATACGTACCTGGTCAGCGCGATGCTGCTCTTAAACCGGGAGAGCCGGACCATCTGGTATTTGCTTTCGTTTCCATATTCGTTGGCTTCGATCCTTCTCAGGAAAACGGCCGTTTGGGCTATGGTCGGCCTCCTTTACGGGGCCGCGGTGGCAGCCGTTTTGGTTCATTCCAGTTCGCATCTGTCCGCGAATTTCTGGGGCCCGATGCTGCTCGCCTGCTACGGTATCGGGCTCTACGCTTTTATCGCCGCCGGAATCGGTATCCTAACAACAGACGTGCAACAGGCGGAGACGCGCACATCGATAGGCATCGGCGCGACATATTTGTACATGACCCTGGCAACAATGTACGCGGCCGCCTTTTATACGCCATCGCTATGGACGAGACTGGGTCAATTGGTGTTTTGCACAATGCTGGCCTTCGCCCTATGGCAGAAGGTGAGCGATATTTGTCCGTATCTGCTCGATCCTACGGACCTTCCGCCTCGCACGATCAGCCTGGCAGACGGAATGATTGCCGCGTTCGCGTTCTTTGTGCTGCAAGTGCTGGCGGCTTTGCTGCTGCACTACTACTCGGCGATGCCTCCCATGGCTCAAATCACGTGGGCGTACGTGCTGGCTGGATCAGTGGTCGGATGTGCCGTTCTTTGCGTATTGTGGATGAAGGGACTTCCCGATCTTTGGCGGCAAATCGGGCTCGTGACAGGCGGTGATGCGGGGCGAACGGCGCCGGCGCGGAGATCGGTGATGCAGGGCGTGGTTTTGGGGCTCATCGCAGCTTTTGGAGCGCTTATTTACTTACACGTCCTTGGACTCTTCCCAGCCGGGCGGTTGTGGAAGCAGGACACGGAGGCCCTATCATTCCTTGCCCCTGCCGGCCAGCCGATTTGGATTTGCGTGCTCTCCGTTTTGGCAGCGCCGGTATTTGAGGAATTCATCTTTCGCGGATTGCTCTTTCAGGGCTTGCGGAGGAGCACCGGTCCGATACTTGGGATCTTCGGCAGCGCCGCACTGTTCGCGCTGGTCCATCCCCCGATTGCGGTAATACCGGTATTTGGGCTGGGAATAGCGGCTGCGATTAGCTTCCATCGCTCGCGACTCATCTGGGCTCCGATCATGGCGCATGCCGTTTACAACGGATGCGTCATGTTCCTCGGCAAGGTATAAGAGCGCGAAGCTGAGGCTTCGATTTTTAATGGTCCCGGCGCATACATCGCCTTGTGACTCAACGGCGGCGCTGTTAGACTGCACCTTTCGCTCCTTGCTCCCCTGAGGGGGCTGGTATCCAAAAGGAGGATTGCGCGTGAGGCGTTACGAGACAATCTTTGTCCTGCGCCCGGATCTGGGCGAGGCTCCGCAAAAGGAAACTATCAAGCGTTTCGAAGGCATCGTTGCCGGAAGCGGCGGCGATTTGATCGAAACCGACGAATGGGGCTTTCGCGAGCTCGCGTATCGCGTCAAAGGCGAGCGCCGCGGCTACTACGTCAGGCTCGACTATGGCGGCAGTGGCGCCACGATGAACGAAGTCGAGCGCAATCTGAAGCTCTCGGACAGTATATTGCGCTACCTGTCCGTACTCGTTGATCGCGAGGCCGATCCGGCCCAGGTGCGCGCAGATATCGAGACGCATAAGCGCCGCGCCGCCGAGGCCAGAGCGGCAGCCGAGGCCCGCGCCGCGGCGTTGGCAGCAGAACAGGAAGTCCGAGCGCATCCGGCTGAACCGCAAGCCGATGACCTCGAAGCGGACGCCGAGGGGCCCGAATCGGAAAGTGGCGAACAGGATTGAGCTGTTGGGGCGACTGATCAATCCGCCGGAGCTTCGCACGACGCCTGCCGGTACTCCGTTTCTGCGTTTGCTGGTCGATTGTGGCGCCGCGAACGGCGAACTGGTTCTGAGCGTTGTGATGGCCGGCGAGGATGCGCGCGCCGTCGCGTCGCAACTGAGATCCGGGCGGGAGGTTCGCGCTACAGGGGCATTGCGCACCGTGCGCGGCCGTACTCGCGCCGGTATTGCGCTGGCGGGCGTCGAGGTGCTGGCCAGCGAGATAACGCCCGCGGATGAGCCTCGTTAAGGCCGGTGCGGGACTATGCAGGACTACGCGGACTGGTCGGCTCGCTGAATCGACTCAGCAGGCGTGTGAGCGCGCCGCGTGGAGCGTTAAAGTACCACTAGGACTATGAAATGGCTGATGATGAAAGAATAGAACGCGGCGGCCCGTCTGGTGCGCCGGAATATGGCGGCGGCAGGCCGCAGAGGGGGCGGTCCGAAGGTGACCGCGGTGAAGGGCGTGGCGGCGGCGACCGCGGGCGCGGCAGGCGTCCGGGTGGACGGCGTAAAGTCTGCCGCTTCTGCGCGGACAAGACTCTCTCGGTCGATTATAAAGACGTGCGCACCTTGCAGAGCTTCATCACCGAGGGCGGCAAAATCGTACCGAGCCGGACCTCGGGCAATTGCGCCAAACATCAGCGTCAACTCGCGATTGCGATCAAGCGCGCACGCGTCCTCGCGTTGCTGCCTTTCTCGACCCTGGGGCTTTAAGGCAGCAGCGTGACGCGCAGAGACGCATTCGGGATGGGACGCGCGGCCTTTGCGGCCACGGCCCTTTTTATCGCCGGTGGCGCGGTCCCGGTTGCCGGCGCCGTGGCGATGCTGTTCGCGCCGGCTCCGGTGATGGTTTACGCGGTGGGCCTGCCGAACCCGCTGTGGCGTATGGCCGGTGTGCTCGTGATTGCGGCGGGACTCATTGCGCTGGTTGCGGGTCCGCACGCCGCGGGCGTTTATGCCCTGACGTTCGGTCTGGCGACCGTAATAATGTGCTGGATGATCGAGCGTCGAAAACCATTCGAGCTAATCGTTCTATGCACCGCCGCCACGCTGATTGTCGTGGGTGTCGTAGCGGCACTCGTATCGGCGGGGTCGCCCGAAGCGCTGGCCTCATCGCTGCGCCATGAACTGATGGCGGCGATGCTCCGCGGCGAGAAATTCTACAAGGCGCTGGGGCTGGAGGCGGGACTTTCCGGCGACACGCCGTCCATAATCGTCGAGACGACCTTGCGCTTGAGCCCCGCGCTCGCCGCAATCCTTGCGGCGTTCACGGTACTGGTGAACCTTGCCATCTTCTGGCGCGTAACGGGCAAACAGCAGCGCGCCGGTTATATGCTGTTCGGCGACCTGGTGCGCTGGTCGACGCCGGAGTGGCTAATCTGGGTGCTGCTGGTAGCCGGATTCGGGCTTTTCATCCCGTTGGCCCCGCTCAGTACGATCACGCTCGACTGTCTCGTATGCGTGGCGGCGGTCTACTTCTGCCAGGGGCTCGCGATCATGGCGTTCTATTTTCGGGTGCTAGTGATGCCGCCGCTGGCGCGCGGCCTGATTTACTTCGTGACGGCGGTGCAACCGGTACTCGCGGTACTGGTGTGCGCGGCGGGAATCTTCGACCTATGGATTGACTTCCGGCGGCTCAAACCGCCGAGTCAGGAGGCCGGCAACTTCGGCGATTTCCTATAAGCCGGGCTCAGAAAGGCGGGCGATGCTCATGAATATGCAACTGATACTGAACGAGGATGTGCCCAACCTGGGCGGACCGGGCGACGTGGTCAAGGTACGCTCCGGTTACGCCCGCAACTATCTTCTGCCGCGCAAGCTCGCGGTCGAGGCGAACCCCAAGAACCTGCGCGCCTTCGAGCATCAAAAGGGTCTGGCGATGCTCAAACGGGAGGCGCTCAAGAACAAGGCGCGCGGACTCAAGGAGAGACTCGACGCGCTCTCTTTGACGGTGAGTGCCCGGGCAGGCGAGGAGGGCAAGCTCTTTGGTTCGGTAACGAACATCGACGTCGAGCGGGCGCTGCGCGAGCGCGGTATCGAGATCGACCGCCGCAAAATTCTGCTGGTCGAACCGATCAAGCAGCTCGGCGACTACACTATCCAGATTAGACTCGAGGCCGAGGTTGAGGCCGGTCTGAAGCTAAGCGTTACGGCAGAGGCGGAGTGAGGCCTCGTTGGAAACATGATGAAGCTCTACGACTTCCCGCCCTGTCCCTTTGGCCAGAAGGTCCGCATCGTGCTCGCCGAGAAGGGCCTCGCGTACGAATTCGTACAGGTCGACCTGTCCCAGGGTGAGCAGCGCCGGCCGGAGTTTTTGCGGCTCAACCCATTTGGCCGGGTGCCGGTGCTGGTCGACGAAGAGACGACTATCTACGATTCGACCATAATCAATGAATATCTCGAAGACGAATACCCGGAGCCGCCGGTGTTGCCGGCGATTGGCTCGAGTGCGCAGCGGGCCCGAGCGCGGAGTCTCGAAGACTTCGCCGATACGTCGTTCACGCTCCAGGTCGGGCAGTTGATCGGCGAGATGAGGAGTTCCTGGCTGCGCAGTTTTCAGTCGCGGATATCGGATTTGTGCCGCGCCTGCTGGTGCTCCACGAACTGGGCGTCGACCCGGCACTCAATCGGGGCAATGTCGATGCGTGGATAAAGCGGATGCTCGAACGGTCGAGCATTCAAAACCTGCAAGGCGTAACGGCGCAGTTCGTAACGGGAGTCTGAAAGGCCGCTGAAGGCAGCCATAAGCACGTGGAACCTCTGAGAGGTTCCACACCTCCCGCGGTGAAACACTAGGCGGAACGCAGCGGAGCCGAGCAAACGAGTCCGCGAGGTGCGTTGAAAGAAAAGATGAGATTTCCTTGGGCTTTTCGGCACCCTTCAAGGGCTGCGCAATGGTTATCTCTCCTTCACCGTCGCGACCGAGCGCTTACGAGCGATCTTCGGCTCTTTGACCCGACTTCTTATGACAGTGTTTACTCGTCGCAGATCGACTGAGGCCATGTAGCCTGGAGGTAAACTCTTCCAGACAGGATCACGTCCACCGCTAGCCTGCTTTACAGCTAGGCCCTGGACACTGAGCTCAAATACCTGGCAATCAAAGAGGCCAGCGCCCATTTGCTGGTACAGAATGCGACGATTCGGATCATGGAGCGGCGCTATCGCGAGCGATCCTCCATACTTGCCCGTGTTGCATACCACGACGTTGCAATAGATAGTTCTCATTGCTGCCTCAGCAACATGTTGAAAGGACAGCAGATCCTCGTTGTAAGCTAATACCATCAGATGCTGAATGTGGCCGCGGTACATCGCTAGTCTACAGAGATCCAATAAGTCGTAGCAGATGCAGACACCAATCCGTCCGAGTTGATTACTGTTGAGCACCCATACTGTGGGAACACCCTTAAAGCGCAAGTTATATTGATTCTCGATTGCTTCTCGCTCACGCTCAGCCGGATACGTCTTCGCAAAATATCGCACAGTGGTCCCAAAAGCACTGCGACGACCGCCCCAGTACCGTGGTACGATTACTATTCCTTCATTCATGACGGACTTCAGACGGGTCGGCGGGCTATAATCGACACCCGCAATAACAAGAGCGCCAAGGCTATTCGCAAGTCGCGCAAGCTCATCAACATATCCACGTGGAACTGCCAACTCCGGAAGCAGAACGATGTCGGGAGCTAATTGATTTTGATGAAGATCCGTGAAGCCGCGCCCTATTTCACTGATCGCTCTGTTTTCTTCGGCAATGGAGATCTTGAGTCTCGTAGGATCGTTCCATGCGCAAGCGTTATCCAGAGTGGTCTGAATGACTGCAACACGTATGGTCTCTCGTAATGGCATAGCCGGAGATTTCAACGACCTCTGATCGCTCTCAATAGGGGCAATTGATGGACGTCTACGGGAATCAGCTGTCTGGGCTCCCGTTGAACTACTGAAGTTTGATGTGACTCGAGGATGTTCTGTGCTAGGGCAGATGCCTCGATGAGCGCATCGAGAGAGCCTGATTTGCGACGCTTGGCCTTGTCCTGGCGCGAGTCCGAGCCGGAGAAATCGCCTCGCACGCGTCGCTCGAAGTTCCGGGGCGCCAGACAGAAATCCAGCATCGACGCCGTAAGCGACGAGACAGAAAGGTTGCGCACGTGCCAGAACACTGAACCGAGGCGCGGGCCTCGATGGCCCTCTACGTTCCATACGTTTGGAGGATCGAAATCGTGGCGTAGCAGGCCTAGCAACAACAATCCAAGAGCAACAAACATCGAGGCCTTATGATCGGCTCCGCTCTTTGAAAACGGCACAAAACGGTAGTCGCTCAGCCCGTGTGTCGCTACCGAAACTGTCATATGAGAACGCACATACGGTCGCCAGTCATCCCAGGAGCTAAGATTCGTATTCAGGAGGCCATCAACGGGAACGCCAGCGACTTCGATGCCGATATGCGTCAACTGCCGCAAAGAGAGCCGGTCGCGGTTTACCAGGTCGAGAATTCGACGGAAAATTTCAAGAGCCGTCCATTCGGTACCCCGAGGATCAAACGGATCACGGCCGACTAGTTCGGAGGCGAGTCGCGCCCACTTCCCCAGGCTGATTTTAGTTTTACTTTCGTTCCGCTGCATCATCTTGGCAATGATTTTGTTGAACTGCGACGCTCGGCTTCGCTGTGATGCAGTGAACCCCGAGTAGGAAATGGCGTCCCAGAGCCAGCCCGCATCTTCCTTACGCCACTTCGACGCCCGATTTTTCAGAGTCTTCATCAATTTTGGCTGACGACGCGGATACAACTGCAAAAGGTGCCACTCCCGATCAGCAAAGGAATCAAGTCTCCCCGCGATGCGCTTCCAGACGGCTGTCGGGTCATCGTTGCCCAAAGATTGGAGATTTTCCTCCGCCCACCACGCCCAGATGGGCCAACCATCGGATTTCCTACCGATCGCAACGTCAGACCATAGCGTTACCTTCAATTCGTCACAGCGAACCCTGATTCCCTTCATCAGGGGTTCGACGGCGTGTACTTCCTTGAGCACCTCGAATGCAGAGGCCAAAGAGACTCGCAACGCGTCGAGAGCCTGCTCTTGAAAGCACTCTGAACCGTCCGAGCTCAGATCCTTAGCATCGATCGCAACAATGTCCTCTAAATGCGCGATCGCACCAGCAGTCGCCGATCTCAAAGCGGTCTGATCGAGGACGGTTTTGAGGGCGCTAAACATACTCTTTGACAGCATACTAATGCCCTGTGCCCGTAGGTACCGACCCTGAGGCGATTCCTTGTTTCGGCCCAGCTCGTCAAACACCGCCTGCATTCCAGCATGGCCGGTGGAACGGCAAAAAGTGAAAAGCGCTCGGAGCAGAGCGGGTTTCTCCGGTTCTTTTTGGAAGGCCTTGAGTAAGAATCGAAAATCCGATTTGTTACGAGCCGCTATAGACCTGTCTTCCCTCAGCTTAATATTCCGAAGTCTAGACTCTAGACGTGCAAGCTCTCCACGCCACATATCAGTACTATCAGACGAAGACCGGGCTTCTAGTCGCCGTCTCAAAGACACGATCTTGCGTTCTAACGAAATGCTATCTTCCTGAAACCTACGGTAGGTTGGAGTCTCTCGACTAAGCCAAGGAGCGAGAGTCGCTATGCGCGTGGCCGCAAAAGCGCGGCGCGTTCCAATTTCAATCTCGGCCTTTGGGAGATCATCGAGGAGTAGATTTTTCAGTCTGCCTAGATGACTTTCCTGAGATTCTTTCAACGCGAGTCCAAGTGCCGGTGGATCAGTCTTCTCTTCATTTATCTCGACTCCTAGATTGCTTTCGTCAAGAATAGCCTTGTACCAGGTAAGCCAACTCCATAATTCGCCATCCGATGACGCCAAGAACGTGTGGTCATCGACGAAGCGAAAATGTGCAACCTTTCGTCGTGTGGTCTCTCGGTCGACGATCAAATCGACCGCTAGCATCGCAACATTGGCCAGAAATCCTGCAACAAGGAGACCCGTCGGCAATCCTTTGAATGCACCATCAGTGGAAGGAGGCTCGCTTGCCTCTTGCATGATATTGGATATCTTCGAAGCGTCGACTCGGAACGTTAGTAGACTATCGATCAGAATTTGTACTGCAGGTTCGTCGCGGTAAGCTGCACAGTACCTGCTGAGATTGGTCTTTATGACGTCGAGATTTATCGAGGGATAGAATTCCTTGAAATCGAAGCTCGCGAAATAGGGATTGCCGGGCCGAGGACGCGTCGTTCTCCAAAAGGATGGCTTAGTGAAGCTGGGAACGTATTGTGGATGAATGTACCCTTTGGGAAGCCCATCCGAACTAAGTTCATTCGCCGCGCCGACCGCACAACGAGCGGCCTGCTCGAAGTGCCGTCGATAGAGCGGAAAGCTGTCTTTGAAATCACGATACAGGTTGCCAGACCAGTGGGTATAGGATTTTTCGAGTTGCTGAGAGTCTTTCGGCGAGCCGGGAGCATACGGCGAACGGTATAGACGATAGCCATACACCCAGGCAGGCAAAAGTCGGTCGAGGGTCGGCCCAATGACGTTTACTACGGCTATCCATGCGACTTGATCTCGGAACGGAACTTGGAAAAATTGTCGCAGCCGTAAGATACCGTTTTTTGGTTTTTTGGGAATTGGCATTAATTGGGAATTGGCATTAAGCGGATGGGGGAAGCAAGATACTTCCCTCTCAGGAAATCACGCCGAATACTAAGCAACTCATCGAGCAGCGACAACTTGAAGCGCGCAGAGTCATATTCATCCATCACATCGTAAAGAGCGCGGGACAAGTGGTCGGCCTTACGAAATGCCCAGGCAAGATTGTCTAAATCGGCGATCCGTTCGATATCGTGATCCATGGTCGTTGCGTTAAGCAATCAGAGGTAATTCGGAATGGATCTTCGTCGCGTCGACGAGCGCTTCGGTGGAATAGTGCCACGCTTCGGTGGAATAGAATCGAGATGAAGGGATCGGTATATCCGTTCCCATGCTTCAGTCGAAGGACTGTCCGGCTGCGATCGAACGATTCCGGGATAAAGAAGAAACGCGAGCCTTGGAACCCCCTTTGCATCCATCAAGAACCTACAGACAGCAAAGTACAGCCAAAGTCACGGCCATACAACGCACCTTCGCCGCTTGACAGCCAAAGCGCCCGGAGCATGGCTGTCGGAGAAACATGGTGCCGGGGGCGGGACGTGAAACCGCATGTGGTTGCCCACGGAGGATTTAGGGTCCTCCTAGGGCTGCTGCACCCCCTCCTGTATCCTCCCCTATGTCAAGAAATGGGGAGGAGAATTAGAGAAGTGTCCAGGGACCAGCGTGAGCATCACGCGCCGCCTCTGCCGCTTTGCCGACGCATCAAGTGACGCGACTCAATTGTCCACGAGGAAGCAGTCTGCACCGAAAGATCCTTGCGTCGCGGACGCGTCGCGCTCTTCGAGATTTCGGCGCCCTGTACCGCGACTTTCAAGGAAATACCGATCGCATCGGCGATGTCGGCGACCGTTCGCAGGGTCAGGTTGCGACCCCCGGCCAAAAGCTGCGACACAAACCCCTTGGTTTTGCCAAGGCGTCTCGCCACCTCCGATCTCGTGAGCCCTCGTTTCTCGATGGCCTCCGATAACGCTTCCGTCACCTCCAGGATAAGCTTTTCACCCAGGACGCCAACCCACAAAACCGGTACCGGCTTCGCTGACGCGAAGCTGTCCGAGATCCTTCGACTTCGTTCGCGTTGCTCACTTCGCGCAGGATGACGGTCAGCGCTGATCGGGGCGGCAAGAGCGCGATCACTTTTACGACCAACTTCTAACTCAGGGCACTAGACTAGTCTCTGAAAGAGCGCTCATGTCGGGTGATCTTCACTGCCGGGGGGCAGGACTCGAACCCGTACGGAAGTTGCCCTCCAGAAGATTTTAAGGGCCCCTCACAGGGCTGCGGCACCCCGGCAAACAGAAGAAAAGTGTTACCTATGTTGCCGGATTAAAGTGTTACCTATGTCTCCGGTCGCCAAGATGTGCGCGAGACCAGCGTGAGCATCACGCGTCGCGTCCAAAAAGGGACGCAGAGCGCGAGGCGGTGAGGGTCCGACCGCGGATGGTTTGAAATTCCTGCTCTACTCAACGGCAAGGCGTTCGCTCGACGTGCGACAGCGGAGCACGTCGCTTGAAACACGCCGCGCGCGGGATCGCGCACGCATCGTGCGCCCGTCGCGCGCGGCTAACAATGACCCTCACCCGCGCGCGCCGGGCGCGCTTGCCCTCTCCCTGACTGACCAGGGCGAGGGATCTGGAAATGGAAGGGGAGGGAAAAGAGGGGTTGAAGCGGCAGAGGGCGAGTTATGCAAAAGCTCTAAAAAGGGGCGCGCCGCCCAAGGTGTCACCTTGGGCGGCGCGTCTCGTTTTGTGGAGCGGATCTGGTTACGGCGGTTCCTAGCCTAGACCATTGCTCCGTGATTTAGTAGCGCAATTCGGGTTCCGAGGGCATTTCGTCGTCATCCGCTCGCGGAGCGATACCGGTCATCCGAAATATCAATTTTGCCCCGAACACCTTATCCGCCAGCCGGCCTTGGGATTTCAGGACGCCTCCATGGCGATGGCAGCGCGGGCACGCAATCGTGCCACTCAGGAGCCCGGCATTTTCCGGGGTTATGCGCAGCTCGAACGTATGACTGCAGCCTGGGTTTTGACAAATGGTCCGGTAGACCACTCCTCTTTTTTCGGCTTGGCGAGGTTCATGTTTTGCGGCCGAAGCTTGCATTTTAAGCACCTCCCTCCATCCTCATTGGGAGAGAAATTGCAGCGGACCTCATATCCGTTGCGTCTCGATTAGACGTAAAACCCACGGAAAGGTTTCAAGCAATGCCCATGCCTTCCCGCGATAATCCAATTGTGGACTTGTAAGTACTTGAAATATAAGGTAAATTTGCCTCCTGGGTGGTTAGGCACCGTAAGGTGATAAGTGCCGCAATCCGCAAATTTGGTAAGCTTTCGTGAGATTCCTTAGCAGCGCAGTTCGCAGACTCGCCTGCTCGCCAAGAGGCGCTTCGCTAGTAGGCTCCCCTGTTACATACGGCAAATTTCGGTAGTGGGTCAGTTTAATGAGGCGACAGTATTCCTTGGGCTGCCACCTCTGCGCATAGAAGAAAAGGACCGGGATTCTACGCGAGGCACGCGTAGAATGACAGCCAAGACCTTGCGGGTAATATCCGGCTGCCAAGATCCCTGCGATTTTCAAAATGACCCAAATTTCACCTCTATGGATACGAGTTTTGTCATACGAGCTTCAAGTCCGATAAGGCTGGCATCGGAACAGCGCGGCTTATATGTAAAATAACCGCGGCGATGGAATTTATCAGCTTGGGATTGGCCACCCGTTTGCAAGAATAGGCGAACACTGAAGCATGAGACCGCTAGCGCTCATAATGGCCGGGGGACAAGGGACGAGGCTCTATCCTTTGACGCGCGATCGCGCGAAGCCGGCCGTTCCCTTTGGCGGCAAGTACCGGATTGTCGACTTTGTCCTTACGAATTTTCTCAACTCGCAGATCTACTCGATCTACGTGCTGGTCCAATGGCGCTCGCAGTCGCTCATCGAGCATCTGAAGGACGGATGGCAGTTCGGGCATATCATGCACGACCATTTCATCATCCCGGTGCCTGCGCAGATGCGCCTCGGCGAGACCTGGTACCAAGGCACGGCGGACGCCATCTTCCAGAATTTGAACCTAATCGACGATTTCAGGCCCGACCTGGTTGCGGTCTTTGGCGCCGACCACGTCTACCGGATGGACATCCAGCAGATGATCCAGTTCCATCTCGACCACAAGGCCGCAGTAACGGTTTCGACTTTGCCGGTGACGCTCGAGGAAGCGAACCAATTCGGCGTGGTCGACGTCGACTCGGGCCTGCGGGTTATCGGCTTCGACGAGAAGCCGGCCAATCCGCGTCCAATGCCGGGTGCGCCGGGCAAATGCCTTGCCTCGATGGGCAACTACCTGTTCGATCCGGGCGTGCTCAGGGCGGCGATTCT
>WNFT01001994.1_pt1 | contig 17377 bp, 17 predicted proteins | sample 5400191 | NCBI WGS metagenome assembly WNFT01 (sample SAMN13153359, study PRJNA577476) | soil metagenome | isolation source: 80 cm saprolite under Madrone tree | place: USA:California | collected 2016-06-14 | reverse complement strand
CACGTCGCCGGAAACGATGCGTTGCGCCAGCCCTTCTACAATCGCCGTTTTACCAACGCCGGGTTCACCGATCAGCACCGGATTATTTTTCGTGCGCCGCGCCAGAATTTGCATCACGCGGCGAATCTCTTCGTCGCGGCCGATGACCGGATCCAGCTTTGATTTACGGGCCAATTCCGTCAGGTCGCGGGCATATTTTTCCAGCGAAGCGTAGGTCGACTCAGGATTCTGAGAAGTCACGCGCTGCGTTCCGCGCACTCCCGTCAAAGCCTGAAGAATTGATTCGTGGGAAGCGCCCTGGCGTTTCAGCAATTGCCCCGCGGGATCGCGGTCTTGCGCGGCGATTGCGAGAAAAAGGTGCTCGGTGGAGACATACTCGTCTTTGAAGCTGTCCGCCTCCTTGAACGCGCGTTCCAGCACTTCGTTCAGGCCCTTCCCCATGTGCTGCTGGGCAAAACCCTGCACCTTCGGCAAGCGGGCAATTTCGCGCTCAATTTCCTGCGACAGCGCCTCGCTGCGCACTCCCAGGCGCGCCAGCAAGGGCGGCACCACGCCGTCAGCCTGAGCCACCAGTGCGGCAAGCAAATGGACCGGCTCGATCTGCTGATTCTCGTGGCGCGCCGCGACTTCCTGTGCGCTCTGCACGGCCTCTTGAGCCTTGACGGTCATTTTTTCAAATCGCAACATAGAAACCTCGTTCTCAACTGGCACTTAGAAAAAGGGGCTGGCACCTTCGCCAGCCCTCTAATCTACCGCTCAACTACTATGCTCGGCCAGAATTACCTGCCGGCGGCTGAAGCGGCCATCGCGGGAGTGCCGACATTGACCTTGATCTGCTTCGGCTTGGCTTCCTCTTTCTTCGGGATGCTCAGCGTAAGCACACCGTTCTGGTAATCGGCCTTGATCGCTTCCGAATTCACGGTGTTCGCCAGAGTGAAGCTACGCGCGAAGGAACCATACGCGCGCTCCACACGCAGATAGTTCTCTTCGTTGACCTTCTTCTCGAACTTGCGCTCCCCGCGAATCGTCAGAATGTTGTTCTCCACGCGGATGTCCAGATCCTTGGGATCGACTTCCGGCAGATCGGCCTTAACAACCAGTTCGTGCTCGGTTTCATAGATGTCCACCGAAGGCGCCCAGGCAGTGAGGCTGGATTCCTCGCCGTTGCGCTCAAAGACATCACTGAACAGCCGATTAACTTGTTCCTGAAGGGAAGTAGCCCCGCGGAAGGGTTCCCATCGAGTAAGTGATTTCATGTTTTAAGCACCTCCTCAGGTGATTGTATGAGCATAATAAAATATGAGCGTCAGCCTGTCAAGTCTAAATTTCGATTTCCACAGATTCTAAAATAACTCATTATATGTCAGTATTTTATGGGCACATTGGATCTTGGACGCGTCTGTCTCTTGTCTGCGTTGCACGGTCTCCAAATGCTTTCGCAATCGCCAATTCGTTTGTTTTGATTGCCTTCTCCGCTTTGCTGATAGACTGCCCCTTCTCATGCGTCTGGAAGAGCTGGACTACCAACTCCCGCGAGAACAAATTGCGCAGCGTCCCCTTGAGCGTCGCGAAGCGTCGCGGCTGTTGTGCTTGAGTCGGTCGCCAGGAGTTTTCGAGGACCGCATCTTCACGGAATTCCCCAGCCTACTGCGCGGCGACGAACTCCTCGTCCTCAACAATGCGCGCGTCATTCCGGCGCGCTTGTTCGGGAGGCGCGCCGGGGTGCATTCGCAGCCGCCATCGCGAGCAACAAAATCGGAACACCTTACGGGGAAAGTCGAAATCTTCCTGACGCGTGAAGTCGATGCCGGCACTTGGGAGGCGCTGGTCAGGCCGGGCCGCAAGATGCAGGTTGGTGAGCGAGTACTTTTCGGCGAGGGCGAACTGGAAGGCGAGGTTCTCTCGCGCGGTCAGCTTGGCCTGCGGACGCTCCGATTTATTTCTCACGATCAGAGCAGCATTTGCCAGCATTTGGAGCGTCTGGGGCATGTTCCGCTTCCGCCGTACATTGAGCGCCCCGATGAAACTTCTGATCGCGAGCGCTATCAAACCGTCTTCGCCAAGCGTCCTGGGGCTATTGCCGCACCTACCGCGGGTCTTCACTTCTCAACTGAAATCCTAGAGAAAATTCGCGCCCGTGGTGTGGAAATCTGCGAACTTACGTTGCATGTGGGCCTGGGCACCTTTCAGCCGATCCATAGCGAAACGCTGGAAAGCCACGTCATGCATTCCGAGGGCTACGAGATTCCGGAGGGAACCGCGGAACGCATACGCGCGGCGCGCGAAGCCGGGCGCCCCATCCTGGCCGTCGGTACGACCGTAGTTCGCGCGCTGGAAGACTCCGCCCTGCGCGCGGCCGAATCAGGCTCAGTGAACCTAGTTCTTTCAGGCAAAGCTGAGGCAAGGTTGTTTATCGTGCCCGGATTTCGGTTCCTTGTCGTGGATGCCCTGCTAACAAACTTTCATCTGCCGCGTTCCTCGCTGCTGGCGCTGGTCAGTGCATTTGCTGGACGTGAGCACGTCCTGGGGGCCTACAAACACGCGGTTGAAGCTGGGTACCGGTTCTACAGTTACGGGGATTGCATGCTGATTCGTTAGCGGGCGGAAAAGGGAGCTTGGTGATTCGAGATGACCTTGCGTGTGCCTCGCGGAAGGGAATACAGCAACACGCTTGACGCCGACGCGGGATCTTGCCACTTCTGAAGTTCGGTTGCCAAAACGACAAGCAGAGAGGCTGCGCTAAGGTCCAGCCTCTCTCTCGTCTCTTGAAGATGAGTCACGGACTCTTCTCGATTTACTCGCTGAAAACGAAAACACGTGTCTGACCGGCAAAACGGACTTCCATGACTTGTCCGTTTTCGCCGATGACAACGGAATCGTAGTTGGATTTGGTGCTGCGGTCTTCCCACCGTCCTTCAGATTCGGCAACAACCTGCTTTCCTTTCTGCACGGTGGCTTTGTTTCCGTCGATCTCCAAACGGTACTCTCCGGCTCTCAATTCGGATTTGCCGAATTTCGCGGCCTGCGCAAAGTTGATGGTTTTGGCGAAGGGCTTCGCAAATACAGGTACCGCCAATGCGAAGGCGGCTAGCAAAGCCATGCTGCGGACAAATGAATTTGATTTCATGCGCGTCAATTTCCTTTCAAATTGGATCGAGTCAGCCGCATTGCTGGCTGTCATTGGCTAGAGGGAGTTGACACGCATGTAGCGGACGAGTACTCTCGCCCGTGAAGACACCTACTCTTCCTGGACTAACGGCCGGAAAGACTACGTGTCATGACCCCGCGGCTGCCACCGCGGGGTTTTCTTGAATCTCGCCAAGAACAGCCCGGTAACGGCTGCACCCGTATAGACGAATCACTGGGGCCGAATGTTTCGCTATGTGGTTAGAAAATCTTGTCTCCACTCGAATCAACAAGGACCGCTGACACCCTTGCTCGCCTCTAATTGTAAACTCGTCATCTCTTCGGTCTTAATGCTGCGTAAACCAATACGCCTTGTTTCAGAACTTTTCACCCTTACTGCGCTGCGGCGATTGGCCTGGCGTTGTTCATGCCGCCGTGCATCGGCGCGATTGTTCATTTATACTCTGTAACACTTTCTGGATAGTAAGAATGCGGATCCTCGTTCTCAGCGATTTACACTCGAACGCCACTGCACTCGACGCCGTCCTTGATGCCGCGAAGGACCGCTGGGATATTTCCGTTTGCCTCGGCGACGTTGTTGGCTACGGCCCCGATCCCAATGAAGTCACCGCCCGCTTGCGCGAACTGGGCACACAGACTATCCGCGGAAATCACGACAAAGCGGTCACCGGATTGATGGCCACCGAGGACTTTAATCCGGTCGCGAAATCCGCGGTGGATTGGACGCGTGCGCAACTCAAGCCGGAGCACCACGCGTGGTTATCGGCGTTGCCGCGAGGACCGCTTGCAACGGATGGTATCGTGCTCGTCCACGGCGCGTTTCAGGATGAAGACGAATACGTGTTCACTCCCGCACAAGCACTCGACGGACTTCTGGACTCCACAGCCGCTGTCACGTTTTTCGGGCACACCCATCACCAGGGAGGTTTTTCGTATCAGGACTCGCAATTGGAGGTCCTGCAGATTCGCCCTCGCGCCGGCGAATCATTTGCTGCGCTACACACCGAGCTTCCGCGTCGCTATCTGCTGAATCCTGGTTCGATCGGACAGCCGCGTGATGGCGATCCGCGGGCTGCTTTTGCGATTGCCGATCTGGAGCACCAGATTATCGAGTTTTGGCGGGTGCCGTACGATGTTTCCGTGGTCCAGGGGCGCATGCGGGCCGCCCACCTTCCGGAGCCGCTGGTGCAACGGCTCGGAGTGGGCCGTTAGGCGGCGAGAGCTACTGACCTGTTATTCAAAGTAGAAAATATATTCCTGCAACTACGTATCTCACTTATAATCTTGCCGTGGAATTCGCGGCGGAGTTGCAAGCCAGTCTCCAAGAGTTCACTGCCTCCGGTGTTGTTGAAGTTCGCGAGAACGGCGGTAGCGTTGCGCCTTTTTCGGGGATGTCCTGGGAAGTGCGCGGCGACGGTGAAAAGCCGTTGCTTCATCTTTGGTCGGAACGGTTTAATCTCACGCGCCGGGTTCTTGCGATTACCGATCATTCCGAGCAGCGGCTGGCGCTGGCCGTGGAGCGCTTCGGCCGCGCCAAACCGGACCGGCTCGAGTTCATTCGCAGGGAATTTGACCGTGGAGCCCGCGAACTCTCGCGCGAAGAATTCCGCGACCGCCTCACCCACCTTCTTGCCGAGCAGTTCCCCGACGAAAAACTCGAATCGCTTGCGGTCTCCCCTGATCTCGAGCACTCGCTCTCCGGCAATTACGCACGAGGAATCCTCCGCTGCGGCTCTGCGGATATTGCGGTGCTGGCTGTGCCCGGAGGTGAGTCATCGGATGCGACTGACAATAGCCTGACCTTCGCGCTACTCTGGTTGCATCATGCGCGCCGCTTGAGGTCGCGCCGGGCGATAATGAGCGTTCGCTTGATTCTTCCTAAGGGCAGTTGCAGCACAGTCGCGCACCGTCTTGCCGCACTCGATCCGCGACTCAATTTCGAACTTTACGAGCACGACCCTGCCCTGAACATTCTCGAAAAGATTGATCCCCGGCGTGCGGGCAACCTGGATACCTGGCTCGTCCCACATCGCGAAAGGGAAACCCTTCTCAATCAGGCACGGCCATTGTTGGATCCCATCCTCTCACTGGCGCCGCAACCCGTGACTCTGCATCCCGCAGCCCAGTCCCGCGAAGTGTGGCTGCGTTTTCGCGGCCTTCCGTTCGCCCGCTGGGAGGATGGCCGCGTCTATTTTGGAATCAACGACGCCCGCGAGGAACTCACTTCTGCTTCGCGCCCTGCTCTGAAGCGTCTTCTGCAAGACCTGGAAGTACACCGTCACCCGCTGGCCAGCGACACCCGCCATTCTTTTTTCCGTGCTCAGCCGGAGCGCTGGCTGGAATCCATTGTTCGCGAGGACGTCACGCGCGTCGATGCCATGCTCGACCAGCGATACGTCTATACGCAGGTTTTTGCCAAGGCTGGAAGCGAACACGGCATTCTCGACCTCCTAACCGTGACGCGATCGGGACGGCTGGTGATCATTGAACTGAAGGCCAGCGAGCACATTCACTTGCCGTTTCAGGCCGCGGATTACTGGCTGCGCGTTCGCCGGCAGTTGCAGAGCGGAGAGATCTCTCGCTATGGCTATTTCCCAGGGATCGCTTTGCAGGAGGCTTCGCCACTAGTTTATCTCGTCGCGCCGGCTCTGAGATTCCATCCGACAACGGACCATCTCTTGAATTGTCTTTCTCCGGAGCTTGAGATCGTGCGCGTGGGGCTTGCGGAGAGTTGGCGCCGGGGCCTGCGCGTGGTCATGCGCCAGTAGCTGCGAAGGATAAATCAGCTCGGCATCGGTGAACACAGCGCGCCCGCGTCTATTCGGACCTCTGCAACTTTTCTGCACGCGGCCGCAAATCCTAAAGGTAGAATAACTTCTCCGGGAGATCAGGTAGGACCGTGCATCCCACAAACTTTTCCGTCAACATTCGTCAAGCCGGCCCGATTTCTCTTCTTGATGTATCGGGGAGTCTGACTTCCTTCGAGATCGGCGCCTTGCGCGAATCCATTTTCCGGCTGTTGAAGCAAGGGCGAAAAAACATTGTACTGAATTTAAGCGCATTGCAATATTTGGACAGCTCCGGGATCGGCGAGCTCGCGAGAGTTTATGTCTCCGTGGTGAAAGCGGCCGGCCAGATGAAAGTGATCGGCTTGTCGCGGAAAGTAGAGGAAATTCTGAAGATAACCCAGCTTCATCAGGTTTTCCAAGAATTCCCGAGCGAAGAGGCGGCGCTGCAGAGTTTTCCAGAATCCGGCTCCAAAGAAAACGTCTAAATTCGCCTTCGCTGAAATATGTGCCCTAAAAGGAGAGAAGCGGTTAAGGCATTTGCCTTAACCGCCTCCCGGGGTGTGTCCTCGAAGTGGTATTACTAACTTAGATGGCCGCCAGCGAAAAAGGTTTCCTTCGACAAAAACTTTTTTCAAAAATCGATTTACTAGCGTAAATATCAGTAAAACAAATACTTACGCCACCGTTCGTCGCGGTGCCCGATCAGCCGCATCAGTTGGCGCGAGGTGTGCAGAGTAAACGGCCGGGGTTTTCGCGCCAATTTCAGTCCGGCCTCTTCCGGGGTTCGGTCACCTTTGTTGTTGTTGCAGCGGTAGCAGCAGGCCACCAGGTTTTCCCAAGTGGATCGCCCGCCTCGCGACCGCGGCACAACGTGGTCCAGCGTCAATTCCGAGCTTGGAAATACCCGTACACAGAACTGGCAAGTGTTGCGGTCCCGCAGCAAGATATTCTTCCGCGAAAGGGCCCGGCTCTGCTGCGGTATATGCCGGTATGCCAGCAGCCGGATCACGGACGGCACTTTGTGCGCGTGCGCCGCGGAATGCACTTCCGTGTTATGCATCTCTTCCGCCTGCGCCACACCCTTGAGCATCAACACCATCGCGCGCCGCACTGCCGTCACGTTGATCGGCTCGTACGTCGCGTTCAGCACCAGCACCGGCTCTTGCATCAGGGATGCACGGCGGGGCGAAAGTAAGTTGTGGGTTCTACTGCCTGCGGGACCCTCGGAACCGGGCATGGCCTCGCCCAAGGCCTCCGGGGTGTAGCGCCCCCGGGAATCCACCGACATGTGCCGGTTTGCGCCCATCGCGCCTTCTACACTCTATCTTACCACGTCTCTGGTGCTGGGCAGGGGGTTTCTGATGGCCCGTGCCACGGTCAGCCCTATCACAGACTTGGCGCCGGCATCGCGCAACACTCGTGCACAGGCATCCAGTGTCGCTCCAGTTGTCAATACATCATCTACCAGTAAGACGCGTAGATTGTCAACTTGGCTGCCTGGACGTGTGGCAAAAGCGCCACGCACGGACTCCCAGCGTTCCTCCAGACTCAGAACTTGCTTATCTGGGCGAGCTCGCGTGCGCACCAGCAGCACCGCCTTATGCGGCAACCGCAGCTTTTTCGCCAATGGCTTAGAGAGTAGAGCCGCCTGATTATATCCTCGTTCACGTTCTCGTTCGCGATGCAGTGGTACCGGGACCACCACGTCTGCCTCCAGCGTATCGCTTTCAGCTTTCACCAGTTCCGCCAACCTTTCAGCGAACCACGCCCCCAGCGGCTCGATCTGCTCGAATTTCAGCAGCAGAATCGCCCGCACCACCCCGCTTTCATACAATGCGAAGCTGCGAGCCCTCTCAAAGGAGTATGTTTTATCCTGGCAAGCGGGGCAGAGCAACGGCTCCCCCTCTTTCCTTGACCATCCAGTCAAGGGCCGCCCGCAGACCTCGCATAAGATGCCCGGCACACGCGCAAACGACGAAAGGCATTCCTCGCACAGAGGGACCCTGCTGGCGCTCGTCAGTAGCCTGTCGCAGATGCGGCATCCGGCGGGAAAAAACACGCTGACGACCGCATCACTGATGTCGCCGAGCCAGCCGCGACCGTGACGGAACCAAGCGCCCATACCTCTGCGCCGACCTGCTGCCAAGCCGCTGGATGAGCTTCCGCTTCCCACGACTGCAGCAATCTACTCTCTTTTATGTTTTAATTAAAGAGGGGATGTACGTCGCAGTAATAGAACTTTAAAAGCGCCCGAGTAGCAAGTCTGACCTGGTCCTGAGAGCAGCCGAAGGAAACCTTGAATTCAGTCGTCCCCGCCCTTCACTGTAGCAATCCCTGCTCCATCTTTTCCTGGCAGTTTATACAATGCTTGGCCCACGGCACTGCTTCCAGCCGCTTCTGCTGCAGTTCCTCCTGACAATTCGCGCACACGCCGTACTCATCGGCCTGGATGCGCTTCAGCGCCGCATCGATCATATTCAGGATCGTGCGGTCCGTATTGGTCATCCCAAAAAGAAACTCCTTCGTATAGGAGTTCGCCGCCTTGTCCGCTAGGTCCACCGTCGGATCTTCGTCCGCGGTGCGGCCCTCCTCCTGGGTGCGCGCGATGGTCTTTGTCAACTCCTCCCGCCGCGCCAGCAATTTCTTTTTGTAATACTCGAGCCTTTTCTTGTCCATGCCTGCCTTGACCTTGTCTGAGCCCATATTCGCGTTCCTGTGCATGCACCTAGCGTGCATGCCCTTGCTCCTTTTCAAATCCACCATGGTCCCGCCCTACTGCGTGTTCTTCGGGACCATCTAAAAACTCCGTAGTGTAGGCCGAGGCAACACCCATGTCAAGGCGAAGGCCGTTTCCGTGTCCGTAATCGAGATCGATACTGTTCCCTCTCTCAGTCATGGCACCAATGGCAAGATCAGCGCAGAAGGATGCACCTTATCGTGATAAACCACGTTTGTTGCTTCGACCATCCGCGTTGCGCGCGCTTGCTCCTCCCCAGTATTGAAATTGCGGTCGAACCGCGGAAAATCGCTGCTGGAAACCTCCAGCCGCAGCTTGTGCCCCGCGAGAAACACATTGCTCGTCGCCCACAAGTCCACGGTAATGTGATAGGTCTCCCACGGGTTCGCCAGCTCCGGTTTCTCCTGCGAGTTCCGGTAACGCATTCGCAAAATCCCGCTCGTCAAGTTCTGCGCAAACCCATTCGGCCAAACGTCCACGAGCATGCCCGTGAAGTCCGTATCCACCGCCGAGCTGCTCACCCACAAATCCAGCGAAACCGGCCCAGTCACTTCGGTGTTCTTCGTGAACGCCGGCGTCGTATAAACCAGCACGTCGCTGCGCGCCTCCGCCGGGCGCTGGTCCTGCGGACCAATCCCCGTCGGCAGCGCCCCGCAGCATAGTGACCCGCCAATCGTTGGCGTCGCGTCGTTCGGATCGTACACATATTGATCGGCCTTTTCTTCCGCGGGTGCCACCGTACTCAACGTCCCGTTCCCCGTAATCCCGTTCGCCCCTCCCGCCGAGTGCAGGTAATACTTCGTATTTTTCGCGCGTGCCAGCGGCCAGTCCTCTTCTTCGCGCCACTCGTTTTTCCCCATCACGAAAATCTTCACAGGCTTTTCTTTCTCGACCCCGTTCGCTTCCCCCTTCAGCAGCCAGTCGTACCACCGCAGCGTCAACTCATCGCCATCGATTGGCAGTTTCTCTCCAAAGTCCACAGCGCCGACTTTCTTGCTACCCCAACCTCCTGCATGTCCCCCGACGTACACAAGCAGCCGCTGCCCGCGCCGCGCCGCTTCCGTGCCCGCCTCCGTCTTCAGCCGCACATAATTCTTCAGCGTGCCGCCAAGAAAAATGTCGTACCATGCGCCCAGGTCGTACACCGGCACCTGGATCTGCGCGTAATGGTCCTCGATGGAAATCTGCTTCCAATATTCGTCGAAATTCGGATGCGCCAGCCAATCCTTGAAATACGGCGCGATCCCTTCTCCCGAGGGCGGCTCCAGCACCGGGTAGGAAATCAGCGGCAGCACTTTCCTCCCGCCCAGCGGGTCGTACTTTTGTTCTGCGCGCCGGCGCATCGTGTTTTCCGCCAATCCGCTCGCCCACGATTCATTGAACCACTGCTCGAATGCCCCGCCTTGATACGTCCACCCATCGTGATAATTCGACGCCGTCACGTTCGGGCAAATCCCCGCCAGGTGCGGCGGTTTCGCCACCGCCGCCAGGAATTGCGTCGCGCCCACGTACGATCCGCCATACATTCCCACTTTTCCATTCGAGTACGGCAGCGCCGCCGCCCATTCCACCGTGTCGTACCCGTCCGCCGACTCGTTCTTGAACGTGTACCATTCCCCCTCTGAAGTGAATCGCCCGCGTACATCCTGCGCAATCAGCACGTATCCTCTCGCCGCCGCCTTCAACCCAAAATTCGTCTCGTTGGTCTTGTCGTAAGGCGTGCGCACCAGCAGCACGGGATATTTCCCATCTGCCTTCGGCCGATAAATATCCGCCCGCAGTGTCACCCCATCGCGCATCTTCGCCGCCACGTTGCGCTCCAACGTGACTTCATGATTTTCCGTTGCCGCTATTCCCACCGGAACAAAAATCGCCGCGCCTACCGCCACGCAAGCAAGTGCCGCGCGACTTCGGGCCAAACGCACCAATTCCTCACGCCCGTCTCTTTTTATCCTGTTCATGGGATCGCCTCCGCCCCCCGAATCCTTGGCGCCAATTTCCAAGCCGCGCGAGCGTAGGCCGGCTCACCGCTACTGTCAAGACGCACCTTCGGGCGGCATTTACATTTCTTTTTTGAAGAAGCGAGTTTCGCTGGCCAGTTTTTTCTACTGTGGAGAAAGCACCTTTACGAGGAAACCGCTGCCAAATTCATTTGCTCTCCATCCTTGTGCCAATCTGTCATATCAATCTTCTAAATTTGGTCACGTTGCTTCTCGAATTTCGCGCTGGTGACAACTCGTCAATGTAAGGCCGGGAACCTCAACTCTCGTTGAGAATCATTCCAGAAACGTTTTAGGTGGCTTTGCTCGCCGAGCTTCGTCTCTCCCATTAGTCCCGGACCGAGGTTCTACCGTTCCGCGGGGCGCTTCCGGTTGACGGCCATCAGGAAGCGAACGACCGAGGACGGACTGTGGTGCGTTGCAGGTTCGGGCGGGAGAAGAAAATGGACTCCACGCCTAGGAGTATTCGGGCCGTCGCCATGCTTATGATGTTGAGTTTCTCAGGAACACTGACTTTTCCGCAGGCCGTCAAATTCATTCGTCATGCCGCTGATCCTCTACCACTAGCCAGCATGTCCGCTGGCCCCGCACCTTGCACGAAAGTTTCGGGAAGCGCGGCCGTCACTCCGGACGCTGGTATCGCGGTGCCTGGTGATGCGGGTGCACCGTGCGATACGCCATCGGTAAGCGTCCCACGCGTGAATCCATGCATGTCTGCCGGAAGACCGGGGCAAACCGGGTGCGATGCTCCCAAAGATCGAGTGCAAGATGACTTGGCAGCCATGGGGAAGACAGGCCAAAAAATTCTGCGCGCTCACGACAAAGTTCTGGAAATCCTGGAAACTGAAAATTCCTGCACGGCCTGGTATCGGGAAAAGGATTCAAATCCGGCCGAGACGTTTCGAACGCTCAGCTACGCTCTGGATCGCCGGGGGGAGGAGGTGGTCCACGTTTCGAAAGATGCGGAGTCTCAGTATGTCTATCGAGATCCGTATGTGGCCAGAGTAGGACAAGACGCAGGAGCATACGCCACCATTACGTTGAATGCCGGAGGCGCCTTTTTCCATGTCTTGACGACGAGCGTGGTAGACATAAGGGAAGGCGGGCTATGGACATTCGGCAGTCCGCGGACGATAAAGGTTGGGCCATACCCGGGCGACAGTGAGGCCGCTCAAACACTTGCTTTGTTGCATGAATTCGGCCACGTGATAGATCTTCTGCCGCTCGATTTCAATAACGAAGACGGCAAGTCGGTGCAGAATACGGCCGAAGTGCTGCGTTTCTGCCGAGCGGAAATCGATTCTAAACCCAGACGAAACACGCTATCAGCGTTGCGCTAATCGAAATTGTTCGATTTCACCTCACGGACCTCGAGAGGAAGAAAATCACGGCTCAGCGTGAAACGATTTTGCGGGTGTCGACACTACCTGCACAGCCAAGCCCGATCGGAACAAGCGGGCGCATTCAAGACACTGTGGCGTGCCGCTGCTTGTTCCAATTGGCTGGTAATTGGCAGGTGGGGGGCACTCTTGGGAGAGTTGTGCTCCCTGCCGGTCAGTCTAACATGCCTCTTCGCCCGCTCCCCCCTTGTCGTACAGATTCCAGCCCATCTCGAGCTAGATGCTAAAAGTGCGCGGCCGGCCTTCCAAGAGGGCCTCGATAACCCTTCGCTAAGGCGAATCCCGCCTACCTTTTGTTAGGGGCGAGCAGGCCGTAGACGTCGACCTCGTACTTCGCGCCGACGTACACGCGGCCATTGGCAACCGTAGGAATCGCGAAGCGTAACGAACGGCTGGCGTGATCGCGCTCGTATACCTGATTGCTGTTGTATAACTGGCGCGCCACATTTTCGGCGTCGTACGCGTAAAGCACCGCGGTTCTGTCCGGGCCGTCCCAAGTCTTCGAGGAAAGCACCCAAACGATGCCGTTTTTTGTGCCGTTGGAGGAAACTGTCGAAGTCGCGCCAGGATCGGTGAATTGCGTGGTGCTCTTGGCGGCCGGCTCCTTCGGCAGCCGACCATTTTGCAGCGGGTAGTCCCGCAAGAAATCTTTGCTGAGAAAATAGTAGACGTGGCCGTTCCAATAAGCGGGGGCACCAAAGGAATCGATACCGGTGGGGACGGCTTGGACGGCGTGACTATCGTCTCCCTTGTGAAATTTTCCCATATTGTCGCGGTCGATTTCGTACAGGATTCCAGCTTTGCCGGCGGCGAGGAGCAGATGCGGATGTGGACCGGGCTGATCGGGAAGAAGAATCGGAGCGCCGGAGCCGAAGTCGCCGTCCGTGCCGTTCAGCTTCTCCTGATTTGAAGGGGTGAAATAGTCGCGCACCTCGAGACCGTTGGCGGTGAAACCCAGCTTCACGACGCTGTCGCCATAATCGTGACCGCCGGTGGCCGCGGTAAATTTTCCGTTCCCGGAAATGAGATACACGTTGCCGTGGGAGTCCGCGGCAGGGCCCGCGTCGCCCTGCCAGATACCGCTCTCTCCGGCATCGGGAGAAAGGTTGACGACACCTGCTTGCGCGAGCGTGTGAGCATCGTAAGCGATGATCCAGCCGTAGTAGGGCCCCACGTCACAGGACGAGGCCCAAGTGACGACGACTTTGCCGTTCACCAGCAGTAGAGCTGCTCGCTGATTCTCCAGCAGCGGATCGAAATCGACATTGGACTTGAACCCGAGAAGAGTCCGGCCTCGGACCCTGCCGCTAATCTTGACTGGCCCGCCGAATTTTTCCGCGCCAGTGCTGATGGCAAGGGCATGGAGTTTTTGTTCGTAGTGCCAGTCGCCTCTCGCGTCCCGCTTCCTGGTGCGTGCGAGAACATAAAGCGTGCCGGTGGGTAAATCGATGACCGGAGTGGAAGTGATGCCGATTTCCGGTTGGATGAAGGGGCAATGTACGTCTCTGGCGGGAACAGTGAGGATGGATTTGGCTTCGTCCACGAAGCTTACCTTCCATAGAGGCTTGGGCGAGGAGCCGTCGGCGTCGAAGGCATAGACCCCGTCGTGCTCGGTAGCGACGAAGAGTACGTTGTGTTTACCTTGGCCGGGCATCTCGACGTTGGGTACATAGAGCGGCTGAGCGTAGATATCGCCGTCGACAGGCAGAGTGAAGATTTTTCCAAACTGCTTAGAATTAACGTTTTGCGGCGTGAGGATCTTTTCGTTGAGGTTGGCCCCGGTGCGAGCGTTGTCATATTGCGAGGTCCAGACCTGCGCATGGAGTGATCCATTCGTGTGCAAAGCCGCGAGGGCTATCCCGGCCAACGTAACCGCTGCGCGAGAGTTCATGGACGCAACTTTCGATAGACACCAAAATGCCGCAATTTGTTCCCGCAAAATGCGCGAGTGATGCCTCAGGATGAAAATGGGCGCGAGCACGCAACTCTAGCGATGGCGGCGACGGTCTACCATGTAAACGAACAGAGAAAAGATCGCAAAGTAGAAGACTGTGTTCGTAAAGATGGCGATCCGCAGAAACCATCCAAACGTCCACGCGAAAGATTTACCCGTTTCAGGGATGACGAATTCAGCCAGCTTCAGGCCGGGCGAAAAAAGAGTGATCAGCGGCGCGGAAACTTGCGGCTCGATGGGCAAGGCAATCGCCAAGGCCAGAAAACCAACGACCAGACCAAGCACGGCAAGCAGAAGGAAACGGAACAGCTTGCGTTGCGGCATCACGGCAGATTTTACCAGAGGATTCCGGGGCGTCTGCCCACCTTCCTGTGGGAAAATGAGCCGGACGTTCAAGAACCAAGGGGCACTATGAATTTCCGGCGAACCACCACTCTATTCTCCCTTATTTTCGTGGCACTATTTGGCGCGCTCATCGTTGGGCCGCGCGCGGCGAGGACACAGCAAGAGCAAGCTCCACAAAAAAAGCAGCAGACGCCGACGATTGACGAATATCAGCCGAAGTCCACGCTGGTCGCCAAGGAACACAAGATCGAGCGGGCGAAATTTCCGTTCATCGATATTCACAGCCACCACTGGAACCCCACGGCGGAAGAAGTGGACCGGCTGGTCAAAGAGATGGACACGATTAACCTGCGCGTGATGGTGAACCTCAGCGGAGGGACGGGGGACCAACTGAAGAATACTGTGGCGGTGATGAAGGGACGGTATCCGGACCGGTTCGTGGTGTTCGCGAACATGAGTTACGACGACCTGAACACGCCGGGATTCGGGAAGCGCGTGGTGGCGCGGCTGGAAGAGGACGTCAAGAACGGCGCACAAGGGCTTAAAATCTTCAAGAATTTCGGAATGGATTTGAAATATGCCAGCGGAGAGCGTGTGCACGTGGACGATTCCGTATTTGATCCCGTGTTTGAAAAATGCGCCGAGCTGAAGATCCCCGTGCTGATTCACGTGGCGGAGCCTTCCGCATTCTTCGATCCGTGGGATTACCACAACGAGCGCTGGGAGGAGTTGAAGGAATTTCCGGGCCGCGCGCGGCCGCCGGCGAAATATCCGCCGTTCGAGACGCTGATGGCGGAGCGCAATCGTTTGTTTGCGAAGCACCCCAAGACAAATTTTATCGCGGCGCACCTGGCGTTTCACGGGAACGATCTGGAGCGGCTGGGAAAACTTTTTGACGCGAATCCGAATGTGTACGTGGACATCGCTGCAGTGCTGGCGGAACTGGGGCGGCAGCCGTATTCGGCGCACGATTTTCTGGTCAAGTATCAGGGCCGCGTGCTGATGGGGAAAGACATCTACGACGTGAACGAATACAAATGGTATTTCCGGGCGCTGGAGACGCGGGACGAATATTTTGAGTATTACCGCAAGCGGCATGCGTTCTGGCGGATTTACGGTTTTCAGGTGCCGGACGAAGTGTTGAAGAAAATTTATTACAAGAATGCGCTGAAGCTGGTACCGGGGATTGACGCGAAAGCGTTTCCCGAGTGAAACCTACAAGGGCGCCGAGGCGGCCCTCACGCCCCGGCGCACGACACTTTGTAGGCCAATTGAATCCTCAGGTCACTATTCTTCGTGATCCAGCGGCTTGCCGTCGGGGCCAACCTGGACTTCAGACTTCTTTCCGTTTGTATCGACCTGAGCCTCGTAGGCCACCAGCTTGTCTTTCTTGGTAAGAGACTCCACCTTGAGGATCTTGCCTTTGCCGGCCTTGGCTTGCAATCCCGCTTTGACTTCTGGCGAGAGGGAGTCGAGAGCAACTTGCTCCTCGCCTTCGACGACAGTGCCGTCCGCGGCGATGAGAACGTCCTTGCTGTGGCCATTGACGGTCATTTCCGCTTCATAGAGAGTCTGGCCGTTTTCTTTTTCGGTGGAAAATCCCTTAATGGTGGCTCCTGCACTTTGGGCCGCGACTGTTTTTTCGACAGCGGGCGGAAGTTCGGAGCGCTTGATTTTCTTTTCCTGGGCAGCGGCGGTTCCTGCTAGCAGTAATCCGCTGGCTGCTACGGCTACGAATAGATTGACTTTCATGTTCCCTCCTGAACCCGGGAGATCGCCCCCCGTTGAAGTAAAGTTACTCTCCGGTTTCTAAACACAGGATAAACGCAGCGGAGAACGCTTAGTGCACCTGCGTCGCCTGCTATTTTGGGAATGGGATGTAAGCGGGTACGCGCTTTTGATATTCCGCGAACCGCTCGCCGAACTGCGAAGCCAGCAGGCGGTCCTCGATTCTAACGCGAATCTCCGTGCCAATAATAAAGAGCAAAAGGGCGGGCAGAAACAGCCACCACGGGGTGACAAGCGAGCCCGTGCCAAGTAGAACGCCGAGCATCGAAGTGTAAATGGGATGGCGAACGAAGCGATAAGGTCCCGAAGTGATGAGCTCGTGATCGTCGCTGAGACCTGCATCGATTCGCCACTGGCGGCCGAGGGCGCGTGCGCCCGTCCAAGAGAGAAGACTGGCGAGGACGAAAAACACAATCGAGAACATGACTTGCCAGGGCCGCGGCGACCGTTCCCAGAAACGACCCTGCCATAAAACCGTGTAGGCGACGGCGACCAGCAGTATGCCCCAGCGAGCGCGGCGGTCTACTTGCTTGGCAGGCTTCTCGGTTTGCCTGGCTCGAAAGAATGGCGTTAGCCAAATGAGCCATCCCAGCACAAGGGTGGCGTATGCGTAGGGTGGCATGGCAGTGATTGTAGCGTAGTCCTTTCGGGCGGACGCTCAGAATTGCAGCGAAGTGAGCCGTCCTGTTCCCTTGGACGAAGCGTTTGGCAGTTCCCAGCCCCTGTACCCAGGATGGCGGGTGACAAACACGCGTGCAGCGCTATCACAAGGGTTAACTGGGTGTCAGTTTTCACGAGATCTGAACTTGACAGGAGAGAGCAGCCACCATAGGATTATTCATAATTATAGTACTCAAATCGGAACCTGGACGAATTCCTTGCTGAAGGAATTGGGTGCCCAAGGTAATCGGGCCACTCTGTTGAAGTCCCCTCTCGCTAGGACAGGAGGCACCTCGTGTTTACCACCTCACGTTCTCGCTTTTGTCTGACACTGCTTCCCGTTTTTCAGCGACCTCTTGCCATGTTTTTCGCGGTACTTGCGGGAATAACGTGTGCGAGCCTTGCGGCTCTCCCGACAGAGGCGTCTCCAACGCTGGTGCAACACGCCAGCAAAGACGCAGGAACAACGCAGTCTGCGTCGCTGGCATTTCCTTTGAATAACACGGCGGGGAACTGGATCGGCGTAGTGATTCGCGCGGGACACTCGGGTCAAGTGT
>WNFT01001993.1_pt1 | contig 17377 bp, 13 predicted proteins | sample 5400191 | NCBI WGS metagenome assembly WNFT01 (sample SAMN13153359, study PRJNA577476) | soil metagenome | isolation source: 80 cm saprolite under Madrone tree | place: USA:California | collected 2016-06-14 | reverse complement strand
TGCGGGCGGCACGTTCCCATCGGTCGGACAGTTCCATGCGCCGGCTATTCGACTCGAACGAACCATCCGGGACCTCTACGGGCTCGTTCCCGAGCATGCTCCGGACAAGCGTCCGTGGCTCGATCACGGGCGTTGGAATGTCAACAGCCCACTCGGACAAGCCAGTTTGGCTCTGAAAAGCGCCGGCTATGCCTTTCTTCCGGTGGAGGGCGAAGACCTGCATCAGATTCCCGTCGGGCCGGTGCATGCCGGAATCATCGAACCGGGACATTTCCGCTTCACCGCCAGCGGCGAGACGCTGGTGCGACTGGAAGAGCGGCTCGGTTATGTGCACAAGGGAATCGAGTCGCTGATGAAAGGTGCTTCGCTCGAGCGCGCGGCGACGCTTGCCTGTCATATTTCGGGCGACAGCGCGGTTGCGTACGCCATCGCGTTTGCGCGCGCCGTGGAAGCCGCTGTCGGAATCACAGCGCCGGCGCGTGCGTTATATCTGCGCGGCTTGATGGCCGAGCTGGAGCGGATTGCCAATCACCTCGGCGATTTCGGCGCCATCTGCAACGATGCCTCCTTCACGCTGATGCATGCCCATTGCGGCGTGCTGCGCGAGCGCGTTTTGCGCGCGGCACACGCCGCCTTCGGTCATCGTCTCATGATGGATTGCATCATGCCGGGCGGGGTCGTGGCGGACGTCAGAGAGGGCGGCATGGAAGCCGTCCGCTCCTGCATCGCCGAAATTCGCCGGCGCTTTCCGGCCTTCGTCGAAATTTATGACGACACGGCCTCCTTGCAGAACCGCACGGTCGGTACCGGCATCTTGAAGCCGGAATTCGCGCGGCGCTTCGCGGCAGGCGGATATGTCGGCCGCGCCTCGGGGCGCAATTTCGATGCACGGCGAAATCTCGCCTATGCGCCTTACGATGCGCTCGTCTTCGAAGTGCCTGTGCAGGACGCCGGCGACGTCGATGCCAGAGTGGACATTCGCGTGCGCGAGATCGTGCAGAGCCTGTCGTTGATCGAGCAGATTTTGGACAAGCTGCCGGACGGTCCCGTCGCTGTCGCCGTGCCTGATGGCGGCGGCGAAGGCATCGCGGTCGCGGAGGGCTTTCGCGGCGACGTGCTCGCTGCGGTTCGCCTCGCGGCCGACGGAACCATCGCCCGCTGTCATTTGCGCGATCCATCCTGGTTCCAATGGCCGCTGCTCGAAGTCGTGGTCGACGGCAACATCGTCGCCGACTTTCCACTGTGCAACAAATCCTTCAACTGCTCCTATTCGGGACACGATCTATAGATGCGCAGGCTTCTGTTTCAGGGGATCGCAAATCGCGCGCTGACGGAGCCGCCGCCGAAGACCGACGACGAGGCGCTAGAGGAGCTCGCCGCGCGTGTCGATGCGGTCGCGCGCCGGCGCTTGGGGCGCAGCCTTTCGATCCGCGAAGTCGACGCCGGCTCCTGCAATGGCTGCGAGCTGGAAATTCACGCGCTCAACAACGCCTTCTACGATCTCGAACGCTTCGGCTTCTCCTTTGTCGCGTCGCCGCGTCATGCCGACGTGCTGTTGGTGACAGGTCCCGTGACCAAGAACATGCGCGAAGCGCTGGAGCGCACGTACCGTGTGACGCCCGATCCCAAATGGGTTGTGGCGGTCGGCAATTGCGCCGTGGACGGCGGGATGTTCGCCGGCTCCTATGCCGTCGTGGGCGGGGTCAAGGACGTCATCCCGGTGGACCTGCACATCAAAGGCTGCCCGCCGACGCCGACAGCGCTCTTGAGCGGTTTGCTTGCGCTTTTGGAAACGCCGGCAACGCCGCAGCGATGAGACGGTTTACGGTTCGCCGGCTACTTTCGGAAAATCCTTCGGCGGCCGGCGGTGATGGGTCGCGGCTTCGTAAGCGGCCGCGATGCGGATCAGCACGGGTTCGCTGAATCTGCGGCCGAGAAAATCGATCGAGACCGGCAGCTCGACCGGCTTCGCGGGAAGCAGCTCGCCCGCCTTCTTGCCGCCGTCCGGCCCGCGCACCACCGCGCGATCGTAAACTTCGCGGGTGAATCCGGCGGGCACGACGACGACCGGGAAACCGCCATTGGGGCTCGAGCGCGGAGTCAGGGCCGCGCGTAGATCGATCACGCGTTCGACGCTGCGCTCGTAGACTTCGCCGTTGAGGGTCATTTTGACCGTCTCCTTGACGGTCTTGATGTTGGACGGCTCGACCGGCGACGCCAGCAACGGCGCGGGAATCGTCTTGGTCGGATAGACCAGCGCATCCAGCCGATTGTCCGCCATCACCTTGTTGACCAGCATCTGCAACGTCGCGCGCACCGCATGCCAGCCGCTGATGTCGAGATCGACAACGGGCACTTTTCGCAGCAACACGCTGCCGTCGCTTTTTTTGGTCCAGCGCTGCGTCCGGTTCAGCATGTCTTCAAGCCGCGTTTTCGGCGGCAGCGTTACGCCGTCGATCGGCGCGTGGGCGTAGAACGTTGACTGGGCGACGAGATCGCGCACACTCTTGATGTTCTTATCGCCGCGCTCGCGCAAATAACGATCCATCGCGTAAAGCACCTCGCCTTGTGTCGGCGGTTCGCGCTCCGCGAGCAGCCTCAAGCTCAGCTCCGGCGGCAATTGTGCCGCTTTGCCGGTGACCTCGACGCTACGAGCAACAATCGGCGTTCCCTGCGGATAAAGCTCCTTGTAGACGGCGGCGAGAGTCGGTGTATCGAGAGCCGGCACGATCTCGGCAATCGCGTCCTTGAAGAGCGCACCGTTCGGGCCCGGATCGATCAGCGTCGCGCCGGCCTTTTCCAGATCGTGCAGCGCCTGATTGGCGATGCGGATGGAATCCTCGTCGGCCTTGCTGAATCCTTTCATGAATTCGCGCACCACGCCGATGCGCAGCCCGTGCAAATCGGCGTTGTCGGCGAAGCTTCGATAGGGCTCAACCGAGACGCGGCCGACGCTTTCCGCCGTTGCCGGATCGCGCGGGTCGTAGCCGGTGAGCACACCCAGCACCGTCGCGGCATCCTTGACGGATTTGCACAGCACGCCGGCGCGATCGCGCGTCAGCGACGCCGGCACCAGCCCTGCGCGGCTGACGAGGCTATTCGTCGCCACGATGCCGACTAGGCTCTCGTTCGACGCCGGATTGCGCGCCGACGGCCCGGTCTCTTCGCCGATGCCGCACATCACGAGATTGGCGGCCACCGCGGCGCCCGGTCCGCCGCTCGAACGGCCGGCGCTCCTGCTCGTGTCATAGGGATTGCAGGTCGTGCCGCCGAAGGTGCTGCGATCGCCCGAGGCGTATTCGCCAAGATTTCCCTTGGCGAGAATGATCGCGCCCGCCTTGCGCAAACGGGCGACGACTTCCGCATCCCTGGGCGGGCGATCATTGGCATAGCGCGCCGCCGCTCCGCTGGTCGTGCGCATGTCGAAGGTGTCGAACTGATCTTTGACGACGAAGGGAATCCCGTGCAGCGGTCCCTTGAGCTGTCCGGTGCGGGCGAACTCGGCGTCCAACGCGGCCGCGATCTCCAGCGCGTCGGGCATGTCGGGAGCGTTGTCGACGGTGTCGGTCTTGGAGCGTTTGCCGCGAAGGTCGAGCGTGATGAGGGCGTTGACCTTGCCGGCTTTCTCGACGCCTTCGATGTCGCCCAGCTGATAGCCGGTCGCGGGATCGACGGCGCCGCGCACGCAGGTTCCATTATAAGCGTCGATGCGCTTCAAATAATATCCGACGAGCTGTGTGGCGGTGAGCTGTTTTGCAAGAATTGCGCGGTGGACGTCGGCGATGCTCGCTTCTTCCAAATGGAAGCCCGGCGTGGGCGCGGCCTGAACCGACACAGATGCGGCGCAGACTAGGATTAAAAATCCCGCCACAACTCGCAGCGCGCGCTCACATGTGATCATGCGCATACCCTACCCTATGGCGAGACGGATTCCGACGAGCCAGTGATGGCTTTGACTTTGCCCACGATCGTGGGCGTCTGCTCGCACTTCGCCTAGTTCTTCAGCCACGCCGCGGGATCGAAACGCTGTTCGTAGGAGTCCAGAACCCATTGCTGCTCTGTCCTGAAGCGCAACCCCAGATGATTGGCTTTGCGCCAGGCAGCGACGACGGCAATTGGCGGAACCTTCTCGACGATGAGCCAGAACTCGGTACGTTTGGGCAGCGCTTGTTCAATGCGCAGACAAGCGCCTGAGCTCGAGACGTCGACCACGGTACAGGGAACACGAACGCCCCCTCCCCGGAGCTCCGCCGGCCAATTGGCGCGGAATCGCCGCCCGGAGGAAGTCCCGGCCGGCCGCCGCAATGTCCTAACGTTCAAAGACATTTCGTTCCCTCGCCCGTCCTGCCGATTGTAAGAGAACAAAGGCATACATGTCATCAATACTCGCCTACACAGTTTAAATAAAATTTTATCTAAATTCTATTCAAGTAAATTCCAAATAAAACTCTCATTCAATGCAATGGTATTGCCGTTTTTGTCTTTATTCATACTTATCAATTAGCCTCAGACTTTGCTGTGGCATTGCAGAATGCGCAGCCAGTTCTGTCAAATGCAAATGAGCTGAGGCGGCCATGCACGAGTTCGGTGATAAACCGGTTCCCTTGGAGACGCTCACCGGAAGCCTGCGCGAGTATCGCGAGCCCCACGGCACCGATCTTTTCCAGCGGGTCGAAGGTTTCTACCAGTGGCAGGACCTACGTCGCGCCCATGGTTTCTGGCCCTATTCCAAATCGACTGAAGAGGCGCCCCGGACAGTATGCGCGGCCAAGGACGACGCGGGGCGTACCTTCAAGGGCGTGAATTTCGCTTCGCAGGATTATTTGAGCCTGGCTTCACACCCGGCGATCAAGGAAGCGGCCAAGGCCGCCGTCGACGAATATGGCGTGCACAGCTCGGGCTCGGCGGCGTTCATGGGCAACACGCGCTATTCGCTCGAGCTTCAGCGCACGATCTCGCAATTTTTGCAGATGGAGCACACGGTGCTCTATCCAACCGGATGGGCGGCCGGCTACGGCGTCATCCGCGGGCTTATCCGTCCCGACGACCACGTGGTGATCGACGGGCTCGCGCACAATTGCCTGCAGGACGGCGCTATCGCGGCAACGCGCAATATCCATCTCCACGGCCATCTCAACCTTCAGTCTGTGCGCCGGCATTTGAATCGCATTCGTTCGCGCGACAAGGAGAACGGCATCCTGATCATCACCGAAGGCCTCTTCTCGATGGATTCGGACACACCCGACATCGCAGCGATGCAGGATTTGGCCCGCGAATACGACGCGAAGCTGCTCGTCGACGTCGCCCACGACCTCGGCAATATCGGCGAGGACGGACGCGGCCATGTCGGGCTGCAAAGGATGCTTGGCAAGGTCGACATCGTGATGGGAAGCTTCTCCAAGACATTCGCCTCGAACGGCGGCTTCGTCGCGTGCCATTCACCGGCCGTAAAGGAATATCTCAGATATTTCGGGAGTGCCGGCACCTTCTCCAACGCGCTGTCTCCGGTGCAATCGGCGATCGTGCTCAAGGCGTTCGAGATCGTGCAATCGGAAGAAGGTCGAGACTTGCGCGCCTCACTGATGAAAAACATTCTGTATCTGCGCGGCGAGCTGATGAACCTCGGCCTCGAAGTGATCGGCAATCCCTCCGCCATCGTTTCCGCCAAAGTCGGCGACGAAGCGCTTGCGCGCATGGTGAGCCAGAAATTGCCGGCGCTCGGCGTGGTCGCCAATCTGGTCGAGTTTCCCGCGGTCGCCAAGGGCAGCGCGCGCTTTCGCTTGCAGGTCATGGCGAAGCACACCAAGCAGAACATCGACGATCTGATCGGCCGCCTCTATAGCGCGCTCGATGAGGTCAAGGTTGGTTACCAGGCTTATCGCGCGGCGCTGGCGGCGGCGCCAGCGGAAGAATCCGAGCCTTCGCGGAGGATGGCGTGACTCACACCAACGGAGCCAAACGGCTGCTTGCCGTCGACGACAACTCCGATTCGGCCGAACTGATCGCGCGCGTCGCCGTAAAATGCGGCTATGAGGCCCGCTCCGTGACCAATCCATCGTCGCTCGGCGAAATGCTGCATCAATGGAAGCCGCAGGTCCTGACGCTCGATCTCTGCATGCCGGAAGAAGACGGCATCAGCCTGCTGTCGCTGCTCAAGGATACGGGCTTCTCGGGAAGTCTCATCATCATAAGCGGCCAGGATGATTGGTTTCGCAAGACCGCCGGACGGCTCGCCTCGGCGCGCGGTCTCAATGTCGCACAGGATTTGTCCAAGCCTGTGGATCTCAAAGCGCTGCGTGAAGTGCTGAACGAATTGGCGAAATAGCGCCTATCGATTGCCTACTCGCTACTCTCTCTTCAGGCTTGCAGCATTCTCGGATTTGACGCCGCAAGGCAGCTTCGTATTTTGCCCAGCAGGCGCGGCAGATCGACCGGCTTGGTGTCGAAATCGGCGCAGCCCACCTTGACGCTGGTGTCGCGGTCGCTGGCGAGCGCATGCGCGGTCAGGGCGATGATGGGAATGCCACGCGTTTCGGGATTGGCCTTGATCAAACGCGTTGCCTCCCAGCCATCCATGTCGCCGAGCGCGACATCCATCAGGATGAGATCCGGTGATTCCTGGTGGGCCATCGCGACTCCGGCCGGCCCGTCCACGGCAAAGCACACCGTGAAGCCGAGCCGCTGCAGCCGCCGCCCCAGCATGTCGCGGTTCATTTCATTGTCTTCAACGAGCAGAATTTTGGTCATCACACGGTCCCACTGGCTTGGAGAGCGTCGGGTTCAGACATCGGCAAGGGACAGAAGCTTCCGATCGTGCGAAACAGGACTTCCCGGTCAATCGGCTTGATCAGATGCGCCGCGGCGCCCAAGGAGCGTCCTTTCGCGATATCGTGGTGGGTCGTCAGCAGGATCACCGGACAGTCGCGCAAGGTCTCGTCGGCTTTGAGGGTTTTCAGGACGGCCCAGCCGTCCGTACCCGGCATCAGGATATCGAGCAGGATCGCCGACGGTTTCAGGCTTCGCGCAAGATCGAGGCCTTCCTCGGCGTCGCGCGCGATGATCGGTGAATAGCCTTCCTTGACCAGCATGCGCTGAACGAGATCGAGAACGGTTGGATCGTCGTCAATGATGAGAATCGTGTTGCCCCCATCGGTCGAATTCGCGGCGAAAGTGCCTGGGGACTCCGCTTGGTGCGCGTGGGTCTTGAGCTTTTTCGGAATCCGCACCGTAAAGCACGAGCCTTTGCTCAATTCGCTTTGCACCTCGATGTTGCCGCCCATCAACCGGCAGAGCTTCTGGCTGAGCGCGAGGCCGAGACCCGTGCCGCCATATTTGCTCGCGGTAGCGCCTTCGGATTCACCGAAATTCTGGAACAGATTCGCCAGATTCTCCGGGCGGATGCCCGCTCCGGTGTCGCGCACCGCGATTTCGAGCAGATCGCCCTGAATGCGGGCGCTCAGCGTCACGGTTCCGTTGCGGGTGAATTTCGCCGCATTGTTGACGATGTTGGCAATTGCCTGTCGCAGCTTTGCGATGTCGGTTTCGATCTCGGCCCGTCTCTCGACGCAATCGACGACAAAGCGGTTGCCATTGGCTGCGATCTCCTGCTCGCAAGCAGCGGCCACATCGTAAATGAGGCGGCCAAGCTCGGAGCGCTCTGCGAAAAGCTCCATCTTTCCCGCTTCCAGCTTGGAGAGGTCGAGCACGCCGCTGACGAGCGACAACAGATGCTTGCCCGCGCTGTGAATGCGCTTGATGTCGGTGGTTTGCCCGCCGGCGCCCGCCTCCTCGGCCTCTTCGATCAGCATTTCGCTGTAGCCGATCACGGCGTTCAACGGCGTACGGAGCTCATGGCTCATCTTGGCAAGGAATTCCGATTTCGCTTTGTTGGCGCGCTCGGCTTCAGCCTTGGCCTCCTGCAATTGCCGCGCGGTCGCGAGGTGGCGGCGCACTTCGCGCTCGAGCTCGGACTGCGAGGCGACAATGTTGCCGTAGTACAGCGCCATGATCGAAACATAGACTGCCGCTGCCAGCGTCGAGATGATGCCGATGCCCGACAATGCGGCGAGGGGAATGTGGACGGGAAAGGACGCGCTCTCCCAATAGGCGACATAAAAGCTGCCGAAATTGGCTGCGATCAGGGTGAGCACAAGCAGCCTTTGCGGCCCCGCCGAGCCGAGGTAGAAAAAGGCGAGCAGCGGAACCGTCAACAACCAGGGCAGGAACGGCGAGCTTAAGCCGCCATAGTGATAGCAGCCCCACAGAATCGCGAAGATCAGGTTCTGTACCGAAAGAACGGCAAGCGTGTTGTACCAGCCGGTCCATTTCAGTGCGAAGGGGAAGGCCCAGAACGCAGTGATCGAGCCGCCGAGGACCCACAGCGCATAATCGGGGGCCGGATCGAGAACATAGAGATAGATGGTGATGACATGGCCGAGGAACGGGCCGAAGAGGTGGCTGATCAGGAACATGCGGGCGCGCTGCTGCAGCTCGCTCGTTTCCTTGACCCGCGCCGGGATGAACCAGTCGAGGATCGGATAGATCATCGTCGGCGATAACCGCCGCGGGCGGTACATCTCGATCGTCCTTATCATTCCGGTCTCGCTTGTCATTCCCATCTCGCTTCCTTCGACGCTGCGTCTTTACGCGCTCTGCCTTTTGGAATCCCCGTCCCTCATGTTCGATACGCGTTCGCGTGGGAACAGCAGCCGAACCTGCGTGCCCTTTCCCAACTCGCTCTCGAGCTTGAGACTGCCGCCATGGATCTCCACCATCGCCTTGACCAATGCCAATCCCAATCCGGTTCCCTCCTGGCGCCGGCTCAGTGTGGTGTCGGCCTGCACAAAAGGCTGAAGCACGCGGACAAGATCGGCTTCGGCGATGCCGACGCCGGTATCCTGCACGGTGATGGCAAGACCTTCGGGTACAAGGCTGGCTTCGACGTCGATCCGCCCGCCGGACTGCGTGAATTTCACCGCGTTGGTGACGAGATTGAGCAGCATTTGCTTGAGTTTGCGCTCGTCACACCACAACAGAGGCAAATCGGCGGGGAGGCGAACGGTTAGCTCGATCCCAGCGTCTCGCGCACGTGGGCCCAGCAAGCGCTCGATTCCCGCCACTACCTGACGGACGTCGACGTCGCTTTCGAACAGCAGCAGCTGGCCCGCCTCCACTTTGGCAAAATCAAGGATGTCGTTGATGATGTCCAAGAGATGCCGGCCCGAGCTGTGGATATCCTCGAGATAGGTTCGGTATTGGTTGTTGCCCAAGGGGCCGAGAACATCGCGGATCATCAGCTCGGAAAAGCCGATGATCGCGTTCAAAGGCGTTCTCAGCTCGTGGCTGATCTTGGCCAGGAATTCGACCTTGGCGCGGTTCGCGTCTTCGGTGGCGCTCTGGGCATTCTTGAGCAGGCTGTAGCCGCTGTCGGCCAAGCGCCACATTTCGCGCTTTTTGAAGCAGTTCTCGATCGCGGGCGCCAATTCCTCGATGCCTTTCGACTTGTCGATGAAGTCGCAAGCACCCTCGCGCAGCGGCATGTTGGGCTGGCGATGATCGGGGCGCTTGGCCATAGCGATGCAGAGGACATCGGGCCTGGCATTGAAGAGCTGCCCCGGCAGATTGGCGCCCTTAGCGTCGGGGCCTTCGATGTCGCAAAGCACCACCGTCGCGTTGAAGCGCGCGAGCGCGTCGAGCATGTCCTTGGGCGTCGCGATGCTGGTTCTATAGCCGCGGCGTTCGAGGTGATCGGCGTAAAGCTCGGCACAATTTCGATCGCCGTCGACGATCAGCACATTGGCGATTGTGTCCACCGTCTTATCCGGCATAGCTGAGACGAGTCCCTTGCGCCTCGGGGGCCGCTGGCACGGTCTGTTGACTCTGGTTGTCTTCGACATAAGCGGGGACTCGGATGGTAAAGCGCGAGCCGCGCCCATACGTGCTTTCCACCGTGATCGCGCCGCCCATCATCCGGCAAAGGCTCTGCGACAGCGCGAGACCGAGGCCCGTGCCGCCATATTTGGTCGCGGTGGAGGCTTCGGCCTGGTTGAAGTCCTTGAACAGCTTTTGCACGTTGTCCGGCGTGATGCCGATGCCGGTATCTTCGATGGCGACGCGCATCCAGTCGCCGGTCAGTCTCTTTTCGCGCGCGACGCTCAAGGTGATGCGTCCGTCCTTGGTGAACTTGCCGGCATTGCTCAAGAGATTGAGCACGCTCTGGCGCAGCTTCGTCGCATCCGAAATCATGATGCCGAGATCGGGCGAGCGCTCGACCACGAATTCGTTGCGGTTGGCGACGACGAGGCTTTTGCTGGTGGCGACGACGTCGTCGATGAAGCCGGCGACGTCGAAAGGCTCGACCACGAGCTCGGTCTTGTCGGCTTCGATTTTGGAGAGGTCGAGAACCGACGTCACCAGCGACAAGAGATGCTTGCCGGCGCTGTTGATGCGGCGCAAATCCTCGATCTGGGTGTTGTCACGCTTGAGTTCGGCGTCCTCGAGCAGGATCTCGCTGTAGCCGATCACCGCATTCAAGGGCGTGCGCAATTGATGGCTCATCTTGGCGAGGAAGATCGACTTCGCCTGGTTGGCGCGTTCGGCTTCCTCCATCGCTTTTCGCATGCGCGACGCGGTCGCTCGGTGCCGATCGGCCTCGCGCACGAGCACGGACTGGCTCGTCACGACGTTCGCGTAATAGATCGCCATCATCGACACGTAGATGGTGGCCGAAACCACCGACACGATGCCGACGCCCGAAAGCTCAGCCAAGGGGATGTATTCCGGAAACGATCCGCGCACGATATAGGCGAGGTAGAAGCCCAGAATGTTGACGCCGAACACGCTCAGCACCAGCACGGGACGTTCGCCCAGATAGAAGAAGCCGAGCAGCAGCGCGGTGAGCAGCCAGGGCAGGAAGGGCGACGAGACGCCGCCATAATAATAGGAGCCGTAGAGCGTGACGAAGGTGAGATTGACCACCGACGCAAAGGCCCAGAGTTGAAGCTTGCCCGACAATTTCAGCGCGAAAGGCAGCGTCCAGAATGCTGTGATGCAGGTCACGATGACCCAGAAGGGAAAGCCGCGCTGGTGCGATTCGAAATAGAGATAGACCGAGATGGCGTGGCCCAGGAACGGCCCGAAGAGATGGCTGAAGGCGAAAATCCGCGCCCGGCCGAGCGTGGCCTCATCGGTCCTCGCATGCGCCGGAATGAACCAGTCCAGCATGCGAAGCATGGTCGACGACGTGGATGACAGCATCCGGGCCCCCTGCACTGAAGCCGCGCCTCTTTTGACGAGCGGCTTTGAATGAAAATTTACCTGAGCCGGGTAAACAGAGAGTGAGGGAACGAAGCCGCGCCAAAGGAGCGATGTTTGGATCAGGTCCAAGACTGGCTGGATGCTTCATTAGGGCGCGGGCCATCCGCCTTCTGCCCGCCCTATGATTTTGTTAACCATATCTAGGCTACGGTCCGTCAAAGAAGGCCGGCACGGCATCGCCCTCGTGGCGAGACTCTCCCGGGGGGAAGGGCTCAATGAAGCGCATATCCAAGTCCCTGATGTTGGCCGGCAGCGCGATGCTTGCGATGTCGGGCGATGCAATGGCGTCCGGTTTCATGGTGCGCGAAAACAGCGCCGAATCGCTTGCTACCGTTTTCGCCGGAAACGCTTCGCGGGCCGATGAAGCCTCGACGGTCTTCAACAATCCCGCCGGAATGAGCTTTCTTTCCGGCACGCAAATTCAGCTCGGCGCCGTCGCTGTCTTCCCATCGATCCATTTCACCGGCAATGCCACCGACCCATACGGGCCGATTCCCGGCGACAATTCCCGCAACGCGGGACAGATCGCGACCGTTCCCCACGCCTATGCGGTGTTCGACATCGCGCCGCGGCTGAAGGCCGGCATCGCCCTGACCGTTCCCTTCGGTAACACCGTCGATTATTCGGAAGACTGGTCCGGACGTTACGTCAACATCAAGACGGCGGCGCTGACAGCCGACATCAATCCGAACATTTCCTATCGCGTCACCAACCGCCTCGCCATCGCGGCCGGCGTGTCGCTGCAATATTTGAAGCTCGATCTTTCGAGCCGCATCCCGCAATACCTGATCTTCGGCAATCCCGCTATGCCCGACGGCGGATACCTGTTGAGGATTCACAGCTGGGATTGGGGCTACAATTTGGGACTGCTGGCCGAACCGTGGGACGGCACCAGGCTGGGACTGACCTACCGTTCCGGCGTCGATCATTCCGCCAAAGGAACCCTGACCTTCAACTCCGACACCAGTCCGTTCCTCGGCCTCACCAGCGGACCGGCGACCACCAACCTTTCCATGCCGGCCTCGATCACGGGCAGCATCACCCAAGCAGTCGGCCCGCGCTTCAGCATCTCCTCCGATGTGCAATTCACGCAGTGGCATACCTTCAAGCAGATCACCGTGATGAGTCCCGGCAATCCGGCTTTCGTGTTCAATGAGGATTATCGCGATTCCTGGATGGTCTCGGTGGGCGGACTCTACCATTTCAACGATGCGTTGACGTTCCGAGCGGGCGTCGGCTTCGACGAGACCCCGGTGGTGGACGCGTTCCGCGACACCGGCGTCCCCGATAAAGACCGTTACATGGTCGGCATCGGCTTCGGCTATCAGTTCACGCCTTCGATGGGAATCGACGTCGGCTATGCGCATTATTTCGCCGCCGGCCACGCCACCATGAATGAAAGCGTCAATCGCATCGAGCCGATCACGCAGGCCATTTTCCTGAACGGCCGCTACAACAATCACCTCGATTATTTCGGCATCTCGCTCCGCACCGCGCTGTAACAGGCGATCGGCGAAGTAGCGAATTGCGGATAGAGTGGTGCGCCATTGAGGTACTCACCTCTTCTGGAACCACTGCCCGCGACAACGGTTTACACGCCCGTGAACAGATTACGCGTCGTCCTTGCCGCTGTTCTCGCCTTGAGCGCGGCAAATTCCACTGCTGCCGAACGCATCCACCGCGCCAGCGATGAGGGCCGTGCCGCGACCACGCTCAAGCTTCGCGCCAGCCTCTATTCGATTCCGCTGGAAAAGGATTATTCGAACGCGAAAGATGGCGCGTTCATGGCGCGCGACGGCAGCGTGCTGCATCGCGGCTCGCGCGCCTTTGTAGCGGCGGCAGCGGTCCAGGGCTCCGCACGGCTCAAAGACGGCCGTATGCTGATGATCGACGGGCGCGATGAGGGCGAGATTCATTGGAAGGTTTCGCCTCACCGCTATGCCGTCGGCGCACTCGGATGCCGGGTATTGGCCTTCCGCAGCGCCGCCGTCGACAAGAGCGTCATCCCCCTGGGCTCGAAGCTTTTCATTCCCGAAACGCGCGGCTTGGTCCTGCCCGACGGCACTCAGCATGACGGCGTGTGGTATGCCGTCGACACCGGTGCTGGCATCAAGCATGGCCGCATCGACCTCTTCGTCGGCTCCGGGAAAGCGCCGCTCGCAACCGCGATCCGCCACGGCATCGGCCACCTCGAAACAATAGAGGTGCGGGTGGGAGGTGCCATGCAAGGCTGCCCCACGGCTTAAGCCCGATCACCGAACCTTCTTCCGTCGCAGCCGGGATCGCTGAGCGAAGCGCACCCGAGCACTCAACTTCCTACGTGATGAAGTCCGGTGCGGTGTAGCTGTTCACGCCCACGATGCTGTAGCCGAGATCGCCGAGCGAGGCGACCGTCATGTAGGAAAACGTATCGTTCGGATGGTAGATGTTCGAAGAATCGACGTAGCCAATATATCCGGTCATCAGCTCGCTGGTGAAAGTCTGCTCGTCCCAATGGGACTCCGCAGTGCCCGATCCGCCGTCCTGTTCGAGCGGGACTCCGCCGGTGCTGCCGGGAACGAGCGTGTGATAGGCGCTCATGGCTTGCAGGCCGGTGAAGGTTGGAGTGCTGGTGCCGGAGCCCGCGATCAGGCCCTTGTATGACCAGATCGACCCGAAGCCGACGCTGTGCAGCATCTCATGCATCACGATGTCATCGAACAGATGTTGACCCTGGTAGTTGTTTGCATCGGCGATATCGAACTGCATGGTAGCGGTGGCGGGAAGATACGAACCGGTGCGGATCGCGGTCGGTCCTGATTGGCCCAGAATACCGCCGGGGCCGTCTATGCTGGTGAGCTGCGCCGTGATCGTGATGTCGTCGATGAATTGACCGTGGAAAAGGACGTTTGGAATGTCGCCGGTGATGTATTTGCTGATCTGATTGGCGCTGACGATAAAGTCGTTTTGAAGGTCCGAGGTCCAGGTGCCCTGGAAATTGATTTTGATGTTGAATTCGGCGGAGTCGGGGATCAGCGGATCGCCGCTCGTATAGGTCGTGAGGAGGCCTGTGCCGCCGCCGCCACCACCGCCACCGCCACCACCTCCGGGTATTCCACCCTTCGCAAAGCTATCGAAGCCGAGCTCGATCAGGCCGGCATTTGCGCCATGCGAGGTGCTCCATAGCCAGGACCCGACGTCGATGCCTGGCGCGGCTCCGTCGTCGTCGTCATGCGCGGAGAGATGGTTGCCGAACAAATGCGACATGAATGTGCCCTCCCGAGGCCGACAGTCGAAGTATGTCTGAAGCTAACATTCAGAACGGTGGCAACAACCGATTTTACGCGCGGAATGGTTAACGAGCGTATTTGCCGCAGCGCCGAAATTCGTGTCCATCACTTGGAATATTGTTCCGCGATATTTGGAATATTGTTAGCAAACTTTACCCCTCGGCTGTCGCAAGTATGGCGGAAAAGCCGTCGAAGGCGCCCTGCTGTGCGGACCGAAGGATGGCTTGCCAAGTCGAGGCCGCGCGAACCCGCATTTGGCCCGCGTTCGCTGCTGCGCAGCGCAGGATGGAGCGGGCGAGGCGATTCGAACGCCCGACCCTAACCTTGGCAAGGTGAAGCGTTCTCGCAAGATCGGCCCATAAAGCGGGATTTCCAAGAAGATCCGACCTGAACAAGCCCCGAACAGGATGGGAACAGGTGAGAACGTAATCCCGACGTTTTCCCGACCCTGCTTGGCGGACGCCTGGAGCAAGCGGACTTCGGCCTGGGCGTCCACAAAGCGGCTGAGATCGGGTCTGTCACTCCAGAACATTCGGCGTTGAGAACGTGCGATTCCGGGCAGAACTGAGCCAATCGTTGCTATTCAATGGGTTATCGGTCCCAACCCACGGAAAACGTCCCATTGATTTTCAATAGATATTTGTCGATTTCCCAACCCCGCGTCGCGCCCCTTGTGTGCTGACTGCTGCCGCTACCCTAGCTTGGAACAATATCAATATGTGAATCAGGCTGTTGAATTTCCCGCAAGCAAATACCCCAAATTACAACACATTCGTGCACAAGCAGGAAATGCTGATTAGTGCCGATGCTAATACGAGTGTTTAGAGCGTCCAAGCGTGCCCATGAAATAAATTCCGGTGCAGTAACAACTAGCCGCTCTCGGTGAGTTGTGGAGTCATAAAAGAACAGGCTGGAGTCACGTGCATACGTAATGTGAGCCAATTGCCGATCAGTGGAAATTAGAGCGGTCGCAAGCGGAGTGCGGAGTCGATCTGGGTCACACGTTGGAGTCGAAAATATAATATCATTCGGGCCCCGCTTAGCGAATCTCTTCATGGCCGGTACCCAAATTCCGATGTCATTGGATTGACAGTAAGTGAATCCGGTCGGCGTCTTCTCGACTATCCCGACTGCTTGACCGGACGGTAAGGCTATTGCCCACTTTTTGTGCGCAACGATTTCTTTTGGTAAAGCATTATAGCGTCCGACAATCACATCGAGCGGCATGCTTATTTCGTGAAAATCAGTACATGGATCACCAAAAAAAGCATGATTACTAACTTTGACAAGAACGTTTTCGTTGTCGTCACTTGCAATTTGTGGTTCCTCGCCCACATGAGCTTCTAAAGATACAGCCTTACAAGCCTCTTCCAGGGTACCGTCCGAGAGCCGTAGCACACTAAGAAGGCCAGCGTTATTCACTAAGTATAACCGGGCACGACTCCACGTGGCGGCAATGTTGTACTGCGCTCTTGAGTTTGGATCGAATAGACGACCATCAGCGGGCAAAACGTATGATTTTGCAGGCTCACCGCTGGCACTGGAAATTGGCACTGTAATCAAGACGCTTCTGTATGCATCCGCGTTGACAAATACCGCGTGGCTCTGATCTGCCGACAAGCTTGCGAACAACACCGTAGCGCCGGGCCTATAGAGGTCCTGAATACGGTAAACTTGGCCTGGCATTTCATTGAGTGGCGATACCAAAAGCCTACCATCCGTGTAGATAAAGTAGCTCGCCGCATCTCCCAAAATCCCAAAGCTATAGATACCTTTTCCCGAGCCCAGTTCTCTAATCTGCCTGGGGTTAAGATGACCGTTAGCGTCAGTCACCTGCCACAAGGAAAGCATGTTTTCGGGTAATGCTGAAATGAAGTCGGTATCTTCAGCCTTGCCCGACGTGAATATGGCGAATCGTCCGCTGTCGCTTAGTCGGAGGGGGCGCGTACCGGAGGCGTAATTCACTCGACGGTGGTTGTCGGCTTGTTCAAAGAAACCAACACCGTCAAGTGAGACACGTGCAACTACGTCTTCCTTTGAAGCATACCAAAATCCGTTTGGAAGCGCCTCTTCAACCTTAGTCACATACTGGATGCCGGTTGGCAACGACACACTTGGAATAACGAGTAACGTCACAATACAAAGCGCGACGGTTATGCGTATATCGCAGCGCTCATAGCAACGGATTGTAGGGAGGTTCATCGCCGGGTCAGCGCTCAAGGTGCGCTTCCGAGCAGCGGTATCGTCAGCATGAGCGAAGACTGCGCCGACCTAGGAGGTTGCGCTGGCTTTCTCCAGATTGCGCCACCGCTTCGAAAGGCAATCTTCCGACCCTTTGATACCCGCTCGGACTGGGCCGAAGCGATTTTCGGCGAGCCGCTCACGCCCGTTTTAGCGTGGGACGATTTCGAGCATTTAGGACCTGGCCGTGATTTGGCAGCGCGGCTGCTGGCGGGCGCTGTCACTCAGAGGTCAAAAGGCATCAATCTGCTGATCCATGGGCCTGTCGGCACCGGCAAGACCGAGTTTTGCAAGGCGCTGGCTGCCAGAACGGGCACGGCAATCTGGAGCATTGGCGAAGCTGATGATGACGGCGGAGAGCCCAGTCGATCAGAACGGTTGGCATCGCTTCGACTTGCCCAGAGATTGCTCGCCGCCCGTTGTCATTCGCTCATCCTGTTCGACGAATCGGAGGATTTGTTTGAACAGCCGGAAGGGCTGTTCGGGCTTCGGTTGCGCGAACGCGCTGGATCGAAGGTTCACGCAAACCGGCTGCTCGAAGAAAACGAGGT
>WNFT01007074.1_pt1 | contig 17378 bp, 21 predicted proteins | sample 5400191 | NCBI WGS metagenome assembly WNFT01 (sample SAMN13153359, study PRJNA577476) | soil metagenome | isolation source: 80 cm saprolite under Madrone tree | place: USA:California | collected 2016-06-14 | reverse complement strand
CACCGGAGGAACACGCTATGAAAATGAACCTCACGATCGTCACGTTGAAAATGCTAATGTCCCTGTCGATATTTGCTGGTGGTCTTTCCCTGGCGTCGGCGTCGTCGTTCGCGCGAAATGATCCCACCTACGCGTCGCCGAATGGTAAGACGTATAGTCGGGCCCTTCCCCGCATATTGCGGCGGACCTATAGTTTTGCCGCGCACCAAACGCCTCAATACCTACGGTTCAGAGACATCTACCAATCAGATTCTCTGGGTCGTCAATCCTTCTCAAATCCGGATCGAGATTTCGATGGACCAAACACAAACAACTCATTCTAATCGCATCCACCTTGGACTCGCTGTACGTGGGCTGCAGAGTAGGAATTGGGTCGGCGTGGCGCTTCAAAATTCAAAGTTCAGGCCGAGGCTTGCAAATCGGCTCATGCTCGGCCAATCCGGTCTTGCGGGAACCCCGGCGCCTGCCGCTCGAATAACATGGAACTATTCCAGTCTCCTTATCGTTTCACGTTAACCATGAGAGGCTGTCGGCCGAATGGGCGGAGACGAGGATCACCATCAGCGTTTTACAAGACTCGTGCTTCCTCATCTGGGTGATGCTTACGCGCTGGCACGTTGGATTACAGCGAACCGGGCGGATGCCGAGGACATAGTGCAGGACGCGAGCCTGCGCGCATTTCGCGCGGTCGCGAATGTCGTAGAGGGCACCTCGCGCGCATGGTTTCTAACTATCGTTCGTAATACGGCCTACACTTGGCTGAGGAACAACCGTCCCTCGGCACTTATGGTCGTCGATGATCTCGAAAAGCTGGAGAGCGAGCAAGTCGCCACAACGAATTTGGACCGCGGGACCCCGGAGACGGCGTTGATCGCCAAAACCGAAGCGGCATCTCTCGAAGCTGCTATCGCCGAATTGCCACCGGCCTACCGGGAAACCCTGGTATTGCGCGATGTCCAGGGGCTCGGATATCGGGAGATATCACAAGTGACCGGTGTGCCGATTGGTACCGTCATGTCGCGGCTCGCTCGCGGTCGGGCTCAGGTGATCAAGACAATCGGAGGGAAATCGACATGATGCGAGTTACCCGCGACGAAGATGCTGCGTTGCGAGTTCATGCGTACGTAGATGGCGAACTCGATCCCGCCAACGCCCTCGGCGTGGAAGCAAGCATGGCCGCCGATCCGGCGCTTGCGGCCGAACGCGAGCGCATTGAGGTTTTCCGCCGTTTAGTGCGTGAGCGCCTGCCGCCGGAAGAGCCACCGCTCGGTCTGCGCGCTCGCGTCGAAGCGGCGGTCGGCATGCGGCGCCCGCGCATGCAGCCCTCATGGCGCGCGCTCGCGGCATCGATTGCAGTCACCGCAGTCGTCGCAAGTGGTGCAACGTCAATGCTAGTTGCGCCATCAGGGAGTAATGCGGCACGCGAGGGCATCGTCGATGCTCACATCAGGTCGCTGATGGCATCCCAGCCGACCGACGTTGCCTCTTCGGACCGCCACACCGTGAAGCCTTGGTTCAATGGCCGAATCCCCCAATCGCCTCGGGTCGTCGATCTCGGCGGGGATTTCCCGTTGGTCGGTGGCCGCATCGACGTGGTGGGCGCTATTCCAGTATCGACACTGGTCTATCGTCACGGTAAACATCTAATCAGTCTGACGGCCATGCCGGCGGCCGGGCACGCGAACTCGGCGCCCGCGCTGAGCGAGGATGCCGGATACAACATCGTGCGCTGGACCGAGGGTGAAGCGACGTATTGGGCGGTCTCCGATGCCTCAGCCCGAGAACTCGATAAATTCGCCGAATCGTTCCGAGCTACGCCGCCGGATCGCTGAGTGGTGCGCGCGACTAACGAGCCGCAGGAGCCGATCTTGAAGGTTGTCCGCCGGGTACGCGTCTTGGAAAGGTTTCGGCGCGCGCCACGGTTTCTTCAGCGCACGCTCGCACCTCCCTGGCGAGCGATAGAAGTCTTTGGTCCGGCTTTGGGCCCCACAGTCGCAGAACAGGGAATAGAATATCACTATTGGCGATCGCCTCCCCAGCCTCGCATGGCGCTCCAAGCCAAGCCCCGCGCTGAGGGTTTGTAATGAAGCGGGTCGGGGCGCGCACATACATATATATATATATACCGCGCGCGCTCGCTACGCTGCGCTTGTAACCCCTGACGACTTCGGCCGCGACGCCATCGCGGCCGCTGCATGACAAGAAAGCCAAAGCAGAAAAGCGAAATCCCAATGTTGTGAGCGGTAGCTAGAATGAGTCCATGACGTATTCTACTTCGTTGGCCGGACGCATGCTAATCTGTGTTACCAAATGTCGGCGGCCAACGTTCGGAATCGGCACCTCGTTCTTTCGCCATATGGAAGCTGAGAGCGTTCGTCATGACAAAGCTGGGCATTGGAAGCAGTCCGCTCATCGGGCTCGGCGTTAATAATCCCCCTCATAGCACCAATGCTTACGCTCTCATCGGTCGCTTTGCCAAAGTTTTCGCCGTCACAAGATAACCCTGGGCAATGTGCTCCTTGATGCTCTTGCGCGAGAACTCGTAATCTCGAGAGACCGACTCCCCCTCCACTGGTTCGCGCGTGATACGGGTGATCGAGAGCGGGCAAGTCTCCCCGACCGCCTCAATGTAGTGCGGCCGTCGTTTGATCTGCTCGGCTGTTTTGGACTCCAGGCCGGCCATAATCTCCTCCACAAGCCGCCGGTAATCATCAATCCTTTGCCAGATGCGGATATTCCGCCTGATCTTCTCGGCAAAAAGGACTTCATCACGCCGAGCCAGCACCTCAGGGATCGATCGCGGCAAAGCCCTTTGTTCAAGCCAAAGATTGACAACGTAGATGTTCTTATCGGTGAGCCCGCCGACTTCGACGACCTGATCGAGCGGCGAGTTGCTGACTAGTCCACCGTCCCAATAGTGCTTTCCCTCTATCGAGGTCCAAGGGAAAGCCGGCGGCAGACTTCCGCTCGCGAGGACGTGTTCGGGTGTGATTTCGTCGACGTAACTATCGAAGATCGTAAGTTGCGACGTCTCCACGTCCACTGCCGATATCACGAGGCGGACTGGGCTGTCTCTCAGCTTCTTAAAGGCGACATACTTGCGGAGGGTGGCTTTGAGGGGAGACGGATCATAAAAGCTGGTCCAGTTGGTCGGGAGCTGAGCAGGGGTAAGAATGGGCTCGAACCAGCGCGGGCGAAAGAAGCGCGGTGCGCCGAACACCAGAGACTGCAAGGACGAAAGAGCGCGTCGCAATTCTTCGTAGGGCACATCTGGGGTGTCCAAGCTCAGCTCGCGCCAGAATGCTTCGAGCGCCGCAGTGGCGTTGCGCGGGTTGGCGGCTATGATAGCAGCGTTGAACGCGCCGATCGAGACGCCAGCGACGAGGTCAGGATAGATGCTCCGCTCCTCCAGTGCCTTGACCACGCCGCACTCGAAGGCGCCGAGCGCTCCGCCGCCCTGAAGGATTAGAACTGTTTGCACTGCGGCTCGGTTCAACGGGAAACGACTGTCCGGCAGTTTCGCCTTCGTGACCGCGAGATCGGAGCGGTTGGCAATCAGTGCACCGGCGGCCTTTGCTTCGAGGAACGATTGCTCCAGCAGAAAGGCACCGTGCAGCCTGTTGTTGCCAAGATAGAGTACCGAAAACGACCTGTCTTCGACCGATCCCCTGACAATACGTTCGCCGGTTTTCTTCGTGGAACCCACTACGTTGAACGTCAGGTCGAAGACATCGGAGAAGAAATATGAAACGGTGCGCCACGATTGCCGCTCGCCAAGCATGTTCAAGGCCGCGATCCGGCCTTGCTTGATTGCGTTGTCCCAGTGCTCAGCCCGGGACCTCTTCCTGGCGATCGGGTCGTAGAAATTCGCGACGTCTCCTGCCGCAAAGATCCCCGGTTGGTTGGTTTCCAGATACTGGTTGACCCGAATGCCGCTGTCCACATCGATGCTGCTGTTGCGGAGAAATCCAATTTCCGGGTGAACACCGATTCCAATTGCAACAATATCGGAGGTCACTGTTCCGCCGCTGCTTGTAACGACGCGTTCGACCCGCGTCGTTCCGGAAAACTCTTTGATGCCTTCTCCGAAAATCAGCTCTATTCCCCTCGCCCTATAATGTTTGGTGAAGAACTGGGAGACCTCCGGCGAGCATAGCTTGCTGTAAAGCAGATTCTCTTTCGCAATCAAGATCGTGGAGATACCTCGCGTCGCGAAGGCGGCAGCGAGCTCCATAGCAATGAAGCTCGCCCCAACTACGACGGCGCGCTGGACACGCTCGATACCCCGGTACAAGGAGAGCGCGTCACTGACCGTGTGCAGGTAGTGAACACCCGACAAGTCCGTTCCCGGAACGGAGAGCCTATTGACGCCCGCTCCCGTAGCGATCAGCAACTTGCCGAAGCTGAAATGAGCACCAGCGTCCGTTTCGATTGTACGGCTACCGACGTCGACCGAGCGTACGCGAGCTCCCAGGTGGATTTCGATATCGCGATCCCGGTAAAATGCCTTGTCATGGATCAAAATATTAGTCTTGTCCGGCCCCTTGACGAGAAAGTCCTTCGAAAGCGGAGGACGGTGGTATGGGAGAATCGTTTCCGCGGAAAGGATCGCGATCCTGCCCTCGGCGCCCGCGGCGCGCAAGGTACCAGCAGCGGTCGCGCTTGCCAGCCCGCCGCCAATCAACAAGAAATCAACTTGCGGTATTTGCTGGGAGTGCACCGTGCTTGCTTCCGTTCAATCTGACGTGCCGTGATTGCGAGTCCGCGGACCCAGAGAGATCGTGACGGAGAACTGCTCAAGCGACGGTCGGTTCCGGCGCAGAGGACCTCCTTGTTTCGGGCACGGTTCGGCAGCCCTACCCTTCAAACGCCAGACATGTTGCCAGCCGAGGACCTTGACTGGAGAGTGGGTCGTGAGCGAGGTAGCCAGCCTAGCGCCCATCCCCTCCGAATGCACGGGCGAAGCTTCCGGTGCGGGCAACCGCTAGGCCGCGTACGATTTCATATGGCGGAAGCATCCGGAGGGTTGGGCGCTTCGCTACACGCGCCACCGGCACGCCATCGCCGGCCAGCCCGAAAATCTCGCCGAGACCCTGGTCCTTCCATTCCGCGAATTTGTCGGCGCACTGGCTAGCTGCCTTCGGCGGTCGTTTCAACTTCTTCTCCGTGTCAATTTTGAACCGGTCTCTGCCTGCACTGTAGCCAGGCCGAAAGGACTGGCGTTCCAGCGCGAACAGAGCGTTACTGCAGTCGACAGAGCGCATCGAGCCGATCGACCGCGCCGATTGGAATGAGTTTGGTGGGCGGTCCGCTCGTCCGCTTCGCCGTTATCGCTTGCTGCATGTCCATTGGTCACCCATGTCAAAGTCCACCTCACTTTGGCTTTGCCTCCCATTCAAGACACAAAAGAGGCCGCCAAATTGTGGCAGCCCCAAGGGGAAGGAACGCCCAAGGGAGGGCGGTATCATCTTCCAAGCGATTTTCGTGCCAAAGTAAGCCGCCGCCTCGCCGGCACCGCTCGCCTGCAATGCAGGCCTCCCCAGACCTCCCTGATTCCATTGGCCCGCCATCCCCACTTGCGAGCGCTACCCAGCTTCAGCCGTTGCAATAGCAGCTCGCCCCCGTAGCCGCCGGCTATGGCTTTGCTGGCGCCGGGCTTTGGCCCTGCGAGCGCCTGGCGGGGTTTCGGCATCAGCGCATAGTCTTCGATTGGTTGTTGCATTGTATTTCGCTCACATAATAGCGCCGACGCTTCGCCTCGGCTTTCACCAACGCACCCTTGGCCGACCAGCTCTGCCGGCTTCTTCAGGGGCTCGACAATAGTCCCGGTCAACGCGCCCCGATGTCCGCGAACGCGGCCTCGGCTCGGCGAGAACGGTCGGTGATCCGGTGCAAGGCGCTTGAAGCGCGCACGAGCTTCAGGATCTCCTTGCAGATGCCGTGCATATAGACCGCGAGCGAAACGCCGCCGAAGCAGACGAGTGCAATGCGGAGTTCTTTTTCGCGCAAGAACAACCCCCGAGACGTGAATACCCTAAGCGGACATTTGGTCTGGATCGGTCGCACCCATTTTGCCACTACGAACCCTAAGCGTCTTCCTCGAGTTTGAGCTCCGACAGCTCCCCAGCCGTCGCAGGTTCATCGGCAAGCCGGCGCGTCAACCCCTCTTCATAGTTACCACAACGCTGCGGACTTCGTTTCCTTCCGGGATGATGGTGACCGACTGAGTGTTACCCGCAGTGTTCACGGTCAGGCCGGCTGAAAATCCCAGTGCGGTCACCCGCGCCTGAATGGAGCCTCCGCTTGCGCGTCCTGAGAGCGTGCCGCTCACATTGCGAGCCAGTTCGGTCCATGTGCCGGACAGAGAACCGTGCTGTTGACGTCGACACTGTCGCTGTCACTGGCGCAACGCAGGTCTTGCACAAGCACTTCACCGGCTTGGCTCACTGAATACCTGGCGCGGCAGCGGATACGCTCGCTGGTGCCATTCTGCATTTCTATTCTGCCGCTACCATTCCATGCTCCAGCGAGCCCAGCAAACGGGCCTACGGCGTATTGGGCATGCCTGACGGGCGGAAATGCTGCGACCAGAAAGACGACGCCCGCAGCCAAGGCGAACGCGTATGCTGTCCGCGAAACAGTCGCCTATCAGGCATAGTCTTCGATTCGAAGCATCATCACATTTTCGCTCGATGGTCAGCGATCAGTTGGGCATTCGCACCTTTCGACATGGATTACATCGGCGTGCTCGCCGCCACATTCAGTGTCTCATCGAATGTGAGTGCGGTTTGCTGCCACACTTGCGTGATGTTCTCGGTCGCTCCTCTATCCGCGCGTCAGGGCGATCCAGATCAACCACCATAAAGCAAGCGAGACCCGTGCTGTTGAGGTCCAGCCGCACTCCGCCATATGCGTCGAGTACCGTCTTGATAAGCCGTGACCCGAACCCGGCATGGCGCGGATGCTACGCTCGCGAACTGGGCCAACACGAAAAGAACGGTCGCCCAGTGCAAGCCGATTGTGAGGCCATCGAAGGCGGGTCGCCGCGCGTTGGTCGGCGCCTCTCGAGTCCAAGTGCCACTGCGTAATGGCCCAACATCCACCTCACGCGCACGGTGTTGGTCGAAAAAAGGGTCCGTCCGCATTCCCTCGCTCCGTCGTTTCGGTATCTCACGAGAGCAAGACCGCGAGGTGCTCGGCTTTATTCCGGTCTACGTCGATCGTTTCATGGAACACATTCCCTCGGCGATAAGCAAAGCGTGACGATGCTGCTCACAGCCAAGATAGGCGCGCCCCCCTGCTGAACTTTTGCGAGAAATGAAAAGTCGCTCCCATCTTGCGATGAAAGCGACTTTAAACGAGTGGGACGGAGCTAGTGAAGGATCAGCCGGCGCCGCGCCGCTCTCGGGTAGCTGAGTCATCAGCCCCGCGATCCAAGCTGAAAGTCCGGAATGCCCGGGTTGCTGTAGGAACGTGACGGCGCTGCGTCCGGGGCATACATGGGACTCTGATAAACAGGCGTTGGGAAGCCGCCGGATTCCGTGGCGGAACCTCGGGCATTCGTGGGCACCCTCGCCTTGGGATGCTTCGATTGCGTGGGCAGCTGGCGGTCAGGCGTCAGAAATAGGCCACTTTGAGCGTGCGCCCCGACCGGGGCCATAAAGGCAATAAGGAGCGTAGTGGCAGCCGCGATACTCACCTTCGACATGGATTTCTCCTATTGATATTATTGAGGTCAGAAGTCTCATTGACTTTGATCGCTGTCACTGGCGCATTGCTGCATCCGCAACTTTGATCGCCACAGGTCGCCTCGCATCAGAAGTCGGCGCCTGCGATGCCCATAACACTCATCGTCGCGGCCGATAATTTCCTCACGCGACATCACGTTTTCTTGAGGAACAAGTTTTGATGCGCTGATGCAGGTCAGCCGCAGCCACCGCAGCCTGACAGGACGTCGTCTGATGGGACGTCGTCTGATGGGACGAAAGGCGCCGAGTGACGGCGGATGATCCTGAGCGAAATGGGAACAACTGTAGCGAGGTCGACCACCGAATGACCCTGTTCCGGTAACAAAACGTCGGCCACTCGAATGTCAGAGTTGAAATCCCACGCGACGGTCGAGACACTATATCGCGATGAACCTGGCGTGGCTTACGTGAGCAAGGCGAGCGTGCCAGCTGACCAAGCATTTACATAGCCACGTCATAACATTCAAGCTTTTGCACGCACTACACATGGTTGGGCTGGCTAGAACTCGCACTAATTCGGCCCTTCGCCATAAGGATCGCTCCACGGAAGCCGCCGAGCATTCACGCGACTACTAGCGTATGGGCGGAGTCTCAACCGAATGGCGAGACACTCTGAGGCTGCGAAATTGTAATCGGACCTTGGAATATTGCAAGCCGACACGCGGTCTCTTCAGTGAGGTACCTACATCGCTGCTGGGTGGATGAGCCAATGCTCTAGAAGGAACACAGGAGGCGAAAAATGAACGGCACTGCTGTCTGTGCGACACTATGCGGAATTGTAACGATACTCGTTTCTAATCCGCGCCCGAGCGAAGCGTGGGTTTATGCTTCAGATCTTTATCCTTATTGCCAGCTCAATTCCTCACGCGAAGGGGGCATGAGTTGCTATATTAGTTCGATCAATCAATGCGAATATCGGGAAATATGCATTCCAAATCCCCGATATTTAGGCGCTGCTGGCGCACGCGAATGGAAGCGCAACAACAAACCACAATGGCGCTGGTGGTGACGTCCCGTGATTGTCTGGCACCCGTGTTGACATCATTTGTCCAGGAGACCATGTCATGAAAAGTCGGAAGCAGCTGATTTTAAGTGCGGTAGTCCTAACGTTCTCGACGCACTCGAGTCTCGCCAGCTCTTGCTCGCAGGACATCGACCGTGCATGGGTCCAGGTCAATGCCAAAATCCAGGCAAGGGTTGCTGCCGGACGGTCCGCGCCCCAAAGCGCGATAGCCCTACTCCACCATCAGCCGACACCGAGTTCGATCGCGGGGGCCGAGGAAAGGCTTATTGACATTTGGCTGCCGATCGAGACGGCTGTGGCGGCCCTCGCTCGTGCTCGTGAAGCGGATGGTATCAATGATCGGATCGCCTGCGAGGGAGCCCTTGCGGACGTGCAGCGCGTGATACGTCGGTGATCGCAGCTTCATCGCGCTTGCTGTGGGCGCCCCCTCTCATTTAGTGCTCGCGCTGGCTCGCCAAGGTCGAGGCGCACAAGATATTCGAACGCACCAAAGCGGGCCTGGAACGGGCGCGGCGACGTGCGAAGATCAGTCGCCCTCAACTGGAAGAGGGCCTGCGGTCAGAAATCACACACCGCCTCGCGGATGGCGCCACGCCCTTTGCCGTAGCGCGGGCGCTGGGGATTGATTGCAAAACCGTCCGTACGCCAAGGCGGATATTCGCGTTTTTGCCGACTTCCTGCAATGCAGATGCAAGGTGCGGTCAGGGCGGCGAGGTCAGGTAACGGGGTTGTTGTCTGGCCATGCAGCCCCGCCCAGTCACGCAAACCGCCGCAAATTCTGCTGCTTCGCGGCTCGCTGCACAAACAGTCGTTAGGCCACCGATGACGCACATCGCTATTGTCTCATGCTACCTGTTCGATTGAGTGTGACTCACGCCGCCGCGCGGAAATCGCCACACCGTTCTCGCATGTGGTGCACGCCTCAATACGAAAGCCCAGCCTGTCCAGCGCCAGCCGGAGCATTTGAAAGGGTATACGATCAGGGGAGCCGACCCAGACAACCAAAACGCCAGTGGTACTCAAGAAGTGCACAAGCCCGTCAAGGGTCGTTTCGAGAGCATTGATCGAGTGCTCCCGCCAGGCCACAAGTGCCACGTCGAATTGGCCGCACGGAACCCGGCATAGTTTTGCGGTAGTCACACGAAGGTAGCCGCGGTGATGCAGCTCCAGGAATACCTCAGAGCTGTTGGGGCCTGCCACGATCATTCGATTTGATTTTGCCGCGCGGGCAAGTTGGATCATGGCGTCCATGATTCGTTCGTCTGATCGAATGGGGCCGGACCGAGTCATGTGCTGCTCCCGAACGGAAATGACTGTTGAATTGAGGAGAATGAGTGGCCTTTCAGTCGACCCATCGCTCGCGTGGGGCAATGGTGGAGGCGCCGGCTCAATGCGCGCAAGGCCAAGTCACCGCAGGACGGACTACCAACCCAGCAGAGAAAAACGCCTTGGATTTATGCTGAGAAGACCGAGCTGGGGACCGACTTATTCCCACCTGCGACGGAACTTTTTTTGTAAAATTGGAAGCGCGAGTGCCAGCAAAACGCCGCAGCGTAGCCGCTCCGGAATCTATCTCACATTCTCAACAACCGAATCCACGGCCTTCACCGGGTGTACTGAAGGCATGGCGCAGATTCCTTCTGGAAGACAGCGCCATGCCACCAGCGGCAGAAATCAATGCGGATTTGTTTGCACAAAAAAGAACCTCCGAACCAAGTCCGGGGCCTTCGACCCAAAGGGGCCGTCGACGAAAAAGTTAGTTGTTGGCGCTCGGCCAATCACGCTGGCTCTCGAAGCGGATCGCCGGATCCGGATTGGCGCCGATCACCTGGCCTTCCGGCGATACCACGGTGGCGCTCGTCGAAGCTTGCGCCGGGCTGGGCGTCGTGTGCGGGCTGCTTTGCCAGCACGGGGAGTCGATACGTACCGACGACGGACAGCAGAACCTCCAGATTCGAATTCATAATCAATCTAACTTGCTTGCATCACCCTTGCGACCCGAATAGCGCGTATGCGGTGGCGCACAAGCCGCCGAGCCATCACGGTTTTTGTGTCGCAAAAATATATGAGTTATAAGGATTTAATGCAGACTCGCGAGGTAGGATGTGCGCGTTTCGGGGACGGTAGAAATCGCCATGGGCCTGCGCGCCGAACGTGGTTTTCAGCCCGGAAGAGCTCGAGATGCTCCGCCAGCAGATTGAGGAAGGCTTCGATAACATCGCCGAGGTCGACCCCGAGATACGCGGGATCGTCGCTCGGAATTGGCCGCACCTGCTATCGAAGCTGCCGCCGGAGGAAGACCGACCGCGCCGCTGGAAGCCGCAACAACCGGCGCGATCACAAAAAGGAACGGATCGTAGGCTACGGTGCCCGACTTCCGGGGATTGACGTTCATGTCAAAGTACCGAAAGGCCTTTCTCATTTGGCTTGGCATCATGGTGCCGCTCGTCATTGGTCTGACGGGTGCGGCGCCTCAAGGCGCATCGACATGCGGCGCGTTGGAGGCGGGATGGCTCTGAAAGGTGGTCAGGGAGCGCAGGTTTGAAAGATCGTGGAGGTTGTTGATGACCCACGTACCTGCCAGCGCGATGGCGCCAGCGATCAAAATTGTCGGAAGCGTCACGATGACGGTGCCGACGAAGGTCGCAAACGCAGACAACACATTTATGGCCGCCGTCCATAGCTGCATGGCGGCTATGCAGAGGAAATAGCACACAGCCGCAACTACGATGCAGAACAGTATCTGCTTCCAGAGCGGCCAATTTTCCCACGGCACGTGCGCCGCTCTAACAAACTGGTCGCTCGACCACGTCCAAAGGAGATCAACAAAGCGAAGGATTTCGGTTATGCCCCGTTCCACGAATTGCCGGGACTGCTCAGAGACTTGTTCCATGGCCGAAGCTCCTTCCCCCACCACGCGCCCTCGAACGATTGGGAGAGCTGATCGGTGGTGGCCAGATATCGTGCCAAGTTCCACTCACGCGATTCCGTTGGGGCACCACGATCAAGGGCACAAACGCCCTCGCGCGGAATTGTGTTCCGCCGCGACTGCTTCCGTCGCTGCCATTGGCGGCAGGCTGAACCCCGGCCCCCGAGCGGGGAACGATAGGCGGGGGCGCGCGCGCGGAACGCCTTTCAGGGGGCAGCGTGCCAAAAACACTGGCCCTGTGCGGCCACAGAAGCGCGGTCGGCCTTCAGGGCTGCCAGGATTGGCCCTCAGAGACAGACGCCGAAATCCGGGTCTTCGTCCTCAGTTTTGAGATACGGAGACGCGGCCGCACGCGGCAAGGGGGGTGGAACGAATCTAACTTCGGCAATTCATAAAATTATTCGTTTGAGTTATTGAACGAATTTGCGTCGCTTTAGGACATTTGCCATCAGAGACGCCGCTCAGGAGCAGTGTACCTCAAACGCGCGCACGACGCTTTGAGGTGACTCTATGCCAAGCGTGTGGAATTCAAACCACACCATGAGAGCTCATGGACAAAGCGCCTCCAGCTCGACAAACGCGCTCGCGCCCGATGACCACTGAGGCGGGGCCGAGCTATTTTTCACACGATGGGAAGGCGCAATGCGTACTGAGTAAGCTCGCGGCGTCGCGTCCGGTTAGTGTAGCACGTGAGCGATCTGTTTTTTGCATCCTGTGAACCTCCATTCTTGAAGATGCCATTTCGCTCAGGATCTCTCCGGCGCCACTTGGTGCCCTTTCATCCCACGAGACGACGTCCTGTCAGGCCGCGCGTGCCGCGGCTGACCTGCATCAGCGCACCAAAATTTGTACCTCATGAAAACGTGATGTCGCGTGAGGAAATTATCGGCCGCGACGATGAGTGTTATGTGCATCGCAGGCGTCGACTTCTGATCCGAGGCGACCTGCGGCGATCGAAGTCGCAGATGGAGTGTGGCTTGACCTCAACAGCAAGGGTCTCGCTTGCTTCATGCTCGTTGATCTGGATCGTCCTGACGCGCGGATAGAGGAGCGACCGAGAACTTCACGCATGTGTCGCAGCAAACCGCACTCACATTCGATGAGACATTGAGTGTGGCGGCGAGCACGCCGATGCAATCCACGTCGAAAGCTGTGAATGGCCAAACTGATCGCTGACCATCGAGCGAAATACGATGACGCTTCGAGTCGAAGCCTATGCCTGATGGGCGACTGAAAAGGAGCAGACTATGAGTAACGTTCTTCTCATTCAATCGAGCATCTCGGCAGAGCAGCCAAGGTCGCACTGCCACTTGCTAAGCGGGTTGAGATTTTTCGGAAGTGATCACAGATCGCCGATTTCACGGACAGCATACGCGTTCGCCTTGGCTGCGAGCGTCGTCTTTCTGGTCGCAGCATTTGCGCCCGCCAAGCATGCCCAACGCGCCGTAGGCCCATTTGCCGGGCTTGCTGGAGCGTGGAACGGGAGCGGCAGAGTAGAAATGCAGAGTGGCACCAGCGAGCGTATCCGCTGCCGCGCCAGGTATTCAGTGAGCCAAACCGGCGACATGCTTGTGCAAGACCTGCGTTGCGCCAGTGACAGTGACAGTGTCGACGTGAACAGCACATCTCAGAGCGACCAAGGTTCTCTATCCGGCACATGGACCGAACTGACTCGCAATGTGAGCGGCACGCTGTCAGGACGCGCAAGCGGAGGCTCCATTCAGGCGCGGATGACCGCACTGGGATTTTCAGCCGGCCTGACCGTGAACACCGCGGGTAACACTCAGTCGGTCACCATCATCCCTGAGGGAAACGAAGTTCGCAGTGTTGTCGTAACTATGAAGAGGGGTGACGCGCCGGCTTGCCCTCGAACCTGCGACGGCTGGGGGGCTGTCAGAGCTCAAACTTGAGGAAGACGCTTAGGGTTCGCAGTGGCAAAGGGTAGGATTGATCGAGACCAATGTTCGCTTAGGGTATTCGCGTCTCGGGGGTTGTTCGTGCACGAAAAAGAACTCCGCATCGCACTCGTCTGCTTCGGTGGCGTTTCGCTCGCCGTCTATATGCACGGCATCTGCAAGGAGATTCTGAAGCTCGTGCGTGCCTCAAGCGCCTTGCACCGAATCACCGACCGTTCTCGCCGAGCCGAGGCTGCGTTCTTCGACCAAGCCGACCCGAATGATCCGGAATACGATACCGAGGCCGACTATTTTGAGCTCTTGCAGAAGATCGGCCACAAGGTAGAGCTGCGCGTCATCGTCGACATCCTCGCCGGCGCCTCGGCCGGCGGGATCAATGCGACTATGCTCGGGCGCGCGTTGAGCCATGATCTGCCAATCCTACGACTGCGTGATCTGTGGCTCGACAATGCCGATGTCACTGTGCTGCTCGCACCCGAAGCGCGCGCCGGAACGTGGAGCAAGTGGATTCTGAAGCCGTTCATCTGGGGGGCGGCAGCGACCGGCCTGCTCGATGCCGTCCGGGACAACGAGATACGTCGGAAACTGTCGCTCTTCCTACGCTCGCGCTGGTTCAAACCGCCGTTCTATGGCCTCGGAATGGCCGGATTGATGTACGACGCGGCCGCCGCTATGGGTGATCCGAAGACGCCTACGGCTTCGCTTCTGCCGACCGGGCAGGGCCTCGATTTGTTCGTGACGCTCACCGATTACTACGGCTACCACCAGCTTTTGCCGATTCACGACCCTCCGTTTGTCTATGAACTTGAACATCGCCATGTCCTGCATTTTATGTATCGCCGCCGGCCAGGCGGTGAGGTGGAGAGCGACTTCGATCTCGAAAATGTACCAGCGCTTGCGTTCGCCGCGCGCGCGACTTCCTCATTCCCCGGCGCATTTCCGCCGGCGCAACTTGTGGAGATGGATGAGCTGGTGGCGAGCCGCGGCGTAAAATGGCTGCGCCGGAAGCAGTTCATCACGCGCAATTTCGAACGGTATCTCAGGGCGAATGTCGATCCCGCGACCGCCGCTTTCATTGACGGCGCCGTGCTCAACAACCGTCCGTTCCGGGAAGCAATTTCGGCGATCCACGGCCGTCCCGCCTATCGCGATGTCGACCGGAGGCTAGTCTATATCGATGCCAATCCGGCATCGGTGGCGTCCAGCACCTATCGCAAGCTGCCAGGTTTTTTCTCGACGCTGAAGGGAGCGCTTTCGGACCTGCCCTCTGCTCAGCCGATCGCGAACGAATTGGCATGGGTGATCAACCTCAACGCCCAGGTCCGGGCGATCAAATCGATCATCGAAGGCGCCCGAGCCCACGTCAACGAACTCGTTGGCAATATTATCGACAAGCCGCTTGACCGCGGGTTCACAGCCGATGAAATCCGCGGTTGGCGTGAGGAGGTTAACGCACGTGTCGCACGTGACGCTGGCTTTGCCCATGAGGGCTATGCGCGCCTGAAACTCGCATCGGTGCAACAGTTCGTCGCCCGCATGTTCGTGAAGATTAGGGGCAGACCTCTGAACTCGCCGCTCGCCCGCGCCATCGAGGAAGTTGTCAATGCCTGGGTGGTCCATCGCGGCATAGTCTACCAGAAGGCCGAAAGCGAGGTGTTGAAGCGCGAAAGCGCAGAGATGCCGCAGCTGCCGCCCTGGGTCGAATTTTTCCTCACCTTTGATGTCGATTATCGAAAGCGCCGGTTACATTTCCTGATCGAGGGTCAAAATCGACTTTATCGGCTGCTTGACGAGGAGCGGTTTGCTGGGCTCGATCCCGCGGTGGTCGACCGGCTTAAGCGGGAGTTCTATGTCCGGCTCGATGTCCTGCATCAACGCGAGCAAGTGAAGGCCTTTAGCCCAAGAATCCATTCACTCGTGGCAAAACTGTTCCCGAATGAACTCTCGGCAGCGGAGACAAGAGACATTGCATCCTATGCGCGCCAATTCATCGCGAGTGATAATGTCCACAACCTCGACCAATTGGTGGAGGCGCTAGGTGAGGAAATCAATCTCAATGCCAGTACGCGTGATGTGGACGAACTCTTGGCCTCGCTCGATCCCGGCGAGTGGCATCCGGACGCACGTCGGGAGGTCTTGGTCAATTATCTCGGGTTTCCGTTCTGGGATGTGCTCACTTTCACGGTCACAACAGGGCGCGACGCCGGCGAACTGCACGAGATTCAGGTCGACCGCATCAGCCCACAGGAGGTGCATACGCTTAAAGGCTTCGAAGGCGCCAAAAGCTTGAAAGGAATCGGCTTTGACAATTTCGCCGGATTCTTTTCCCGGCGCTACCGCGAAAACGATTATCTGCTCGGCCGGCTGCATGCGCTCGACCGCCTCATCGACATGATCTGCGATGCGGCCGGAGGCGTGCAGTGCGACGCAATTGACGTGCTCGCGCTCAAGCGGCGGGCGTTTGAACGCATCCTGAACGCCGAGGAACCTCACCTCATCCACAGCAAGGAGCTGATCGCCGGGCTCAGGCGCTGCGTTTCAGACATCGGGGCGCGCCGACCGGAACTATTGCCGGGCCCTCTGCGGCGAGGTCGAAAGTAAGGACGCCTTCACGGTCGGCCACTCAAGCCCTTGGGGATGGCGCAGGGATCACAGTGCGGCTTCAATGACGATAGCCGTCAATCTCCCGGTAGGACAGCTCCTGGGAATCGCGCAATATCATCGTCTCCCGGTAGGAAATCGGCAGCGCCGCAATGGCCGCGTGCAGACTTGCGGCATCGGCTTCGGCAATCAGCTTCGTTTCCGGCGTCTCGCCATCCGGATCTCCCCGAATTGCCTGCGCGGTCTCGACGGCTTCGAGATCCTCGACGGCAAGAACGGCCGATGGGCGATTCTTGCGCAGCCACGTGTAGGCGGTGTTGCGCACGATGGTCAGCACCCATGCACGACCATCGCCAGAAAAACTGCCGATGGCGCGGAACGCGCGCAGGCAGACGTCCTGCACTACATCCTCGGCGTCGGCACGGTTGCCCGTGATCCAGCGTGCCAGCGCGTAGGTATCGCCGAGATGCGGCAACACCGCGCTCCTGAAACGCGCCTCGTCATCCTCTGAGCTGAGCCTATTCACGGCTGAGTTGCGCCGCGCGGCAGACGAGATTGTTCCTTCGTAAGTTGGACGAACAGTAAGTGAATCCAATAACCGCCTCCCCCAGTGACCATTGCGAACGTGCGCATGGTGTGATTGGAGGCGCGTGTTGCTTCAATGGACTGCCGGTCCCATCTCGCTGAATAGTGAGTGCCCGCTAAAAGCTAGCGAATTAAATGGTTTCCGGCAGGCGATCCCCTATCGGCGAGGCTGCGCAGGTGTTGGCCTCGGGTTTGGGCAACCCAACGCTTCAACTTGGTTCGCCATAACGAGCCCCACGCATCACATCGCAGGCGCGAACCTGTCCCCCTGATGCGTTGCTGCGGGGCGGCGAGATCGTTCCGCTGCATATTGCGAACGGTAAATGAATACGTTCGGTCATTGCAAACATGCGCATTGTGTGCGATGCGTATCTCAACGGACTGACAATCCCATCCCGCTCAACCGCGAGTACCCCCGAAAAGATAATAAGATCAAGTGTTTCCGGGAGGTGATCCCCCGCAGGGGAGGTTGCCATGCAGCAAGCCAAAGAGCCTTTCAGGCGATTGCGGTTTGGGGTCTTCGAAGCCGATCTTCGAACCGGCGAGCTGACGAAGCAAGGCAAACGCCTCAGCTT
>WNFT01003203.1_pt1 | contig 17380 bp, 15 predicted proteins | sample 5400191 | NCBI WGS metagenome assembly WNFT01 (sample SAMN13153359, study PRJNA577476) | soil metagenome | isolation source: 80 cm saprolite under Madrone tree | place: USA:California | collected 2016-06-14 | reverse complement strand
CAATATTTGCAGCAGAAGATGGTCAAAGGCAAAGGCGGCGTGTTCAAACTGACCTTTGGCTTGCAATGCGATTTTGGGTCCGACCGGGTGTTCAATTCGCCTCTTGCCGAGGCAGCGATCGTGGGTCGAGCGACCGGAATGGCCACGCGGGGCCTAAAGCCGGTCGTCGAGATTCAGTTCTTCGACTACATCTGGCCGGCGATGATGCAATTGCGCAACGAGCTGCCGCTCATTCGTTGGCGCTCGAACAACGGATTTTCGGCTCCCTGTGTGATTCGGGTTGCCATCGGCGGATACCTGACGGGCGGCGCCATCTACCACTCCCAATGCGGCGAGAGCATTTTCACTCATATTCCGGGGCTGCGCGTGGTATTTCCGTCGAACGCACTCGACGCCGCCGGCCTGCTGCGTACAGCGATTCGCTGTGACGATCCCGTGCTGTTTCTAGAGCACAAGCGCCTTTACCGTGAAACATTCGGGCGCGCCGCTTACCCCGGCCCCGATTACATGATTCCCTTCGGCAACGCGAAGATCGTGCAGCCGGGAACTGATCTCAGCGTGATCACGTACGGGGCTGTGGTGCCGCGGGCACTTCAAGCCGCCCAAAAACTTGAGCGGGAGCAGGGCTTAAAGATCGAGCTTATCGACCTGCGGAGTTTGAATCCATTCGATTGGGAAGCGATTGCCGCCTCCGTTCGCAAGACCAATCGCGTGCTGGTGGCGTACGAAGATTCACTGAGCTGGGGCTACGGTGCGGAGATCGCCGCGCGTATCTCCGACCAACTTTTTGAGCATCTTGATGCCCCTGTGCGCCGCGTCGCCGCCCTGGACACATACGTTGCTTACCAGCCGCTATTGGAAAATGCAATCCTTCCGCAGACCAGCGATTTGTACCGCGCGATGAAAGACTTGGCGGAGTTCTGATTCGGTGTCGCGAAATTCCTGTCAATCCCTCGATGGACGGTTGCCAAAATCTGTATCATCATCATCCAACGAGTTGCGTGAGGTTCTGGTTCCGACATAGTAAGCTTTCTCGTCGTGACTGCAGTTTTTCAGTTCTCCTGGCGTTGGAGGGACTATGAAAAAGTTGTTTGCGGTTTCTGCATTGTTATTCGCGCTGTTTGTCCCAGTGCTGGCGCAAGCACAGCGGCAGCTCTCTCCTGAGGATCAGCGCCGTTTTGACAGTTACTATTCACGCTGGCAGGAGTACCGGCATACCAACAACCGCGAGCAGATTGCCAGCATGGAAAAACGCATGCAGGATGTGTATGCGCACTACGGTATTCCGGCCGGCACGCCCTACTGGCGAGTGGCGTCGAACGCAAGGGGAGAGTGGGACCGCGACAACAACGAGTGGTGGCGTTGGAGGAATCGCTGGCAGGGGCGTTTGTCAGCCGACGATCAGAGCCGCTTTGACAGCTACTATTCACGCTGGCAGGAATATCGGCGAACTAATAATCGGGACGAAGCCGCCAGCATGGAAAAGCGCATGGGTGACGTCTATGCGCACTACGCTATTCCGTCCGACACTCCGTATTGGCAAGTAGCTTCGAATGGCCATTCTGACTCGGATGGAGATTGGGATGACCGTGATCGGGATGGGGATCGTGACCGCGATCGCGATGGCGACCACGACCGTGGATTACACCGCGGGTGGGATAAGCATGACCGCGACGATGATGGTGATCGCGACCGCGACTCGGGCCGTAACCGCTGGCGCGGGCGGCTGTCAGCCGGCGATCAATCGCGTTTCGACAGCTACTACACGCGCTGGCTGCAATACCGCCGCGATAATAATCGCGAGCAGATCAGCAGCATGGAAAAACGCATGTGGGATTTGATGGATCACAATAATATTCCGCGCGAAGTGCCGTTTGGCGAGATTGCATCGCGGCGATAGCTCCGCTTCTGCTTCCGAATTTACAGGTCGCGATTGGTCAGCGCGCGGACTGGAACTCAGTCCTTCTTTGATCGCGCGCCTCCTCCGCGCCGTATGCCATCCAGCGCAATCGGTCCAGCGCCGAGGAAGATCAGCGCGAACGCGATGGCCCCCAGCGCGAGCGGGAATTGATACCCGCCCTGTCCCAACAATCCATTTTTCCAGTGAACCTTCCAAATCGCCACGCTCATGTTGATAAGAATTGCCAAGGCTGCGAAGCGAGTGAACAGACCGGCTATAACCAAAATTCCACCGAAGAACTCCGCCGCCGCAGAAAAATAGGCCAGCCAGCCGGGAAGTCCGAGGTTGCTCACGTGATGTACGTGTTCGGAGAGGCCGCCGAAGACCTTGGAATAGCCGTGCGCGATCATAATCGCGCCCAAGACAACGCGAAGCGCGAGCAAAGCGAGCGGTTGCAGGCGATCCAAGTAGCGCAAGAGTACCTTCGTCAAGACGAACAGATTACCGCATTGATCGAATGATATTGAAGATACGAATTAGAACAATTTCGCAGGAGTTACAGGCAGCGCACCAAGCGCTGCAACTCCGCTTTACAAAACTTTTCGGTACACGCCAACTGACAGCACCAAACGGACGTCTCAATCTGGGGCGGGAGAGTGTGTCTTTTGCCCATAGGAGGTTCTTATGAATAGATTTGTGCAGTTTTCATTAATAGCCCTGGCGCTCAATTGGCCGGCTTGGGGACAAATTCAGCAGAGCCGAACCGCTCAAGGTGCTCGCCTAATAACTGCGGCCGCCCCTCAGGACCGTGATGATCAGGCCAAACGAGATCAGGACGACGATGACCGCCGCCACGATCGTGATCATCGCCGTCACGACCGTGATGATAGGCACCGTCGCGATCAGGACCGCGATCGGGATCAAGACCGAGATCGGGATCGGAACCAAGACCGCAATCGCGTATATCAGGACCGAGACCGTGATCGCGACAATGATGCGTATTACGACCGCGATAATCGCGCGTACGGCCGCGGAGGATCTTACGGCCGAAACAGCCAGTGGCGTGGTCGCCTATCGGCGCAGGATCAGAGCCGATTTGACAGCTACTACTCGCGCTGGCTCGGCTATCGCAGAAGTAACAATCAAAGCGAGGCCGAGAGCATGGACAGACGCATGCGGGACGTTTACGCGCATTACGGGATTCCAAACAACGTTCCGTACAACCAGGTTGCGTCTTCCGGAGCGGGTCCAATCGTAGCGTACTAATAAAAGAACGCAGGCCGCATTCGGGAGGTCCAGGGAAACCTGGACCTCTTTTTCACGCCTTTCGGATGTATTTTCCGCATGTCCACACACTGCGGTAACGTCTGTCGTACTTTGGCTGCAACTCCATCCAGCCGAGATTCCAGAAAACACCCATAAAACCAGGAAAAACACGGAAATTCGCCTTGACTTCAGCATTTTGGGGGTTGAGATATGCTCTGGACACCAAAATTCACTCGAACGCAGTTTTGAGCCTTTGCTTCGGGGAATTTTCTCCCAAGTCTGCCTTGTGGGCCGCGCGACAAACCGCGGGAGCAGGGCCTCATTCTGTGGAAAGGGATTGAAACTATGGCCGACTCGCGGGAAGTGATGAACATTCGCCAGGCTTCGCAGTACCTGGGAGTGAGTCCGGACACGCTGTACAAGTACGTCGGGGAACAAAAAATCCCCGCCTTCAAGCTGGGCAACCGCTGGCGCTTCAAGAAGTCGAAGCTTGATCAGTGGATGGAAGATAAGTCGAACCAGATGGACGCACGAAGCAAGAAGAAACCGAAGGCAGCCGTGAAAGCTGCCGGGCAACCGTAAAGGCGGGCACATGTTTGGATTCGGAGCGAAGACGATTGTTGGCCTGGATGTCGGATCCTCGAGCATCAAGGCGGTGGAGCTGAAGCGCGGACGCGATGGAATTGAAGTCGCCCATCTCGGACTGGAGCCTTTGGCGCCCGATATCGTGGTCGATTCCATGATTGTAGACTCGGGCACGGTTTCGACCGCGATTTCAAAGCTGTTTACCGATAACGAGATCAAGTCGAAAGCCGTCGCGACCGCGGTAAGTGGGCACTCCGTGATTGTGAAGAAGATCTCGCTGCCCTCGATGAGCGATCAGGAACTTGCTGAAACCATCGAGAAGGAAGCCGCACAGCACATCCCGTTTGATCTAGCCGACGTGAATCTCGACTACCAGATTCTGTCCGAAGACGCGGGCAATCCGCAGATGGACGTTCTTCTTGTCGCCGTCAAGAAGGACAAGATTCTCAACTACACCAACGTACTCTCGATGGCGGGAAGAACTCCGGCTATTGTGGACATCGATGCCCTCGCGCTGCAGAACTGCTACGAATACAACTACGAGCCTGCGCCGGGTCAGGTGGTCGCATTGCTGAACCTGGGCGCGAGCGTGATGAATATCAACATCGTGAAGGGCACTACTCCCCTGTTCCCGCGCGATGTCAGCGTCGGCGGGCATCAGTACACAGACTCACTGCAGAAAGAACTTGACCTGAGCTTCGACGACGCTGAAGCGCTGAAGTTGGGCAAGAAGGTGGGCACCGTCAGCGAAGATGCCAAAACGCCCATCCTGCAGCAGGTGACTGAAATTATCGTTTTGGAAATTCAGAAGACGTTCGATTTCTTCCGTGCCAGCGCGGCAGGAGAGCACATCGAGAAGATTTACCTGGCGGGGGGATCTTCAAAGGTCCCGGGCCTGGTCGAAGCCCTGCGCCAGGAGTTCTCGCTGCCGGTGGAGATTTTTAATCCATTCCAGCGGATTGCGCCGCCAGCGCAAGGACCGGGAGTGGAACTGATCGAGCAGAACGCCGGCCAATTGGCAGTTGCGGTGGGGTTGGCCCTGAGGAGTTTTGACGACCTATGATCCGAATCAATTTGCTGGGAACACCGAAGTCGAAAAATAAGCGTTCCGCTGCTTCCACGGTCGCGGCCATGGATATGGGTGATGTCGGCTCGCCGGCAATGAAAGTGGCGGTCGCTGCGGCCCTGCTGGTCGTGTTCAACCTAGGATACTGGTACAAGCTCGATCGGGAGAAGCAGAGCATCGCGGCCAAGATGGTCGTCGCCGAGCAGAAAAACCACGAGCTGGCGGGTGTCAAAGCCCGTTACCTGGAGCGGCAAAAACAAGCGGAGAACTACAAGCGCCGCGTGGACGTCATCGATCAGCTCCGGGCCCAGCAGGCCGGTCCGGTCAATCTGCTGAATACCATCGGAAGTACGGTGAACAGTACCGAGGCAGTGTGGCTGGACTCGATGATCGATGCCGGGAACAGCGTGGATATTAAAGGCATGGCCTTGAGCGCCGATGCCGTAGCCAACCTGATCTCGAATCTGCAAAAGACTGGGTACTTCAAGAATATTGAGATCAAGGAAACCTTTCAGGACGAGACTTTTCGCGACATGCAGGCATTTCAGTTCACGCTGAGCTGCGAAAAGACCAAGTCCTAAGGCGGGAAATCATGAATTTTAACGACATGCCGGGTATCAAGCAGTGGGCAGTGGTATTAGGCGGAGCGCTATTGCTGAGTGTGGCTCTGTATTTCACGCTATTCAAATCACAGCGGGACGCCAATACAGCTGCTCAGCAAAGGCTCGACGATAAGGTCAAAGAGAACGCCGAACTCGAAACCTATAGGCCTCGTCTGGCTGAAATCGAACGCCAGCTTGCCAGCCTCAAGCAGCAACTCGAAATCGAGCGGCGCATCGTGCCGGATGATAAGGAAGTCGACAACTTTATGCGCATGATGGACTCTGAGGCGATGAAGTCCGGTGTCGAACTCCGCCGATATACGGCGAAAGGTGTCAATAGCAAAGATTTTTATAGCGAATTGCCTTTCGAGATGGAACTTGATGGTCCCTATTACTCGATGCTCAATTTCTTTGACCGCGTGGGCAAGCTCGAGCGAATCATCAATGTCTCCGGACTGCTGGTGGCCAGCACGAAGAAATCCTCCGACGCGAAGGTCAAGCACCAATACCAGTACGCGCCCGGTGAGAGCGTTGCTGCCACCTACACGGCGACCACTTTCTTCAGTCATGATCTCGAACCCGGCGCGCCCGGCAAACCAGCAGCGAGGAAAAAGTAGGGGAACCTATGAAGCTGATGACAGCAATTCTTTTGTTGGGATTCTGCGGAGCTGCCTGGGCGCAGAACCCGGATGTGATCCAGGACACGCGGACGACAATGAAGTTGGTGCAGCAGAAAAAAGCGTTGGACTCAGACGCGGCGTTGGCGGCTTCGCAGCCTAATGCATCGAAACCTGCCCCATCCCAGCCAGCCAAAGCTGCGCCGGCTAAGGCGTCTCCAACAAGCAAGCCCGTAACCGCTCTGCCGCCTGTACCCAAGCCGGCGAATGCGAACAAGCAAGTTCCGGCCAAGGCGAATGCCGGAAAAACGCCGGGAGCTCACAAGACACCGCCGGCAATAAAATCCGCAGCCGCTCCGAAAGCAGATGCGAAGCCCGCGAGTGCGAACCCGAAGAGCGCTGCTAGGAAATCGCAGCCCAAACAGAGGATCGCCGTCGAGGACAAAAACAAACCGGCTCAGCCGAAAAAACAAGCCGAAGTGATCAATCTGACTGGCCGGCGCGATCCCTTTATCAGTCCGGTGGTGAATCGCAGTATGGTCGGATCAGGCTGCAGTACAGGTAAGCGCTGCTTGTCGATCGGAGAAGTGAATCTTAAAGGTGTGGTGAAAGCCGATACCGGCATGATAGCGGTTGTCGTCAACACCATGAACAAAGCTTATTTCCTGCGAGAGAACGATCCCGTGTTCAACGGGTATGTGGTGAAGATCACAGGCGACTCCATCATTTTCAAAGAGACGTTACAGGATAAGCTGGGCAAGCCATTTACGCGTGAAGTTACGAAGAAGATTCCAACGCCGGCCGTGTAATCCGGCGAACGGCGGGTTACAGCGCCGGATAATTTGCAAGAAAGATAACCGGCGAGCAAGCACGCGCCGTGGGGAGAAGCGAAATGCGAAAGCAATTGCTGGGTGTTTTCATACCGCTGCTTTTGTTGGTATTGATCGCGGCAGCGGCCGAGACGCAGAGCACGGGCACAGAGACTGTAAAGCACGCTGTTCTGCAGAAGGTTGACGTCGTGCGGGGCGATGACAGCGTGAGTTTGGAGATAACCGCTCGTGGCCAACTAACGCCTCAGTTAAGCACTCTTGCTCACCCTGCGCGAGTCGTGCTCGACCTGCCTAACACATCGGTGGCTACTTCCCAGACCCACATCGACGTGGGGAGCAATGGAGTTCAGACCGTACGGGTTGGTATGAACGGGCAACAACCTCCCAGCACGCGAGTCGTCATTGATCTGCAGCAAGCCTGCAAGTATGAACTCATGCCCGTCGACGGGAATAAACTGGTCTTGAAATTGCACACCGGGCCGGTGGTGGCGAAAGCTCCCAGTTCCACCGCTCCCGTTTCGCAACCTTCCGCTTCGGCAATCTCTACGCCTGCAACCAAGAACCTTGAGGTTGCGGCAAGCCAGTCCGTGGTGAAACCCCCAGCAGTTGCAGATACCAAGCGTCCTGATTCCGCGAACGATTTTGTATTCGTCGAACCCTCGTACAAGCCGAAGACAACGGCCGAAGAGCAGAAGACTCCCGTCCTGGAGCCCGCAGACCGGGCTCTGGCTGCTGCCGGTAAGTTTGTGGATCGTCCGGAAGGCAATCTGCTGCCCACGGCCAGCGCGGCGATGCAAGCGCCCGGCTCGGTGCCATCGCAGCCCGCAGTAAACCTGGCCGCCGAGCAGAAGTCGCAGTCGCAGCAGAATCCGGCTGTAAATGGCCCAAAGTACACTGGCGAGCCGATTTCGGTGAACTTGAAAGATGTCGACTTGAAAGACTTCTTCCGCCTGATTCACGAAATCAGCGGACTGAATGTTGTGCTGGATCCGAACGTCAAAGGAAGTCTAACCATTGTCCTGGATGACGTACCTTGGGATCAGGCCCTCGACATCGTTCTGAAGAACAATAGTCTTTCGCGGCAGCTCGAAGGGAATGTGCTGCGCATCGCTACTGTCGATACTCTGCGCAAGGAAGCCGAAGCGAAGCGCGCGCAGCAGGAAGCCGAAGCACTGGCCGTTGATAAGGTCACCGTCACTCGCTTCCTGAGCTACGCGCACTCGAAAGATGTAGTGCCGACGGTAAAGAAATTCCTTACCCAGCGGGGTGACGTAATCTCGGACGACCGCACGAACGCACTCATCATCGAAGATATTCCTTCGGTTATGCCGGCGGTTGATCGCCTGCTGACGCAGCTTGATCGCAAGACGCAGGAAGTCGAAATCGAAGCTCGCGTCGTAGCCGCTACCCGCAGCTTCGCCCGCGACATTGGAACGCAACTAGGATTCGGGTGGGGCAACTCGCCTAGTGCGATTGGCGGTGCCTCGAGCGCTGGCGCTTCACCAATTAAAGTGGGCGGCCTGGCTCCAAAATACATCACAATAGGCGATTCTATCCCGTTGTTCTCCAACCTGCCGGTCACCAGCCCGACGAGCGGATTCAGCTTCACAAACGAAAGCAACAACTACCGCATAGATGCGATCTTGACCATGGCGGAGTCGCGCGGGTTGCTGAAGATTCTCTCTCGTCCGCGGGTGGTCACTCAGAACAACATTCAGGCTCTGGTGCGCCAGGGAGTGCGCGTTCCGATCGTCACGCAGGCACAGTTGGGTGGTCCGCCAACAGTTACTTACGTTGACGCTTTCCTGCGTCTGACCGTGGTTCCGCAGATCACGTCGGAAGGAACGATCTTCCTGAACGTGGACGTCGAGAACACCACACCTGATTTCGGGCATACGATTCAGGGCAACCCGACTTTGATTACGCAGCAGGCGACTACGCAGGTGCTGGTCACTGACGGTGGAACCGTCGTTATTGGCGGTGTCATCCAGACTCAGAATTCGGTCAACATCGCGCAGGTGCCGCTGCTTGGAAATATTCCAGCTATCGGCAATCTGTTCAAGCGTCGCACCGTGAGCACCGCAAACCAGGAGCTGATTTTCTTCATTACTCCGCGCATTATCCAGACGTAGAATTCGGGTTAGCAGCAAGACAGCCGCCGGTTCCTGCAAATAGGGCCGGCGGTTCTGTTTAGGCCGTTGGTCGTTGTTCGTCTGCCGATGGCAGCTAAAACCTGAGTCCCTTCTCCGCCGCCGATTTGAACCAGCTTTCGCTGGGCTGCGCTGCTACACTCGGATTAATGGACTACGAGAGCAGGCAGCAAAATTTGCGGAGCAAGCTAAGCCGTCATCGTCTCGACGGCCTGCTGATCGTTCATCTTCCAAACATTCGCTACCTCTCGGGCTTCACCGGTAGTTCAGCCATCCTCGTGGTCACCGAGAGCAAATCCGTTTTCTTCAGTGATGGACGTTACTCGGCACAAGCCAAAGCCGAGGTGCAAGGCGCGAAAGTCATGATCAGCCGAAAAGCCCCGATTCTTACCGCGGCCGAGTGGATGCTCCGGAATCGTCCTAAGCTGGGCAAGTCCCGCATCAGGGTTGGCATCGAAGGAGATCACCTATCAGTAGCAGCACGGACCCGCCTTCTAAACACCTTGTCATCGAAGTTTCTACTCCGCGAAGCTCCGCCGATCATTGAGCAAGCACGAATGGTGAAGGATGCGGCAGAAATCGAGCTAATTCGGCGAGCCGTCCGGCTGGGCAGCAGCCTTTTCGATCGAATCTTAGAAACTATCCGTCCCGGCATTAGCGAAGCCGAGGTCGCCTGGGAACTCGAGTACGCCGCGCGGAAGTCGGGCGCCGACGACATGTCATTTCCGACCATTATTGCCTCGGGCGAACGCTCCTCATTGCCTCACGGCCGAGCCTCCCAAGCGGCTATCCCACCGCAGGCATTCGTGGTCTGCGACTTCGGTGTTATACTCTCAGGCTATTGTTCTGACATGACTCGCACTGTGTACGTGGGTAGGCCCACTGCGGAGGCGCACAAGTTCTATCAGGCTGTACGGGACGCCCAGCAAGCGGCAATTGAGGCTGTCAGACCTGGAGTAAGCGTCGGCGAGGTCGATCAGGCTGCTCGCAAGCTATTGCGAAGAGAAGGTTTAAGCAAGTATTTTACCCATTCCACCGGCCATGGCGTGGGCTTGGAAATCCACGAGGCTCCTCGCGTTGCCGCTGGGCTGAGTGAAACCCTCAGACCGGGAGTGATCATCACGATTGAACCGGGCGTTTATATCCCTGGGAAATGCGGGGTACGGATCGAGGATATGGTAGTGGTGACCGAGCATGGATGCGAAATTCTGACGGCCACGAGTAAGGAACTAACGGCTGTCGTATGACAGTCATAGTTTCCTGGAACAAACTGCCCGGGCAGCTCTGCTCTTCTTTCCGGCCGGGCGCGCAGGGCAGAGACTAGTCCCACCGTAGACGATGAATCTGAAAGAGATCAAAGAACTCATCGAGTTCTTAAAAGAACAGGAAATCGCCGAGTTCGAGCTGGAGCGCGGCGATGTGAAGGTCCGTATCAAGCGCGCTCCGAACTCAAGCGCACCTGCGCAGGATACTCGCACCATCGCTGTACAAGCAGCGTCATCGATACCGGAGAACGCAGTAGCACAGCCCATCACCTCGCCTGCGGTACCCGGCACTCCCAAAGAATCCGAGGCCAAAGGTGAAGGGCCGCTCCACACCGTCCGCTCGCCCATCGTCGGAACATTTTACGAGTCGCCGTCGCCGGGATCGCCGCCTTTTGTGAAGCCAGGGGACGCGGTGGAGGTTGGCCAAGTCTTGTGCATTGTGGAAGCCATGAAGCTGATGAACGAAATCGAATCGGATGTAGCCGGAGAGGTGGTTAAGAAATTGGTAGCCAATGGCCAGCCGATTGAATATGGGCAGGAGCTGTTTGTCATACGCCCGAAGAGCTAGAAAGCCGCGGACGGAAACCCATGGCGCGCGAAGCGCGCCATTTTTGTGCCTGTAACTGGCGCTGCCCGCGGTTAACTCCGCGGCAATGCCGGCAAGGATCTCGTTCTACGCATGTTCAAGAAGATACTCATCGCCAATCGAGGCGAAATTGCCCTTCGTGTCATCTGCGCCTGCAAAGAGCTCGGAATCCGCACGGTGGCGATCTACAGCGAGGCCGACCGCAACTCGTTGCCGGTCCGGTTTGCCGACGAAGCCATCTGCATCGGCCCTCCTCAGCTTGGGCAAAGCTACTTGAACATCCCCGCTGTCATCAGTGCTGCCGAAATCGCTAATGTCGACGCCATCCATCCTGGTTACGGGCTGCTCGCAGAAAATGCCAATTTCGCCGAAGTCTCCGAGACCTGCAATATCAAATTCATTGGACCGCCACCTGAAATCACCCGTCTGATGGGGGAGAAGGAAAAAGCTCGTGCGGCAATGAAGAATGCCGGCGTGCCTATCCTGCCTGGATCAGAGGGCATTCTCGCGGGCGAAGGCGAGGCCTTGGAATGGGCGCGGCAAGTTGGATTTCCAGTGATCGTTAAGGCTTCGGCCGGCGGCGGCGGGCGCGGCATGCGCATTGTCCGCAATGAAGAAGAGCTTCCCGCACTTTTCAAAGCTGCGCAATCCGAGGCGGCTGCAGCATTTGGCAACGGCGATCTTTATATGGAGAAGTTTATCGAACGCCCGCGCCACATTGAATTCCAGATTCTGGCCGATCAATACGGCAATGTGGTAAGCCTGGGCGAGCGCGAATGCTCGATTCAGCGGCGGCATCAGAAGTTGCTCGAGGAGTCTCCCTCCACCCAGATGACGCCTGAACTGCGAGAAAATATCGGGCGAGTTCTCTGTAAGACTTTGTCGGATATCGGCTACGTTAACGCCGGCACTATCGAGTTCCTCATGGATGAGGATCGACGGCTTTACTTCATCGAAATGAATACCCGCATTCAGGTCGAGCACCCGGTCACAGAGATGGTTACGGATGTCGATTTGGTCAAGAGTCAGATTCTGCTTGCCGCCGGCGAGCGCATGGAAGATGTGTTGCACGGGCCCATTGTGCACCGTGGTCATGCCATCGAATGCCGCATCAATGCTGAACATCCGGAGAAGTTCACGCCATCAGCGGGCAAGATTACCGCGTTCCATCCTCCTGGAGGCACCGGGGTAAGAATCGATACAGCAGCTTACGCAGAAGGCGTGATTCCGCCTTACTATGATTCACTGATCGCCAAGCTGGTGGTACGCGGCAGAGATCGGTCAGAAGCGGTTTCGCGCATGTCCCGAGCGCTGGAAATGTTCATTGTTGAAGGTATCTACACCACGATTCCGCTGCATCGGAAGATCTTGGCTGACGCCGACTTTCGCGCAGGGAAGCTGGATACAACCTTCATTGACCGCTTCCTTGCAAAGAACGGGAAGGAGAAGGTAAGTGCTTAGGTTAGCCAGCTTGCGGCCCGAATAGGAGGTTAAGGGAAAACTGTGAACTGGAAACTGAAAATCGGAAAACTGTTCCTGCCTTCGAATTCCGCGTCATTTAACTCGAGATTTGCGAATTAAGAAGAGTTCTCAGTTTGGAGTTCTCAGTTGTCAGTAAAAACGCATGTTCAGTTTGCCTAGGCTGTATGCCATTGTCGATTCCGGCTTCCATCCGGAACTGAACGAGCTAGTGTCATTCTGCGAAGACCTGCGAGCCGCAGGCTGCGAGTTGATGCAGTATCGGAATAAGGACAGCAATGCCCGGCAGGCTCTAGACCAGGCAACAAATTTACGACAGCGGCTTGGTGCCTCAGTCAAGTTGATCATGAACGATCGTGCAGATCTTTGCCTCGCTGCTCAATTCGACGGCGTCCACGTAGGCCAGGACGACCTCTTGCCGGAGAGTGCCAGGCGAGTCATCGGGCCAAACCGCTGGCTCGGAGTTTCGACGCACAATCCCGAGCAGGTCGCGGAAGCTGATCAGACCTCGGCAGACTACATTGCCATCGGCCCTGTATTCGCAACGGCCAGCAAACAAAATCCCGATCCAATCGTCGGCGTGGATGGCGTGCGCCGGGCGCGGAGACTTACGCGCAAGCCCCTGGTCGCGATCGGCGGAATCACAAGGGCGAACTGCCGGGAGGTTATTGAGGCTGGGGCTGATTCCGTAGCGGTTATATCTGATCTGATATCCGAATCTCGCAAATCAGCAGAGGAATTCTTGCGAATATTAGGATAAAGTAACGCCGCTACCCCTGTTCATCGTAAGAATCGACCGGCGAAGACGCCGCGCCAACATTCGGAGGACCACTGAGCACTGACATTCGACAGCCCGCACCCGCGGTTAGCACCGACTGGCAAACTCATAGTCAACAGGATCACGAACTGGTCAAAGGCCTAGGCCTGACCAGCGCCACGATGCTGGTCATGGGCTCAATGATCGGCTCGGGGATCTTTATAGTTTCCGCTGAGATCGCCAGAGAAGTGAATTCACCCGCGCTGCTGATCGGTGCTTGGGTTGTAACCGGTTTCCTGACCATCGTTGGTGCCCTGAGCTACGGCGAGCTGGCCGCCATGATGCCTCGCGCCGGCGGGCAGTACGTTTACTTGCGCGAAGCCCTCGGTCCGCTCTGGGGTTTTCTTTACGGCTGGACTCTGTTCTTGGTGATTCAGACCGGCACCATTGCCGCCGTCGGCGTCGCATTCGGCAAGTTTCTTGGCGTCTTTTTTCCTTCCATTTCCTCTTCCGCCTGGATTTTGCACCTCGCCAAAGTGCCCCCAATTCACATTGGCCCAATGGTTCTGGGCAATATGGATGTGGGGCTGAATACGCAAAATCTGATTGCCATTCTTGTGGTGGTTGTACTTTCTGTGATCAACATCTTCGGCGTCAGAACTGGAGCCCTAATCCAGAACATTTTTACTTCTGCGAAAGTCGCTGCGCTGCTGGGATTGGCATTGTTCGGATTGTTCCGTGGGCGCAATGCCCTGGCACTCGCCGCCAATTTTCACGGGCACTTCTGGGATAACGCAGGGCTGGACACACTTCATGATATCGGCGGGGGTGTCCTGGTCGGCACTATCACGGTGATCGCCGTCGCCCAAGTCGGATCGCTCTTTTCCGCCGACGCCTGGAACAATGTCACCTTCACAGCCGGGGAGGTGAAAAATCCGAGCCGGAATCTGCCACTCTCGCTTGTGCTCGGAACGGGCATTGTGATCGCCCTTTACATCGCCTGCAACTTTATCTATCTCAATGCGCTGCCACTGGACGGAAGTCCGACCGGCGCGACTATCCTGGAGCGTGGCATCAAATATGCCGCTGAGGACCGGGTCGGCACGGCAGTCATGACCCAGATGTTGGGCGCGCTTGGCGGCTCGCTCATGGCCATCGCCATCCTGCTTTCCAGTTTCGGTTGTGCCAATGGGCTGATCCTTTCAGGTGCGCGCGTTTACTACGCCATGGCGAAGGATGGTCTGTTCTTCCGCAGCGTGGCCAAGCTGCATCCTACTTATAAAACACCTGTCACCTCGTTGATGGTGCAGATGGTTTGGACTTGCGTGCTTTGTATCTCAGGCACGTACGGCCAGCTTTTGGACTACATCATCTTCGCCGTATTGGTGTTCTACATTCTGACGATTTTTGGGCTTTTTGTGCTTCGCCGTACCCATGCCAACGCCGAGCGGCCCTACCGGGCCATTGGTTACCCTGTACTCCCGGCTGTTTACATTGTGATGGCAATGTTTATAGATGTCGTACTATTACGCTATAAACCGCAGTACACTTGGCCGGGATTGATCATTGTGTTGACGGGAATCCCGGTGTATTTCCTCTGGTCGAGGATGAATACGGCCAGGGATCTGGAGCCATAAGGAACGGGAAGGTACGAGTTCACTCGTGCCCTAATAGTCGCATTTAAGCGGGCTTACCCGCTGGGAAAACGGAGAACTGGATGGCTAACCTGCTGGCCAAGAAACCCCTGAACCTCATCATGTCCGAAGCGCACGAAACGGGAGAGCACAGCCTGAAGCGCGCGCTGGGTCCTGGCAATCTCATATCACTCGGGATCGGCGCCATAATCGGCACCGGAATTTTCGTGCTCACCGGCGCAGCGTCCGCGCAATACGCTGGCCCAGCAATCGTCTTTTCATTCATGCTAGCCGCCGTCGGTTGCGTGTTTGCCGGCCTTTGCTACGCTGAGTTCGCCTCCATGATCCCAATCGCGGGGTCGGCATACACGTATGGCTATGCGACTCTCGGCGAGATATTCGCCTGGATCATCGGCTGGGACCTCATTCTGGAGTATGCTTTCGGCGCCGCCACAGTGGCTTCGGGATGGAGCGGCTACGTGCTTAGCCTGCTTCAGGACTTTCATATCCACATCCCGCCGTGGTTGGCGGGAACTCCGGGTGCCCCGTTTGTTATGTACAACGGACGCTGGGAAGCGTTAGGCCGGATTTCCAAGACTCTCGCCGCCAACAGTATTGATCCTTCCACCCTCCCGCACCAGACAGGCGTTTTCAACCTTGTAGCATTTCTCGGAATCGCCGCGGTCACCGCGATTCTGGTTATCGGCATCAAGGAGTCGGCGAACGCAAATTCTCTTATCGTTGTTATTAAAGTTTGTGTGCTGTTGATCTTTATCGCCCTTGGGACGGCGTATATTCTGAGGCACACCAGCCAGGCCGTTGCTAACTGGACGCCTTTCCTGCCTCCTAACCAAGGCGAATTTGGAAAATATGGATGGTCAGGAGTGGTGCGTGCCGCGGGTGTGATCTTCTTTGCCTACATCGGTTTTGACGCCGTCTCCACGGCGGCCCAGGAAGCCAAGAATCCGAAGCGCGATATGCCCATCGGCATTCTCGGCTCCCTGGTGATCTGTACGATCCTTTACATCCTGGTCGCAGGAGTGCTTACCGGACTCGTAAAGTACGACACGCTGAATGTCCCCGATCCGATTGCCATTGGCATCGATAAGACCGGCGTGCGCTGGGGCAGCCTGCTGGTGAAACTCGGGGCGATTTGCGGACTTACCAGCACAATGGTTGTCATGTTGCTGGGCCAGTCACGCGTCTTCTTTTCCATGTCCAAAGACCGCCTGCTGCCGGAGTGGTTCTGCACGGTTCACACCAAGTGCCGCACCCCTTACATTTCGTCTATTTTTGTGGGCATCTTTGTGGCGATTTTCGCTTCGGTTATTCCCATTGCAATTCTCGGTGAGCTGGTGAGCATTGGAACATTACTGGCATTTGTGATCGTCTGCGCGGGCGTGTGGATGCTCCGACGGACTGATCCAGAGCTGCCGCGGCCCTTTAAAACGCCTCTGGTTCCGTTTGTGCCAATCATGGGTGCGCTGATCTCCTTGCTGATGATGGCCGGTCTGCCCGGTGACACGTGGCTGCGTTTGATCATCTGGCTGATTATCGGCATGGTCATTTACTTTAGCTACGGACGTCACCACAGCCGGGTCCAGCTTGCGGAGGCGACGCAAGAGCCGAAGCCCGCTCCGTCGATGGCAGATTAAGAATATTGCGTCCGAGAAAGGCCTTCCACGATTCGTGGAAGGCCTTTTTGTTTTATAGTCGTTTTGTCTTTGCGGACTTTGCGGCCTCTCTCCGCGAACGTAGCGGTTAAAGGTTTTCTGAACGTAGGGGAGTGCCGCAAAATACCGAACGATCAGGCTCAAAACTAGCGACAAACGACAGACTCATGAAAGCCTTCCGTAACCTCCGGCTGATCGGCGCGGCTCTGCTGCTGCTCGCCTTGATCGGTACGGCTGGATTCCATTTCATCGAGGGCTGGACATGGTTTGACGGCCTTTACATGATCGTGACTACGTTTACGACGATCGGCTATCAGGAGATACATCCGCTCTCGCACGCCGGGCGCATTTTCAATCTGGCCTTGATTGTCTCCGGCGTCTCGCTCGTGTTTCTTGGCATCGGGTCGCTCACGCAGGCTTTGCTAGAATTCGAGCTGGCCAGCTTCTTCGGAAAGCGAAAAATGGAGCGCGAAATCAGTCGCCTCAGCGATCATTACATCATCTGCGGCGCCGGGCGCGTTGGCCGTAGCGCGGCGCGTGAGCTGGCACGCCGTCCGGCTCCCTTTCTCATCATCGAGCAGAGTGAGACGAAGGCGGCTCGCTTCAGTGGCGAGTGGCTGATTATGATCGGCGACGCCACGCAGGAACAGACGCTGCGCGATGCCCACATCGAACGCGCGCGTGGGCTAGTTGCGGCTACCACGACTGATGCTACGAATCTCTACATCGTGCTCACGGCTCGCGGACTGAATCCGCGGTTGAAAATAATTGCCCGCGCCAGCGAAGAAGACGCCGAAAAGCACCTACTCACCGCCGGTGCGGATTCCGTGGTCTCGCCATATTTGTTCGCCGGCCAGCGCATCGCGCAATCGTTTCTCCGCCCGCACGTGGTCAGTTTTCTGGATACCGCCACTACTCATCTAGGCATGGACCTGGAAATCGGAGAAATCTCCGTGCCCAAGCACTCTTC
>WNFT01001992.1_pt1 | contig 17381 bp, 14 predicted proteins | sample 5400191 | NCBI WGS metagenome assembly WNFT01 (sample SAMN13153359, study PRJNA577476) | soil metagenome | isolation source: 80 cm saprolite under Madrone tree | place: USA:California | collected 2016-06-14 | reverse complement strand
GGCCAGTGCATCGAGGTGCCGTCCGAGCCGGAGGAAAGCGGTTATTGCCGCAAGATCAAGCTCAAGTCCTACCCGCTGGTCGAGCGCGGCGGCGTGCTGTGGACCCATATGGGCGCCAAGGACGAGGTCCCGCCGCTGCCGGAGTGGGAATTCGCCGCCGTTGCGGATCGGCAGCGGTTCGTTTCGAAGCGCCTGCAGGAATCGAACTGGCTGCAGGCCATGGAGGGCGGTATCGACTCAAGCCACGTGTCGTTCCTGCACCGCGGCGACCTCAACTCCGACCCACTGTTCAAGGGCGCCAAGGGCAATCAATACAACCTCGCCGACTCGCGGCCGGTATTCGAAGTCGTCGAGAGCGCCGGCGGACTCTTTATCGGGGCGCGGCGCAATGCCGAGGACGACCAGTATTACTGGCGCATCACCCAGTGGGTGATGCCCTCCTTCACGATGATCCCGCCGCGCGGCAATCATTCGGTCCATGGCCATTTCTGGATTCCGATCGATGACGAGAATTGCTGGACCTGGAGCTTCGACTACCACCCGATCCGCACTCTCACCGACGCCGAAGTGGCCGCCATGCGCGACGGTAAGGGCATCCATGTCAAGTGTGCGCCCGGCACGTTCCGCTCGCTGGCCAACAAGGACAATGATTATCTGATTGATCGCGCCGCCCAGAAAGCGGGCCGAAGCTACAGCGGCGTCGAGGGCTTCGGCATGCAGGACGCCTCGGTCCAGGAAAGCATGGGGCCGGTCGTCGACCGCACCAAGGAAAACCTGGTGTCGACCGATAATGGGATCATCATGGCGCGCCATCGGCTGCTGCGCTCCGTCAAGGCGCTCGTGGACAAGGGCGAACGGCCCCCCGGCGTCGATCCGGCGCACCAGCGGGTGCGATCGGCGGCCGTGGTGCTGCCGCGCGACCAGGCCTTCAAGGACGCCGCCAAGGACGCCCTGATGGCGCGCCCGGGCGTGGCCCCGGCATCGGTGTAGAGCTCGAACCGAAATGCTAAGCGAAAGCGCGAGAATGTCGACCACCGCGGAGGCGCGGTTCCGGATCGACGCACCGAACTCCAAACCGCGACACGTCAAGGTCATCGCGCTCGATTCGGCGAGCGAGGCGCTCGTCAAGCGTCTCGCGGAGCGGCGCTGGAATAGCGCGAGTTTCTTCACCGCGACCGCATTTGCCGGTGCACCTCCGGGACGCGGCTTCTCCATGCAAGGCTGGCTAAGCGACCTCGCCGGCCGCACCAAGGACCTGGTCGACGAAGTCAACGGCGCCGACCTCGTCGTCATGGTCGCGACGGCCGGCGAAAGCGCCCAGGCGGCGGCGCTGATCGGGGAGGCCTGCAGTCTCAAACGGGTCAACACCACCGGCCTCATTTTGGGCGGAGCGTCCGCCACCGACGAAATGCTGTCAAAGACGCTGTCGCAACTGCGTCCATGGTCGCTGATGCTCGTGATCGCCAGCGGCGAAGACTATATCGAGGATATGCTGATCGCGTTGCGCGCCTGAACCTTAAATGACCGCATCCCGGAATATCGTTGTTATCGGCGGCGGCCCCGCCGGCGTTTTCGCCGCGATCGAAGCCAAGCGCCGCGATCCTGCGGCCGCCGTCACGCTCATCTCCGAGGAACCCTGCGAGCCCTATGAGCGGCCGCCGCTGTCGAAGGCGGTCTTGCTCGGCAAGGCAGCGGCGGCTGACGCGCCGATCGCCGGCCCGAAGGGCCTTGCCGGCCATGGCGTAAGTCTCGTATGCGATACCAGGTGCACGGTCATCGACCCCGCGGCGCACGAAATCGTCACCGCATCCGGCCGGCGGTTCGGCTATGACGCGCTGGTGATCGCAACCGGTTCGGTGGTGCGCCAAATTCCCGCGCTGCCCCTCGGCACGCCGCGCGTCCACTATCTGCGCACCGAGGCGCATGCGCGGGCGCTCGCCGGCGAGCTCAAGAACGCGCGTCATCTTTGCGTTATCGGCGGCGGCCTGATCGGACTCGAAGTGGCCGCATCGGCGACCGAGCTCGGCGTCAAAGTCACCGTCGTCGAAGTGTTGCCCCGCATCCTGGCGCGGGTGTGCGACGAAGATACTTCCGGGCGCGTCGACGATGCCCATCGCCGCCACGGTGTCGAACTGCGCCTCAACACCGTCTTGACCCATGTGCACGCAGGGCCTGATGGCCTCATCGCACTCAAGACCAACACTCACGAGACATTGATGGCGGATCTCGTCGTGGTGGGTGCCGGCGCGGTGCCGGACGATCGCCTTGCGGTGGCGGCGGGGCTACGGACGGACAACGGGATCGTGGTCGACGCGCAGTGCCGCACCTCCGATCCGAAGATTTTCGCGGCCGGCGACGTGGTGCGGTTCCCTGGTCCCGACGGGCTGGTGCGCCGGGAAGACTGGCGCCACGCCCAGGACCAGGGCGCGGTCGCGGGCCGCAACGCGGCGGGTGCGACCGACGAATACCGCAGCGTGCCGTCGTTCTGGTCGGAGCAGTTCGATCTCTATATTCAGGGTGTGGGAGTACGGCCGGCGGAACCCGATCAGCAGGTGCGCCGACAGGGCGCCGCCGCGAGCCAAATCAGTTTCGAGTTGACCGGGCCACATGTCGCCTATGCGCTCGGCGTCAACGCCCAACGCGACATGGCCATCGTGCGGCGCCTGATCGAGCGACAAATCGCAGTCGATCCGATCGCGCTGGCTGATCCGACCAGGCCGCTTGCAGATTTGCTGAAGGCGAAGGCCGCGGGATAGAGCCGATGTTCTCGGCCCCCGAAGCAGCCAATCCACCGCCCAGATATGGGGACTCTCAAGTCATTTTGCGGCTCAAACGCAGAGGTTGGGCCGCCGCGCAACAGGCCAGTCAAAGCCAAAGAATGAGTTGGATAGTTTCTTGCTGGGTAAGTACAATGCAGGCATCACCCCATTGAGGGCGGTACCTCATGCGCATATTCTTAGCCGGATTGCTGGCAACCGCAGCCCTGCCGTGCTCAGCCGCAGACATCAGCATCAAAGGAAACACCGTATTCATAGTTGGTGCGATTGACCGTCATGACTATGAGGTATTTCTAGAAAAAACCAAATCCATAGACCAACCAATGACGGTTGTGCTTCATAGTCAGGGCGGGCTACTCGGCGATGCATTTCGGATAGGAAGGATGATACGAGACCGTGGCTGGGATACGATATGCGAATTTTTTTGTAACAGTGCAGCAAGCATGATTTGGCTGGCAGGAGCCACACGGTTGAAAACGCCAAATGCGCAGATCGGTTTTCATGCACCAGCTAATACTTTCACCAAGGTAACCAGTGACCTCTCTATCGAAGTTGTGAAGCGTTATGTGACCAGCTTGGGCTATGGACCTGAAGCTGCCGAGTACACAGTGTCAGCGCCACGTACTGGGATCCGATATCTAACTGCTGAAGATGCCGAGCGCATAGGGATCACCTACACTACAGTTCCAGTTTCAATACCAAGAAGTCAATTTACGGGAGTTGATTTGTACAGACGCCCTGATCCGAAGGATCTAGCGAGATAGCCATTCCTACGTCGTGCTAGCCGTTACAATGCCCGCTTTCAGCCCGTTGCATGCGGCGACCGCCACGCCGAATCGCGCGAACCGGTGAACGTGGCGACGCAGCCAAAATCCAACGACGCACCTCAAGGGCGCGCAATTCCGGAGCGGAACATTTTGCGCACAAATGAGGGCTGGCAAACAGAAGGCTGATGGATGTGATTCGCACCATGGAAACGTTGTCGTGATGACCAGCTCGCTTTCCAAGCGGATGCGAAGGGTCAACCCGCCTCAACGACACCGTCTTCCGATATGAGACCGAGCCGTACCAGTCGTGCCGTGATGGCGCCGATTTTGCGCTCATGCGCCGATGCAATTGCTGCGATCGCGTCGCCTGCCTCGAACGCGGCGCGTAGCCGGTCGTCCTCGGCGGCGCTCCAGGAAAGCCCGTGGCGCGGCGGCGCCCCGGCGGCATTGTTCCTCTCTATCTGAGCCTCTTCCTTGTCGGGCGACGCGGCACGGCGATTGCTCGCCAGCTTGGGCGACTGCGCTGCCAGTTGCTCCGGCGGTGGACCTTCAATCAGGCGCTGCCGTTCACGATTGGACAACAGCGGGAGGCGTTCGTCGGCTCCGCTCTCCTGTGGATTGGTCCAGATGTAACAGTGTCTTTCCTTCCCAGCCAACTCGTAGAGAAATTGCGAGGGGCTTGATGTCTGCCCGAAACGCGTATTAGCGAACGTCATTCCGAGGAGCCGCTTCGCCCTCGTGACGCCCACATAGGCAACGCGGCGCTCCTCCTCCAGATCGTCATTATTGATGTGCGGCAGCACCCCTTGCTCCATGCCGGTCAGGAACACCGCCTCCCATTCGAGCCCCTTGGCCGAATGAATGGTCGACAGAACGACAGCATTCTCAGAGGCATTGCGCAGCGAGCCCGATTGTTCCGCAATCTTTGCGAGAAGCTCGTCCAAAGACCGGCACACCAATGCCAGCGCGATGACCGCTTCGACGACCGCGACCCACTCCGCCCGCTCTCGGTCGGACGCCCGAGATGGCACCGCCGTTGCGACGACAGCGCGAACCAATCGACATGCAGCCGTAAAATCCCGTCGTTCGTGCGCGCTCGCCCGGTCGAGGTCGCGGCGAACGAGTTCGCCGCGCCGGCCGCTGCCGATCCGGCTCATGGCTTCGCCGGACTCGCCGTCGCGCAAATAAAAAAGCGCTCCCACCACAAGGCGTGCCGCAACGCTCTGCCACAAATCGCCGGCGCCACGCACCTCATAGGGAATTTGCAACGCCTGCAGGGCCGGCTGCAACGCGAGCCCCACCGCCCCGGTTCGGTAGAGGACCGCAATCTGTTGCGGCGAATGCCCGCGCTTGAGCAGCGACGCTATGCCCTTCGCCACCTGTCGCGCTTCGATTTCAGCCGTCCGATAGCCCCGAATGACAATTTCACCGGCTTCCGCCATGACCGGCCTGCCGGCTTTCGCGCGGCGCATTCGGTTGTAGGCGATCAGCCGATTGGCTGCTTCGACGATTTGCGTAGCTGAGCGATAATTGCGATCGATGAGGTGGACCTGGACATCGCGATACTTGCGCGGAAAGTCGAGGATGAACCGCACGTCCGCGGCCCGGAACGCGTAGAGCGTCTGATCGTCGTCGCCGACCGCCCACAGGTTTGCGCCCGCGGTCACGAAGCGATCGATCAGCCCGACTTGGCCGGGGTTGATGTCCTGATACTCGTCAACAAGTATATGGTCATAGGCGCCGGTTATCGTCGCGGCGTAGGCGTGATTTCTCTCCATGGTGCGGACCATGAGCGGCACCATGTCGGCAAAGTCGATGGCCCCGGCCTCGCGAAGGGCGCCCTCATAAACGCGAAAGAATTCGACGGCGCGGCGGAGCACCTCGTCACTAGGGTCGATCTCGGCCGCAAAGCCCGCCGCGTCGAGAAGGCGTTCCTTCGCGCCGGTAATAATATCCAGGATGTCGTCTTCCTCGTTCCACCACATCCGCCGCGAACTGAAGACGTGACGTTGCTGCGGTGTGTCCCACAGCGGGAACCGTTCGGAAAGTCCCGCCAGTTGTGGGTTCCGGCGCAGCTGCCGGAAGGCGAAACCGTGAAAAGTCGCGACACTCAAGTCGGCGGCTGATGGCAGATCAACCGCCGCTGCAATGCGCGACTTCATTTCATCCGCGGCCTTCTTGGTGAAGGTCAATGCCAGCACGCGCCGGCGATCAATGCCATGCCGCACCAGGTGAACGAAGCGGCCCGCCAGCGTCGTGGTCTTGCCCGCGCCGGGACCGGCCAGAACGAGCTGGACGTTCCCGGTTCCGGCAGCGGCGCTTTGCTGTGCTGGGTCGAGGGCGGTCGCTTTCATGTCTGCATGGTCCATGACGTCACCGCGGCCGTCCGGCCCGGTTGAGTGTTCGACGAAGCGCGAATGGCGCAATATAGACAAGCAAATTTTTTCGAGGCGCCGCGTTCTGGTCAACCCCCGGGTTGAAAACGGAGCGCACCACCCGATATTTCGAGGCAGATCATCGAAGGAGCATTGGGTGACGAGATGAGCGCCATGATGGCCGGCGAGAGCGACGTTCTGCTGGTGATCGACGTGCAGAACGATTTCTGCCCGGGTGGCGCTCTTGCGGTTCCGCGCGGCGACGAGGTGGTCCCGATCGTCAACCGATTAGCGTCTCGGTTTGCAAACGTCGTCCTGACCCAGGATTGGCATCCGCCCGATCACCTGTCGTTCGCCTCGGCACATCCGGGCCGCAAGCCATTCGAAATCGTGACCGCCGCCTATGGTCCCCAGGTGCTGTGGCCCGATCACTGCGTGCAGGAAACGGCGGGCGCCGAGTTTCATCCGTCGTTGACAATTCCGCACGCGGCGCTGGTGCTGCGCAAAGGCATTCGCCGCACCATCGATTCCTACTCGGCATTTTACGAGAATGATCGCAAGACGCCGACCGGCCTTGTCGGTTATCTGCGGGAGCGCAACCTCACAAAGATCTTTCTCGCCGGGCTCGCATTTGATTTCTGCGTCCGCTATTCGGCCGAGGACGCAGCCCGCGCGGGATTCGATGCTGTCGTCATCGAAGATGCATGCCGCGGCATCGACATGGAAGGCTCCGTGGCGGCGACGCACCGGAGTTTCGAACTACTGAATATTCCCTGCGTCACCGAACAAGTCTTTTCCTGACCAGCTGCTCTCATGAGGCTTCGTTGCAGGGGGCGTAGGGTGGGCAAAATCGCCTGCAGCAACCGATGACATGGCGCACTGCCTCGCGCGATTTTGCCCACGCGTTCAAACGGCGGAGTCGGACAGCGTGGGCAAAGGCGCAGCATGGCAGGTGCCGACAGCCCTGCTCTGAGCGATGCGCCTTTGCCCACCCTACAAACTTCACGCTTGATTCGTCGCGCCGACCGGAAAGCGGGCAACAGTGTCCTTGACCTCCCGATCGGAGAGCTGCCGGAAATCCGCATAATAGTAGCCGATCGCGCCGAAGAACTCGTGATCCTCAAGGCAGATCACGTCGTCGGCCTCTTCCCGCATGGCGACGAGCGTATCGGTCGGCGCGACCGGCGTGGCGAGCACCAGCTTGCTCGGCTTGCGGACGCGCGTGGCGCGAAGCGCCGCCCGGGTCGTGGCGCCGGTGGCGATGCCGTCGTCGATGACGATGGCGACACGCCCAGCCACATCGACGGGCGCCCGATTGCCGAGATAGAGCTTGCGGCGGCGCTCGATTTCGGCAAGTTCCCGGTCGCGAACGGCCTCGAATTCAGTATCGTCGACGCCGGCCATCCGAATAACGTCGTCATTGCGAACCACGATCGGAACCCCGCCGTTCGCGACGGCTCCCATGGCCAACTCCGGCTGCATCGGAACGCCGATCTTGCGCACCAGGATCAGGTCGAGCGGAGCATCGAGCGCGGCTGCGACCTCTGCGGCGACCGGAACGCCGCCGCGCAGCAGCGCGAGAATGACGGGCTGCTGATCCTTGTATGACGCAAGCGCTTGCGCGAGTTTGCGGCCGGCATCGGATCGATCGGTAAAGGACATATCGCCCTCTCCGTGGTGCAATATTGAATGCGGTCGTCCTGACCGCCATTTCGGTACCGCGTGTCGCTCTGCGGCACTTCCACCTTCCGGCCGTTTTCCGAAAGGGCCGCGACGCCGTCCCGGCCGACTAAGCATCGTCTGACGGTAACGCCCGGCAACCGGGTATCGTTGCGACGGGCGGCCGTGAGACCGTGCGATAAGCCAACGCCGGGAGCAGGGTCGGCGGTCGTCGTAAAACTTCGGCCGGGCGAAAGAGTTGATGAGGATGGCCGTACACCTATTCCCGGGTCGATCAGCCGTATGGTGCGCATATCGGCGTCGAGCGCGCAATGATGGTCGCAATGACGATCCGGCCGAAATGGCGGCGCCGTGGTGAAGCGTCATGGACGCCCCGGGCAGCGCACGCGAGATCGTCCGATTGGGCGCTGAAGGCGTCTCCCTCGACGAAAAGGTCGCATTTTTAAGCCGAACGACCAGTTATGGGCCGCCGGTTCGCCGCGTGAGACGCCACGAAACCCATATGTCCTGGGTTTTTCTCGCCGGCGAAGAGGTCTACAAGCTGAAAAAGCCACTGCGGTTTCCTTACCTCGATTTTTCGACCCTTGCGCGGCGGGAAGCGGCGTGCCGCGCGGAACTGACCTTGAACCGCAGGCTTGCCCCCAATGTGTACCGGGCCGTGATGCCGATGCTGTGGTCTTCGCACGGTCTCGCCATCGGCGGGCCGGGCGAGATCGTCGACTGGCTGGTGGTGATGCGGCGTCTCGACGACCGCCAGACGCTTGAGTATGCGCTGAAGACGGGCGGCCTTGCGGCCTGGCAACTCGATCGCCTAGTGTCGACGCTTGCGGACTTCTATCGTCATGCCAACGCGATTTTCATCTCGCGCGAAAGCCACCTGCGCAGTTGGTATCGAAGCCTTGCCTACAACAGAAGCGTTCTGCTTGACCCGCGTCTCGCCCTGCCCGCCGGACTGGTGAGAACGGTCGACCGGGCGCAGCGGCGGTTTCTGGCCAAGCGATCCGCTCTGATCGCCGATCGCGTCCGTCACCATCAGATCGTGGAAGGGCACGGCGACCTGCGCCCGGAACACATCTGGCTCGGCGATCCGGTGAGAATCATCGACTGCCTGGAATTCAACCGCAGTTTGCGCGCGGTCGATCCGTTTGACGAGATTGCCTTCCTCTGCGTCGAATGCGAGCGCCTCGGCGGCGCCTGGGCCGGAGAATACATCAAGCGCCATGCGCGCCTCTCCCTGTCGGACGGCCTGCCCGAGGAGCTCTTCACGTTTTATCGATGTCACCGGGCGACCCTGCGCGCGCGCCTGACGATCGCTCATTTGCTCGAGCCCAACCCCCGCACGGTCGACAAATGGCCGCGGCTCGCGCGTGCTTATCTGCGCCTGGCTGCAAACGACGCGCGCCGCCTCGACCGCTTGCTCAGAACACCATGAGATCGGTGAGCGCCTGCCCGTGATGGAGACGACGGATCGCGTCCGCAAGCAGGGGGGCTACGGGTATTATGTCGATCTTATTGCGCTGGACTTCCCCCTCCCTACCCTCCCCCGCCCCCCTCCCCAACCCTCCCCCGCAAGCCGGGGAGAGAGGGGTGGGGGAAGGGGGAGGGTAGGGAGGGGGCGGAACCGTATCAGTCACGACGATCCGTTCGATGGCAGGATCGGCGATCACCTCGGCGGCGCCCGGCATGAACAAGCCATGGGTGACGAGAGCAATCACCCGCCGCGCGCCGGCGTTTCGCGCCGCTCGAGCGGCGCGCAGGAGCGTGCCACCGGTGCTGATGAGGTCATCGACGATCAGCGCGGTTGCACCATCCACGTCGCCCACGAACAGGTCGCCGGTGACGATACCGGCGCTGCGGTGCTTGTCGGCAAAACCCTTTCCGACCGACTTGCCGACGGCAACTTCTAGGGCCTCGCGAAACAGTTCGGCGCGTTTGACTCCGCCCGGATCGGGCGACACCACGCAGAGGCTTTCACGGCACAACGCCTTGGCGTAGTCGACAAAGAGCGGTGCGGCCGTCAGCGCCACGGCGGGGCAGCGGAAGGCATTTTCGAATGCCGCGGGATTGTGCACCTCGAGCGTCAGAACCGCGTCGGTGCCGACCGCTTCGAACAGACTGGCGACGTAGCGGGTCGTGACCGGATCGCCCGGCTTGGTGCGCCGGTCCTTGCGCGCGTAGCAGAGATAGGGCACGACGGCCGTGGCCCGCGTGGCGCCGGCATCCTTGAGAGCGCCGATGAAGAACAGCAGCCGACAGAGCTTGTCGTTGGCGCTTTGTGTGGGGCCGCCGTGAAGACTCTGCACGACATAAACATCGGCGTCGCGGACGTTCTCCAACGGCCGCCCCTTGTGCTCGCCGTCTTCGAAATCTCGCTCCTCATGCGCCGCCAGCGGTTGTCCGAGAGCCGCGGCGATGCCCTTGCCGAGTTCCGTCGTGGCATGAAGCGCAAAAAGCCGAAAGCGGCCGCCACCAGCCCCCTCCCTGCCCTCCCCCGCTTGCAGCGGAGGGTAGGGAGGGCGGTGTGCTCTATGAATGGATCGAACTCGCGATGCTGCCATCATGGCTTGCGCGGTATCCGACTTATCGGTCAGCCGGACGTTTGCGATTCACGCACGAAAGTTTAAGTCGAAAGTTGTGCCTTGGAGCCGCCTTGCATTACGTAAACATACATCAGTCGAAACGCCCGAAGGCTGAAACAGTTGCTGCCCCGACCTCTCGCGTGCACCGGAGTCCGGCGGAGTTGACATGAGGCGAATTCTCGTCACCGGAGCGATGGGGCAGATCGGATCGGAGCTTGTGCCTGCCTTGCGCCAGCACCATGGCGCCGACCGTGTCGTCGCCTCCGACGTTCGCATCGTTCCATACCGGCTTTCGGCCAATGACATCCACGAGCATCTCGACTGCACGCAACCGCAGCAGATTCTCGAGGTGGTACGTCGTCATGACATCGGCACCATCTACCACCTCGCCGCCCTGCTTTCAGCGGTGGCCGAGGAGAAGCCGCACGCCGCCTGGAACATCAACATGGACGGCCTCTACAACATATTGGAGACCGCGCGTCAGTACCGTTGCCAGGTGTTTTTTCCAAGTTCGATCGGCGCATTCGGTCCCTCCACACCACGCGAGCATACGCCGCAAGCGACCGTTCAGCGGCCAACCACGATTTACGGCGTCACCAAGGTCGCCGGAGAACTGCTGTGTGACTACTATGCCAGCCGATTCGGCGTCGATGTGCGCGGCCTGCGGTTGCCGGGCCTTATCTCCCACGTCGCCCCGCCCGGCGGAGGGACGACGGACTATGCGGTGGAAATGTTCCACCAGGCGCTCAGCTATAAGCACTACGGCTGCTTCCTGAAAGCCGATACCCGGCTTCCCATGATGTACATGCCGGATGCCATCGGCGCCATCATTGCGCTTATGGAAGCGGACGGCGCGCGGCTGCGGTATCGCAACGCCTACAATGTCGCAGCGATGAGCATCACCCCGGCGGAGCTTGCTGCGGAGATCCGCGCGCAGGTGCCGGGATTTGCCATCGACTATCGCGTTGACCCCGTGCGCCAAGCCATCGCGGAATCGTGGCCGTATTCGCTCGATACGAGCGCCGCGCGCGAGGATTGGGGTTTTGCGCCACAATTCGATCTCGCCGCCATGACGGCCGACATGCTGGCGCGGCTCTCGCTTAAGATTTCGGCGAGAGGCGCCGATTAGGGAACGAGGTTTCCATGCCCACTCAAGGATTGACGCGCGCACTTGCGGTCCGGCTGGAGGACATGGCGCGAAGCGGACGCCTCAAGGGAAAGGAGGCCGTCATCTCCGGCGTGATCGCCGGGCGCGACGGCCATGGTCCTCGCTACGTGATCGAGGGCGATGGCGGCAGGCCGTTTCTGCGCATGAATTCCAACGGCTATCTGGGGATGGCGTTGCGTTCCGAGGTGATTGAAGCCGAGGAACAGGCCGCCGCGTTGTGCGGCACAGGCCCCGGCGCCGTGCGCTTCATCAGCGGCACCTGGTCGACTCATGTGGCCCTGGAGCAGCGGCTTGCGGGTTTCCACGGCCGGACCGATGCGATCCTGTTCTCCTCGGCCTATGCGGCGATGATAGGACTTATTCCGCCGCTCGTCACCGAAAAGACCGCCGTGATCAGTGACGAACTTAACCACAATTGCATCATCAACGCGATCGCGCTGGCCCGGCCGGCCGAGAAGTACATCTACAAACACCTCGACATGGGCGAGCTGGAACGCGCGCTCGCGGCCGCCGCCAGGACCTGCACGCGGGCCATCGTGGTCACCGACGGCATCTTCAGCATGCGCGGCGACCATGCGCCTCTCGATCGCATCATGGAGTTGGCGCAGGCTCATGACGGTGCTTTCGAAGAAAACGCGATCGTGATCGTCGATGATTCTCACGGCGTCGGGGCGTTCGGCCCGACGGGCCGTGGAACCGAGGAATACACGCGGGCGGCCCCGGCCGATCTGCTGGTGGCGACGCTCGGCAAGGCTTTTGGGGTCAACGGCGGCTACGTGGCGGGCGACGAGACGATCATTCGCTACCTGCGCGAAACCTCGCCCTTCTACATCTACTCCAATCCCATCACTCCGGCCGAGGCCGGCGCGGCCTTAGGGGCGATCGACGTGTTGGACAGCGCGGCCGGCGCGGCTCTGCTCACGCATCTGCGGGCCGTGACGGCACATTTCAAGGCGGGGCTGATCCGGTTGGGCTTTGAAACGTTGCCCGGAGAACATCCCGTTGTACCGCTCATCCTGCGCGATACGGCGCGGACTTCCGCGCTGGTGGCGCATCTGCGCCAGCACGGCATTCTGGCGACCGGGCTCAACTATCCGGTCGTCCCTAAGGGCGACGAGGAAATTCGCTTTCAAATCAGCGCCGACCACACGCTTGCCGATATCGAGATGGCGCTCGACGTCCTCGCGCGCTTCGCGGGTTAGCGCATTTTTTCGATTAGCCTCGTAGGGTGGGTTGAGCGCAGCGAAACCCACCGTCGGCCTCGCTGGAAGGCGCTGGCCGGGAACCTTGATGCCGACGCGGTTGAAAATGTCGGGTTGATAACGCTTGTTACAGAATCAATAGGGACGATAGCCAAGACTTTCGACGCGCCGGATCAGGGCAGCGCCATGTTGCTCGCCATTGCAGAAATAGAAGAGCCCGAAGGTGACTTGCGCAAAACCCGCGAAAGTGGCAGAGCTTATGCGCGGAGGGTGGAGCAGGGGAGCAGCAGCCAAATATGCTGCAGTTGTTAGAACGGAGCAAAGCCTGTCATGCTCCGCCCATAAGGTGATCATCAGTATTTAATTAGAGGCCATTTACTCGTGGGAAGAGCTATGGCAAACATACCGCATTGGCTCGAAAATGAGGTGGAGGATTATTTTAGATTTGTGAGATTTGAATCATTACCTCGCTTAATTCTTGATATTGGCGCGAATATTGGTGCTTTTGCTCTCAGAGCCCACAACCAGTGGCCGAATGCCAGGATTTTATGCTATGAGCCAATGCCGTTTAATCTTGACCAACTGAGAGAGAATGTCAGCCCCGATTATGGGACTGTCTTTCCTTATGCAATTTGCGGAACATCGGGGGTAAGGGAGATTTACATTGGAGATATGTTTGTTACGAGTGGGTTTGTAAAAGGGCCGAGACAAACATCTCAAAGAATTGCGGTTCAGTGCATGGCCGCAGCCGACCTGCCGGTCGCCGATTTGGTTAAGATTGATACAGAAGGGTCGGAGGTTGAAATTTTGCGAGGCCTGAACTTGAGTGCGACTTCAATCATTATGTTGGAGCACCATAGCAAGGCAGATGCCAAACTAATAAGGGATGTGCTCACAGCTGATTTCCGCTTACTTCACGATGAATCGAATCGAGAAATAGGAACAATGGTCTTTGAGCGATCGCGCGTAGCGGAGAAGTGAAAACCGCGGCGATTCAATGTAGAGGGTGACTATAATGGGTGGGCAAAGCGAAGCGTGCCCCCTGGGCCGAGCCCGGTGGGCACGGCGCGCAAGGCGCGCCTTTGCCCACCCTACGCGGCCGACGTCAGCGCGTCGTAGGCTTTCTCGTCCAAAAGCGCGTCGACCTCCGCAGGGTCGGCAGGTGTCATCTTGAACAGCCAGCCGTCGCCGGTCGGCTCAGCATTGACGAGGCCGGGCTGTTCCACGAGCCCCTCATTGACCGCAGTCACTTCGCCGGCGACGGGCGCATAAACGTCGGCAGCGGCCTTCACGGATTCGACGGTGGCCGCCACCGCGCCTTTGTCGAACGTTGCGCCGACGCTCGGCAGCTCAACAAAGACGAGATCGCCAAGTTTCTCTTGGGCAAAAGGGGTGATCCCCACGGTGGCGATGTTGCCTTCCATGCGGAGCCATTCGTGATCCTTGGTAAATCTGAGCATCAAGCATCTCCAAGGCTGCTATCGATGTTTATAACGCGCTGGTACGAACGGCAGCTTCGAAACGATCAGGCCGAGGCGTTTGCCGCGGATTTCCGTAAAGACCCGTGTGCCCGGCGCGGCGGCGTCAGGCTGCACATAGCCCATGGCGACGGGGACATTGAGGCTCACCGCAAATCCGCCGGACGTGACGACACCGACCGGCGCAGCATCGTCTTCGTTACGGAACAACGGAGCGCCGGCGCGCACCGGCGCCCGCCCTTCCGGCCGCAACCCGACGCGCTGACGGGTGACCCCGCCGAGCTGTCTCAGGATTATTTCGGCCCCCGGAAAGCCGCCGGAGCGCTCGCCGCCAGGGCGGCGCGCCTTGCCGATTGTCCAATCCAACGCCGCCTCGACGGGCGTCGTGGTCTCGTCAAGATCGGCGCCATAGAGGCACAGGCCCGCCTCCAGCCGGAGGCTGTCGCGCGCGCCAAGCCCGATTGGGGCGACCGCGGGATGACGCAACAACGCATCCCACAGCGGCTCGGCGTCGCGCGCCGGCAGGCTGATCTCGAAGCCGTCCTCGCCGGTATAGCCGGAGCGCGACACAAAGCATGTCGCCCCGAGTAACGTGACAGCGCGCACATCCATGAAACGCAGCGCCGACACCTCGGGCGCAAGCGTCTCCAGTACCGCTTCCGCCGCAGGTCCCTGTAGGGCGACGAGGGCACGATCGAGCAGCGGCTCGGCCGAGCAGGCGGCGGACAGATGAGACTGCAGATGCGTTTCGTCGAAAACCTTGCGGGCCGCATTGACCACCAGGATCAAATGATCACCGTGATTCGCCACCATCAGGTCGTCGAGAGCGCCGCCTCTGCCGTTGGTTAATACCGCGTAGCGCTGCCGCCCCGGCGCAAGCCCCAGTATGTCGGCCGGCAGCAGCGCCTCCAGCGCGCGCGCAGCGTCCGCGATACGGCCGGAACGGGGATGCAGCGCGATCTGCCCCATGTGCGAGACGTCGAACAGGCCGGCGGCTGTGCGTGTGTGAAGGTGCTCCTTGATGATGCCGGACGAATACTGCACCGGCATGGCATAACCCGCGAACGGCACCATGCGCCCGCCGAGGCGCACGTGTAGTGCGTGGAGGGGCGTATGTTTGAGTTCGCCCATCGGCCGCGGCTCGCTCATCACGCCTTCTCCCTTGCCCGCCCCTACCTGGGACCGCGGGCGTCTCGCCCGCTCTTCCTTGCGCTTGGTGCGGGCGAGACGCCCGCGGTCCCAGGTAAGGGGGGGGCGCTGCGATCCGAAAGTACGAGTTCGCGCGCGGCCTTGACTTCGTCGAGCCGCCTGACAGGCGTCCGGTGCGGAGCAGCCCTGACCAAAGCAGGATCGGTGTGGGCCTCGTTCGCGATCGCCTTCATGGCTTCGACAAAGGCGTCGAGCGTCGGCTTCGTCTCCGTTTCCGTCGGCTCGATCATCAAGGCCTCCGGCACGATCAGCGGGAAGTAATTGGTCGGGGGATGAAAGCCGTAATCGAGCAGGCGCTTGCTGACGTCCAGCGCTCGCACCCCGGTGCCCTCGATTGCCCCTCTGCACACGAATTCATGCATATTCACCCGCTCGAACGGCACCGTGAAGGTATCGTGGAGCCGGACGCGCAGGTAGTTGGCGTTGAGCACCGCATGCTCTGAATTGGCCCGCAGACCCGCCGCGCCGTGCTGACGAATATACGCATAGGCACGAACGAACATGCCGAAATTGCCGAGGAAAGGCGACACCCGGCCGATCGACTTCGCCGGCATCGCCAGCCGGTAACGAGGGCCGTCCGGATCGGGCGCCATTTCCGCCACCGGCCCCGGAAGGAAATCCTTGAGCCGTGCGGATACGCCGACCGGTCCGGAGCCCGGACCGCCACCGCCATGCGGCGTGGCGAAAGTCTTGTGCAGATTGAAGTGCATCACGTCAAAGCCGAGATCGCCGGGACGCGCAACGCCGACGACAGCATTCATGTTGGCGCCATCGCCATAGACCAGCCCGCCGCAATCACGCACGAGCTGCACCACCTCCCCGATATGTTCCTCGAACAGTCCGAGCGTGTTCGGATTGGTCATCATGATGCCCGCAAGCGTATCGTTGCAGGCGGCGCGGACCGCCTCCAGATCGATGTTGCCGCGCCCGTTGGAAGGAACCTCGACTGCCGTAAAGCCCGCCATGGTGGTCGAAGCCGGGTTGGTGCCGTGGGCGGAATCGGGAATGAGCACGCGGGTCCGCTTGAAGTCGCTGCGTTCGCGATGGTAGGCGCGCATCATCAGGAGACCGGCGAATTCGCCGTGGGCGCCGGCGCAGGGTTGCAGCGAAACGCCGGCGAAGCCGCCGATCTCCGCGAGCCACTGTTGCAGTTCGAACATCAACGCAAGATTGCCCTGCACGGTCTCCGCAGGCTGCAGCGGGTGCGTCGCAGCGAAGCCCGGAATGCCCGCGATCGCTTCGTTGACCTTCGGATTGAACTTCATCGTGCACGAGCCGAGCGGATAAAAGCCGGAATCCACGCCGAAGTTGCGTTGCGACAGTGCGACGTAATGGCGGACCACATCGAGCTCCGACAACTCCGGCAGGCCGCAATCGGCCCGCACTTCGTCCGCCAGCAAGTCCGTGGCGGGTACGTCGCTCGCAGGCAGGTCGATTCCCGCCCGACCGGGCACGCTCAATTCATAGACGGTCGCTATTTCGTCGCGCATCACGTCGTGGCCTTTCCGAGTGCCCTCACCAGTTGATCGATGCCGGCGCGCGTGTTGAGTTCAGTCACTGCGACCAGCATATGGTCCTTCAGGTGCGGGTATTCGCCGCCGAGATCATAGCCGCCGATGATTCCGTGCTGCTCGCGCAGGCGCGCGTTGATCTCGGCGGCGGGCGCCGGCAGGCGCACCACGAATTCCTTGAAGAAGGGCCGTGCCGGCGCCTGCGGGTTGATCGCGAAACCCTTAAGCCTGCCGATCTCTGCAGCGGCATAATGGCTCTTCTGGTAGCAGAGCTCGGCGACCTGCCGCAGTCCGCGCGTTCCCATGGTGGCGAGATAGACGGCGGCGCCGAGCGCACAGAGCGCAGAATTGGTGCAGATGTTGCTTGTCGCCTTGGCGCGGCGGATGTGCTGCTCACGGGTGGCGAGCGTCAGCACGTAGCCGCGGCGGCCGTCGGCGTCGACCGTCTCGCCGACCAGGTGGCCGGACATGCGCCGCACATGAGCCATGCGCGCAGCGAAGATGCCGAGATGCGGGCCGCCGAAAGACGGTGGAATCCCCAGCGACTGGCCTTCGGCAGCGACCACGTCGGCCCCATAGGCGCCCGGCGGCCGGAACAATCCGAGCGAGATCGGATCGGTTACGACGATGAAGAG
>WNFT01001991.1_pt1 | contig 17383 bp, 13 predicted proteins | sample 5400191 | NCBI WGS metagenome assembly WNFT01 (sample SAMN13153359, study PRJNA577476) | soil metagenome | isolation source: 80 cm saprolite under Madrone tree | place: USA:California | collected 2016-06-14 | reverse complement strand
ATCATAACGGCGAAAAAAGAGCTGCTGATGTCTTTCCACAGCGACAGAAAGGAGTCGCTCGTCTCGATCGCGAAATCGTCAGGCTTGGCATAGGCAAGGTGATGACGCCCTCGCATGATCTGGCGGACTTCATCCACGCTGTCTTGAATCTTCGCTGCGGAACCGGCGCGCGATGTGATGCGCAGCGAATCCTGCTGCGTCCCGTAGTTCTTGTTATAGGTGGTGAGGGGAATGATGATCCAGTTGTCCAGGGAATTTCCCAGGGCGGAGCCCTGCTTGCTCCCGTAACCGATGACTTCGCAAGGAATATTGTTCCAGCGAATTTCTTTTCCGACAGGATCGATGCCGGGCATCAAATTTTCGACCAGATCGTTGCCAATCACGCAAACGGGGGCCGCGCCGCGCATGTCTTCCTCGGTCATGTGACGGCCGGAAACCAAGTCGACGTCGTAGAGTTGGGCCATCTGCGGAGTCCAGGCGCGCAGGTTGGTGTCTTTCAGCGAATTCAGCCCGCTTTTCACCTCGATGCGGCCGCCCAGCGATGCGCCGATTTCCTTGCAGGACTTGCAGAGTCCGCGGACCGCCTCAAAGTCATCGTAGGTGATGCGCTTGCGCTTCTGGAATTCGAGCCAGTCGTCCACGTTGGTAATGATGGAGGGCTGCTTGGATAGCCCAAATACGTCGGCACCGAGACGGAAGACGCGTGTCGCCACGTATTGATTCGCGCCATTGATCAGGCTGACGACGGCGATCACCGCCGCCACACCGATAACCACGCCGACGAGCGTCAAGATGCTGCGCAGCTTGTGCGCCCAAAGGCTGGAAGCGGAAATGGCCACCGCCTCGGAGAAATTCATAGTGGTCGGACGCGGCATAGCCCCGGAGACACCAATACACCTCATCCTAGCATACGCGCCGGAGGCCTCTGGAATTACCTGTATCTGTCTGTAGGACCTGTAGTTTCAATCCACCGGGACACGATCGCGTTCCATAGAAAAAAAGGGCGCCCCGATTGGATCGGGACGCCCTGGAAGGCTACCGTCGCGCCAGTCACGCGCAACGGGAAGGAGTTAGAAAGTGAACCGCAGGCCCAGACGGATGTTCCGGCTGAGCTGGTGCAGATATGGCTTGCCGTATTGGCTGTTGACGGTGATCGGACCCGGCGAACAAGCACCGTTGCAAGACGTGTTGATCAGGGTCTTCCAGTCATATGCATGCTCGTACGCAGAGTAAGCTGGCCCGCCGGAGTAGAACGGGATGCCACCGGGCGCGATGAAGTGCGAATAGTTTGCGGTGTCAATCTGTGAGTTGTAAGCAGTTACAGATCGCTGGTTGAACAGGTTAGAGAAAGTTGCCGAGAAGCTGATGACCTTGCTCTCTGACACTTTGTAATTGTGCGACGCATTAAAGTCCGACTGCGAAAACCACGGTGTCCGCCGGGCGGACACGCTATTGACCGCGATATTGCCGGTCGTCAGGTCTTGCGTGATGTCCGCCCACTTGCCGCGGCCTTCGACATAAACCGGAAATGCGCCGCCGTTATAGCTGTAACCCACATCGAGGTAGCTGCCCACCGGCGAGCCGCTGTAAACATAGGAAAAAACCCCCAAATCAGTGGAGTTGTGCCTACCTTCTCCCAACTCATAATACGCATAGCCTTTGAAGGCATGCGGACGATCAGTTGCCAGCGGACCGCTGGAGGATGTGCCGTTGGCATTGTATTGGAAGTAGGTTTCGTCGAAAGCGCGGCTGTTGTTCGGCGAATTGCGCCCGCCACCGGCGTCAGCAAGGTCCGTACTTGTCAAGCCAGAATAATTGCCGTACAGCCGGCTGTAGGTGTAGGAGAACATGCCAAACCAGCGCTGGCTGTGTGTTTTGGTCAAACGGAGTTCGAAGCCATCGTAGCTGCGTTCCGCCTTAATGTTCGGGGGACAAACTAGCACACCCGCGGGCAGAGGTGGAGAAGCGTTAGCGCTGCAAGTAGAGTTGACGGCGTTGGCTCCTTGGCCCGGGTTGAGGATCAAGAAGTTTTCGCTGCCGTCTGGAAAGAACAGTGCACCGTCCTCGATCGCGTGATCGAGGCGGCGACGATCCCAGCGGGCCTCCAAAGCGAGGTTCTTACCGAGTTGATAATCCGCGCCGAGCACGGACTCATGCTGGCGATAAGGCTTGAGGCCCGGATTGACCCCCTCCGTGCCTCGGAAGTTCTGATTTTCCAAGAAAATCAATCCAGCGGGCGTTGAGCCGCCGGGGAAATGGGCTTCGGTAGAGCTGCTGCCAGTACAAAAGAGCCCGTTGGAGTCGAACGAAGGATTAATCACAGTGGGGTCAGGGGTCATCATCGCGTAGGCGCAGTTGTGCCAATACTGGCCGCCGAACGAGCTGATGGCCAAGTTCAGTTTCATGATGTCATTAAATACGCCGTAACCGCCGAACACCTTCAGCTTTCCGTTCTTTAGGACATCCCAAGCAAGGCCGAGGCGGGGAGCAAGTTTGTCTCCCCAGCTGAATTGAATGGGCCTGGCCGGGAAACCGTTTGCGGTAGTCTCGCCAGGGAGATACTCCTTTTCCAAGCGGAAACCTGCGGTGACGGTAACGCCCTTACCGATGGTCCAAGAGTCCTGCAGAAAGAAACCATGGTTAAAACTGGACGCGTACCCGTAGGAGCCATAGTCCTGTACGTACGCGTAGCCATATGTGCCGGTGCAGGCGGAGCCAGCGGGATCTCCATAACGTGAACCGGTGGGATCGGATGTCGTCTTGTGGGCTGCCACTAGCGCAGCGCAATTGGCAAAACCGGTTGAACCCCCGGCAGCGTAAAGCTGGGCGGGATAAAGTAGGACGGCGGGTTGATTCCAGCGCTGGAAGATATCGTTGGAAAGCCGGTTCAACTGGTAACCGAATTTGAAGTTGTGGGTGCCTCCCCAACCGCTCTTGAACCAAGCAATATCTTGGTCGAATTGGACATGCTTATTGGCATTTCGGACGGTGGTGTTAATGTTATTGGCGGCCGTGAAGTACCCGGTGGACTGGATCAGCTGCGTCGCCACATTTGTAGAGGCGCAACCTCCAGGAGGGGGAGTAGCGGGATTGCCGAAACAATTTCCGTCCACATCCTGCGTCGCTGCAGTTCCTGCCGAATTCCAGAAATAGGTGTCACCGGATGTCGGGAAGCCGAAGTCCTTGTAATTCTCAAAGAAATAACCGAAACGAGTGGTGGCAACCAACCGGGGAGTGAGAGTAAAGTCCGCACCAACATTGGTGGTTTGATTGGGCGCGGTGAACCCGAGAGCATGGGCGAACACGAATAGCGGGGAAGTGCTACTGACGTTTGCCAGCCCCGTGGTCGAGTCAGCGTGTGGCAATACCTGGCCGCTTTCGCGCTGATACTGGTAGAGCCAAGACGCGAAGACGCGAATCTTCTTCGAGACGCTTGCGTCAATCCGCGCGTTGGTATAGTAGGTCTGCTGGTTTTGATCGAATTTCTGCAGCCCCAAACCTTGAGAGCTGAAATCCACAGTGCGGCGAAGCTTGGTGAGTTCCGGATTGAAACCAGCAAAGAACCAGAGGCGATCCCTCTTGATAGGTCCACCAATCGTGAATCCGGGCAAGAAGTCCTTGGTGCCGTCTTTCTTGGGTTGATAATCTTGATGAAGGGGATCGAACGATCCCCAAGATGGGCTCGCAGCCGGCCCCGAAGGGTCGTAGCGGGAGTAATCGTTAGGCGCACCATTCATCCCCGAGGCGTTGTACTGAGCGACGACCGAACCATGATACTTATTGCCGCCTTTTTTCATGATGACGTTGGCCACGCCACCCAAAGCGCCGCCGTTTTCGGCTTCGATGCCCGAAGTCTTAACTTGCACTTCCTCAATGAAATCAAATGGCACATTTGTGTGAGAGTAACCGCCGATGACGTTGGCCGTATCTTGGCCTTCGACAAGGTACCCATTTTCCGAGTCCGCAGCGCCTCCGACCTGGTATCCGTTCGCGGCGCCATTTGTGCAACCCGTCGGAGAGCAGCCTCCTGTTCCGGGAGTTCCCATACCCATCCCACCCATTAGGGGCTCGTTGCGGGCGGAGGGAGCAAACTGGAGAACCGACTGGAAGGACTCACCATGCGGGATGTATTTGATCACGTCTTCGGTAATATTTGTCATGGTGCGCGAGGTAGTCACATCGATTTGTGGCGCTGCACTGGTTACCTCGACGATGGTCTCGGCGGTACCGACTTCGAGCGCTAGGTCGACCGATGGAAGGTGACCGACTTCGATGTGTAGACCTTCACGTTTGAGGGTCTTGAACCCCTTGGTCGTAACTGTAATGGTATAAGTACCCGGCGGAAGATTGGCGAAGCGATAGTAACCACTCGCGTCTGTGTCGATTTCCTTGCTGCCCACGAGCGACGAACCAGTGACAACTACTTTAGCATTTGGCACAACGGCGCCCGAGGGATCCTTGACGGTACCCTGTAAACCGCCCGTGGTCTCTTGGGCCAATGCCGATAGCGAAAAGACCCCACACAACGTGAGCACCAAACTGATCAAGAGCCACTTAAGTTTCAACATGCTAGAACTCCTTTCGATACGTCGCGGATTCTAGAAGCTGGTCGCGGCGCGCAAATTGAAATGAGGAAAGCTATGGGAGTCACCCCACTCCCGCAAATTCGGGCACATATTGTCATAAAGCATGCATAAATTGTGCCGAAATTTATGATTGTTTTAGATTTATTTAAGACATTTAAATTGAGAGAGATAGACCTAATCACGGGGCGAGATACAGTTTTCTGACCAGCGATCACTTCCCGATTTCTTGAAAGATATACCAAATTGCGGATTCTTGACACTCGACCCTTCCGCCTGTCATTGGGAATGGCCTCACGGCGTTTAATGCCAATTGGGTCGCTTCTAGCCCTGGTGGCGGATGCGCTCGGCGAGGGACCGGGCGCGCTGGCGGGCGATATCTACGAAGTGCGAATCGCCAGCGATCTGGTCGAGCAGGGGCACGACCCGCTGCGGTTCCGGAAGAAGGCTGCGGTTCAAGTCCGATTCGAATTGCAGCAAGGCGTCGTTAATTCCCAGGCGGTCGTACTTCATACGCCGTGAAATCAAGTCTACATGTTCCTGCTGACGCGCCAGTCCCTCAAAAATCTGAAGTAGCTGGGCTGCCGCCGAATTCAAAGTGTAGTTGAATTTCGCTTCATGGACTTCCGCACCGGATTCCCAGCGAAACGTTTTCTCGCCGAGGTTCGCGATTTTGCGGTGCACATCCAGATCTTGTCCCTGAAAATGTTTGAGTTGCGCCGCCAGGTCGAACATCTTCGCGCGCCAAGCCACGCTCACTTGAAATGGCAGCGCGCCGGCATCCTCATCCAACTGCCGGATTTCATAAGCGCCGGTATCCGAATCTTCCCTCACGCTGATTTCGATGAACTCGGGGGAGCTTCCTTTGAAAACGCGCCGAAAGGTCAGCTTGGCGCCGGACGGAGCCGGACCCGAGAACGCCACGGAAGCCACGATCGAGGCCACAGCCATCAGCAGAGCGAGTCGCAGCAGGGAAGTCTTCATGGTCCTTCTGACCGCAGAGCCGTCAAAGTCATGTGTGACCGCAGAGCGGTCAACGCGTCGATTCGATGCGCGGCAACCGCCGCGCGTTGTGCCGCCAAATCTAGTCTTGATTAGACTAGTTGGCGGGACCTGCCGCTGCGCTTCGTGCCCGCGGCTTCGCCAGCACATTTCGCCCCGGAAGCCCAAAACGCCGCCGCGCTTGTTCCGTTTGCAAATGGCACAGCGCCACAGCGAGCGCGTCAGCCGCGTCCGAAGGCTCCGGCGTCTCGTTCATCGAAAGCAGTGCGCGCACCATCATCTGCATCTGCCGCTTGTCGGCGTGGCCGTGACCGGCGACGGAAGCTTTCACTTCGCGAGGCGCATAGCTATAGACCATCACATTGCACTGCGCCGCGGCAAGCAGGATCACGCCGCGCACTTCGGCCAGCTTTAGCGCGGTGCGCATATTCAGCGCCGCGAATACGCTTTCGACAGCCAGAGCATCCGGAGAGAACTCGCCGATCAAATTGCAAACGCGAGCGTGGACATCCTGAAGTGCCGCGCCAGCACATTCCTTCTGGCGCTTCGCCGCCACTTTCAGAGCACCATAATGAAGCATTCGGCAGCGTCGCCCGTCGCTCTCAACAATTCCGTAGCCCGTCGGCCCGGCGGCGGCGGGGTCTATCCCGAGAACACGTAGCCAGCCGATGGTCTTGAGGACTTGGCTCATCGTTCATCAGTCTACGGCGATCGAACCGTCCTCGCTACCCATTTTCACTGCTTGGGCGCAGCAATGGCTCTTGGGAAAACCTGAAAATAGACGAGATTTAGTTGGCGCCAACGGCCGCCTGAATTTCGGATTCGTCGATATCGAAGTTCGCGTAAACGTGTTGCACGTCGTCGTGCTCCTCGAGGGCTTCGACCAGGCGTACCATTTGCGTAGCCTGCGCGCCTGTCAGTTTGATGTAGTTTTGCGGGACCATGCCGATTTCAGCGGACGCCGGAGTAATCCCGGCTTTGCTCAGCGCTTCCTTCACCTTTTCTAGCGCGTCCGGCGGCGTCACGATGTACCAAGCGGAGCCATCGTCCTTCAGGTCTTCCGCTCCCGCCTCGAGCACGAGGTCCAGCAACTTATCTTCGCTGGCCGCTTCCTTGGGCACGGAGATCTCGCCCTTGCGGCTAAACATCCATCCGACAGCTCCGGCCTCGGCCATGTTGCCGCCGTTCTTGCTCATCAGGTGGCGAAACTCGCCGACCACGCGGTTGCGGTTGGTGGTGACGACTTGAATGAGCATGCCGACGCCCCCCGGACCGTAACCTTCAAAAGTGGCTTCCTCATATTGTTCGCCTTCGAGTTGGCCTGTTCCGCGCAGGATCGCGCGCTCGACGTTTTCACCTGGCATGTTCGCGGCCTTCGCCGCCAGAATCGCGGTTCGCAGGCGCGGATTGGTGTTCGGTTCTCCGCCGCCGATGCGCGCTGCAATGCTGATTTCGCGAATGATTCGTGTGAAAACGCGGCCGCGCTTCGCGTCGGTGGCCCCCTTCTTGTGTTTAATCGTGGCCCACTTTGAATGCCCGGACATGACACATCCTCGTTTGTTTCACGTGACCGCGGCCTGGCCGAGGTCATCGATGGAAGAATTTTTGCGCCGCAGAGCGGTTTCGGCCGCTGCCGGACACCAGGCGAACCGAGGTACGGTCGCTGAGAAAAACCACACCAGTGCGGAGACTTTACGGTGAACCGCAAACCCCTGCGGAACCACCGTAGTTTAGCACAGGCGTTGGATAATGGAATATAGCCACAAGTCGGCGCGGGGAGCGGCCACGCCAGAGATTTTCACTCACTCGTACTTACGCTGGCGGAAAGCGCGGCGAGCGGCCGATCGGAAAAGCAGCTGTACGCCGGGAAGCTGAGAGATGGCGTTCGCCACTGCGGGGCGCCGCGCCAGTCTGTCGGGGCCGACGTCTGAGACATTGCAGGTGCGGCAGACGCCATTTTTGGGCCCAGGAGCGAGAAGTCCGGCCCGAGCGGGCGCGAGGTCACGATAAAGGTGGAACAAAGTGTATCCCGGTTGGGCAAGGTCCCCAATGATGGCGGATGACTGTGCCGCCGAATCGGACCGCACCTGGCAGCAGAGCATGCCCTTGCCGTTGTAATCGACGACCACGGAATGGAGCGGATTGAAACAGACGGACCGACGCTGATACGAGTGCAAGCCGGCGATCTCCACCAGGCCGCCGCGCGTGGAGACATGCTCGCCCGTATAACACGGAATCCCCATAGTAATTTGAATGGACGACCCAAGGCAGCGGTAGTCGAATTCGCCAATCGGCGACAACTCCAGCCCGGTGCGTGTCGAGAATTTCTTCTTTTCGTCCTCTATCTCGGCCGGCACGCGTTCCTTGCCTTCGGGAAGGTAAAGATCGAGCATCAAGCGATTGACGCCAGCTCGTTCCAGCTGGCTCAGGGTTTCGCGATTCAGGTAATCGCCGTTGCTAACCAGGACAAGGTAAGCCTCCGGCAGACGCGCACGGGCGCGAACGAGGCGTTCAAAGATAGATGCGTGGGCCATCGGTTCGTGGTATCGCGACCAAATCAGGGTCTGTTTGTATCGAATGCCGGCAAGATCGTCGAGAATGCGCTCGTAAAGCGCGTCCTCCATGATTACGTTCTGCGAGCGGCGATCGATAAACGCGTTCGGGCAGAACGCACAGGTGCGATTGCAGTAGCTGTGATTCTCGATTTCCACGACTCGGACGAACGTGGAGAAGAGTTCCTTCACGTCGGCGAGTCCCAGCGCCGGCTCGAAAAGTGCAGTGGGGAGCAAGTTAGCGACTAACGACTTGCCAAGGACCCGGATGGTTGGATACATGCTTGCCTGCCGAAGGAAACTGAAAACCGCGAGCTCCAAAATTGCGCGCCTGATAACACCGGATTGGAGTATGTGTCAAGAATGAGGACTCGTCCAGCAGTTTGCGGACCCTACGGTTATTGATTTCTACTTAGGGCGCATTGCTTTCTACAGGTCGCAGCACACGCGCCTTCGGCGGAAGAGGTTATACTTCATCGCTGGCCATCTCATTGAATACGACATACTTCCGCATGGTCGCCACGAAGCGCACGAAAAACTCAGGAGCCTGCCGTGCCTGACCGCCGGTACCGCGTCCTATTTGTCGGCTCCCATCCCGTGCAATACCAGGCGCCGCTGTTCCGCCGTATGGCCAAGCACGCTTCGCTCGATCTCCACGTAGCGTATTGCACTCTTCGCGGTGCGGAGGCTACCCACGATCCGGAATTTGGCGCCCACATTCAATGGGACGTGCCCCTTCTCGACGGTTACTCATGGACTCACGTCCCGAATCGCGGCTCCGGCGCCGAGTCCTTCTTCGGCTTGTTCAATCCAGGCTTGTGGAAACTCATCTGTAGTGGGAATTTTGACGCGGTCGTCTGCTACCTAGTTTATGTGCGAGCGAGCTTCTGGATTTCCTATCTCGCGGCAAAGAGTTCGGGGGCTGCATTTTTATTTGGAACGGACGCACACTCTTTCGCGGCCCGGGATGGCCGTGCCTGGAAGGTCTTACTTAAGAAGATTTTTTGGCGGAGGCTTTTTGGTCTGGCGGATCAAGTTTTTGCGCGCTCGAGCAGGGCGCGCGACCTGCTGCTTTCCGCCGGAATTCCTGACGAGCATATCTCGCTCGTATCGTTAGTTGTGGACAACGACTGGTGGGTGACGCAATCCACGGGGACCAGCCGCGACGCGGTCCGCGCTTCCTGGGGCCTCTCAGCAGATAGCGCAGTTATCCTCTTTTGCGCGAAGCTGCAGCCCTGGAAGCGCCCGCTCGACGTGCTGCAGGCTTTCAAGAAACTAAACCGGCCGGACACAGCGCTGGTTTTCGCAGGCGACGGCCCGTTGCGGGGGACACTGGAGGCAAGAGCCTTAGAGATGGGGATCAGCGCACATGTCCGCTTCCTAGGATTCGTAAATCAGTCGCGGCTGCCTGCCGTATACGTTGCATCCGACGTCATGGTCTTACCTTCCGAATTTGAGCCCTTTGGCTTGGTGGTGAATGAGGCCATGTGCTGCGGCTGTCCGGTAATTGCTAGCGACCGCGTCGGAGCGACAAGAGATTTGGTCGCCCCCCTCCGCCCGGATTTTGTGTTTCCGTGTGGCGACGTTGAGACCCTGGCTGGAATTCTTGCCGAAGCATTTGCAAGGCCTGCTCTGCTAAAGGAGCTAGGGCGGCAAAGCGCGGCACGCATGCAAAGCTGGTCGCCCGAGCACTATGTTGCAGAGACCATGGCTGCCATTGACAAAGCTGTGCGCCGAAGGGCGTTCCGTCGTCTCCCACCCGCTTCTGGGAGGGAAGCCACGGATGGATAACCTCCAAAGGAACGCGCTTCCCCTGGAGACCCCAGACGGGCACCGAATTAACAAATAAACCGAGGAAACTCCGCTCATATATACTGAACCATTAGCGAATCATAATAGGGCGAATCCGTCCGACTGGCCTTGCAATTGACGGCCTCCAGCCGGGAGAGCGAGGCGCTTGTGCCGCGAAGTGACAACCACATCCGCCTAAATCTGGGATGCGGCTTGCAGGCCCCGCTCGGGTGGATAAACGTCGACGGGTCCTGGAACGCGAGGCTTGCTAAGTACCGCCGGCTGCGGCGCATGCTCTCCAGTTTTCGTCTGCTGCCTGCGGACAAATTGGAAATACCGTGGAGCCCGTCGATCCTCATTCGCGACGTTCGCAAGCCGTTACCGTTTTCCGATGGTTCTGTCACCGCCGTTTATGCCTCCCATGTCCTCGAGCATCTTTACCGCGAAGAAGGCCAGCGGCTGATTGCGGAGTCGTTTCGCGTCCTCGCGCCTGGTGGCATTTTGCGAATTGTGGTGCCGGACCTGCGAACGATTGTTGAAGAATATCTCGGAAGCGGCCCTCTCAAGGGCCAGAGAACGGAGTCAGAAACTCTCCGGCCCGCCGATCAGATGAACGAGCGGCTGCTGATGCGTTGGCCGACGCCTGCCTCATCTCATCTGCTATATCGCATATATAGCTCTTGGCAGGATTTTCATTCCCATAAATGGATGTATGATGCTGATTCGCTTATTTCCTTGTTCAAAAGAACCGGATTTGTGCAGGTTGAACAGAAGGAATGCCACGACAGCCGGATTGCGGGCATCCAGCAAGTGGAAGATCCGAGCCGGCTTCTGGAAGGAGCCGGTGTTTGCGTAGAAGGCGTGAAGCCGGTATCTCCATGATTGACGACCGCTTTCTTTTTTCTGAGGCGGTATCATGAATCTGATGCCTCGAGCGATGCCAGGAAGTCGGCTCCGCGGGCCGCTTCCTCTCCTGGGTTTCATAGCTTTGTTTGTTGTAACCGTCTACAAAGCCGCGAATTATGTTATCGCCGGCGATATGACCAGCCTTGCGTACATCGCGCTACTGTTCGTCGGCTCCGCCTTTGTGGTCGCCATGCTGAATAGTTGGCGCAAGGGCCTGTATTTTTTTCTGACTTGGCTTTTATTCGAGGATTTTGCAAGAAAATACCTGGGCAACAACATGGCGATCTATTTCGCCAAGGACGTCTTAGCTGCAGCTGTGTATCTGTCCTTTTTCCTGGCTTATCGACGAAAGGAGGTCACATCGTTTCGGCCTCCCTTTCTTGTGCCGGTCCTTTTGTTCGTCTGGTTTGGAGTGATGCAGGTCTTCAATCCTGCCTCTACGAACTTGGTGTACGGGATTCTGGGCTTGAAACTCTTTTTTTGCTACGTTCCCTTGCTGTTTGTAGGCTATGCCTTGCTCAATTCCGAACAACAGTTGCGCCGGTTTTTCTTCGTCAACATCGCGCTTGTCATGATCATCGCTTCTCTTGGCATTGCGCAATCCGTCTTGGGACACACGTTCTTGAACCCCGAAAGGCCCGCTGAAGACATTCGCGAGTTGAGCACGAATTACCGGGTTTCGCCGGTGTCCGGTCTGTTGTCCTATCGTCCGACCTCCGTGTTCGTCAGCACTGGGCGCTTCAGTAATTTTTTGCTTGTTTCCCTGCTGTTGCTAGTTGGTTTCTTAGGCTATCTTCTCTTGCGCTACAGAAAGGGCAGGAATCTAGCCTTTTTCGCGCTGGCGATCGTTTCCGGCGCCATTGTCCTCGGCGCCGCCCGCGGCACTCTTTTATGGGCCGCCGGAAGCGTGCTGGTTTTCACGCTGGCCTTTGTTTGGGGCGCCCCCTGGCGCCAGCGCGAAGTAATCCGCGTTCTGCGCACATTGCAACGAGCTGCTCTTGGTATTGCCCTGGGCCTAGTGCTGCTGTTTTTTGTTTTTCCCGAGACGCTGCTTTCTCGTGTCGCATTTTACCAGGAGACACTTTTGCCGGGCAGCGGCCCGGGCGCACTCCAGTTCCGAACATGGGATTATCCAATCATGAATTTCCTTGGGGTGTTCGGTTACGAGCGGTGGCCTTATGGCTACGGCATCGGCACGCTGTCTCTTGGCACGCAATATGTCGCGCGTTTCTTCGGCTCAAAACCTCCGGTCATTGGCGTGGAGAGTGGCTTCGGCACGATTGTTCTTGAGATGGGCGTGGGCGGGCTTGCCCTCTGGTTTGTAATGAGCTTTGCGATCCTCTTCTCCGCGTGGCGAGTCGTCAAGAAGCTGCGAGGTTCGCCCTGGTTTCCGCTGGCATTCGTCATCTTTTGGTATGCGGGACTTCTCCTGCTTCCCATGACGTTTAGCGGAATCCAGCCGTACGAAGATTTCGTCTTGAACGCTTACCTTTGGCTTCTACTCGGCATCTTATTCCGATTACCGACTCTTGCTGTCTCTGCTCAATACGCCGCAACCGCTCAGCTCTCCCCCATTTATGACCCACAGATACGGCGGTTGCGCTGACTTGCGTCTCGCCGTCGTCTCACCTTTCGTCGACCGCCGGCATGGTACGGAACGCGCCCTTGCCGAAGTTCTAGAACGCCTCGCTCGCAATGAACATTGCGAAATCCATCTCTATGCCCAACGCGTCGAGGATCTCGCCGTCGTTCAACCACGCGGCGCCGACCCGCGGGACTCCGGGGCGATCATCTGGCATAAAGTGCCATCCACGCCCGGCCCCCATCTCCTGCAATTCCTTGCCTGGCTCTTTCTAAACTCCATTTGTCGCGCTGGGGACCGCTGGGTCCACGGACTTCGGTTCGACCTGGTGGTTTCACCTGGAATTAACTGTTTGGACGCCGACGTGGTCATCGTTCACGCACTTTTCCATCGCCTTCAGGAACTTGCGCTCGGAAAGCGACCAAATTCGGCACGGGCCCAGTTTCTTCGGAGCCTTCATCAGCGCGCCTACTACGCTCTGCTAGCCGGTTTGGAGCGCCTTATCTACGCGAACCCCAAAGTCTCACTCGCCGCCGTCTCCCACCGCACGGCCAAACTTCTCGCCAATTATTTTCACCGGGATGATATTCGTGTCATTCCCAACGGCGTGGATACCGCGCAGTTTTCACCTTCCGCGCGGCTGGCTCTTCGTGCCGCAGCACGGCGCCGCCGCGCGATTCACGAAACTGATTTTGTGCTGCTCCTGATTGGCAACGATTGGCGAGTAAAAGGGCTTGAGACCGTACTTCGTGCCGTGAGTTATCTTCGAGGCCTCCCATTTCTCGTCATCGCAGCGGGAGATGATTCTCCCAGCCCTTTCTCCGAAATGGCAAAGTCACTTGGGATTTCCGAGCGCTGCCGTTTTGAGCCATCTCGCGAAGATGTCCTCGATTTCTATGCCGCCGCTGATCTCTACGTCAGTACCAGCGAGGAAGATTCTTTCGGTATGCCCGTTGCCGAAGCCATGGCCTGTGGCCTGCCGGCCATCACCTCGATTTTTGCTGGGGTATCCTCTCTTCTCCACGATGGAGTGGATAGCCTCATCCTCCGCGACCCGCACGACGCCAAAACACTCGCCACGATGATTCGCGCGCTTTACCAGGAGGCCGAATGGCGCAGCCGCATGGGGCAAGCCGCGACAAAAGCATCTCGGGAGTGGACGTGGGATCGCAATGCGGCTGACGTTTGGAAGCTACTCAACGACGCGGCCGGCAAAAAACTCTCGCGCGCCGTCCAAGAACCATAGTCGCCACCGCGAATCAGCGCGCCCGAAGGTGTGTTTCGACTGCTTTGCGCGTGGCCTGCAGCGTGAAGGTGAGCGATTCCTTGGGGATGTCGGTCACAAACGGTTTGATCATCCACCCAAGCCCAACCGGAATGTCCCGCGTCAGCGAAGCCACCTCGCTTTGCACGTAAACACCACCGTCGCGTTCTTCCATGCGCCACCACGTTTCCATTCGCCACATGAATCCGCCATCATCGCCAATAGCTTTCTCGCGTTCATCGCTCTTCCCGGCGTTTTCCACTTCCGCAATGCGCACTGCCGAACTGCGGCTATGCGCTCTTGCTGGCGCATCGTGGAAGTACTGAACTTCGTGTTCCGTGTTCAGCACTACAGTGATCACCTTGTGCCGGCGGAACCGCAGAAATACCCGGAAATGGTCGCCATCTCGCGATTCGATCTTCGATCGCTCGACGTCCGGCGCGTAATAAACGGAGTGCTTATCGTAATCTTCAAGTACGCTCAAAATGTCTTCAAGTTTCGCTCGTGGAACAAACACCGCGCCCGTCCAATGATGAATCATCCCACCGGGGCAGGCCATCGGCTTGTCATTGTGGAGGATTTCCAGCTTCTGCATCCTCACTTCACCCGATTTCAGCCCCGCGTAAGCCTCAGCGCGTTGTTTCTCGGGGAGTCCATCGACCCACAGCAAATCCGTACCGCGCTTCAGCTCACCTTCATTTCGCGCTTCAACGCGCTTTACGTAGCGATCAAACGCTTCCTGCGTCTCCGTCTTCAGTTTTGGCAAGGCAGGGTCGGCGGCCCGCGCACCGGACCCTGGCACCTGGTTCAGTGCCAACGCAACCAGCAGGAACGCAACGAGTCTTGCCGCGATGTTGTTTTTGGCTTTCACCTGTTGCACTAGCCCTTCAGATTGCACTACTCCCGCTATTCTTAACCTATTCATTCGAGAGCATTTTATAGACAAATAGCTGCACTCTGCAGCTTTGGAATGCAAGCAGGGTTCCGATACAAAAGAAAAGGAGGGCCTGGTTTAGGCCCTCCTTTCGCAGCCGCTCTGGTCTCTAAAAAATGCTGAGGGAAGCAGAAGAAAATGGCGGGTTGGGTAGCTCGCACACGGCCCCTTGCGGAGCCGCTGTCCCCGCGCGGCCCCCAACCCGTTCTTAGGAGACTACGCACCTGAATTGCGCCTCACAATGGGTCCGCAGAGCCACTGGACGGGGTACCTCGGTAGTAGTACATCGCGTCTATCGCGCACCGAACTCAAAACTTGGCGCAGGACATAAACATCTTATTATCAGTGAGATAGAAAGATGCCTTGGCCTCTGTCTGGACCCCAAGCCTTCCAATAGTACTAATCCAAATCTGCATTATTCCAGCAGCAATCAGAGGCCTTCCCCGAATCACTCTTTCACGGCCAAGTCATGTACCAGCGGGCGTATGTGGCCATCCCAAGGAAAAGCACACCCCACCAAACCAAGAGAAGACTTCTCATCCAGAATCTGAAGCGAGTAATTCGGAATTTCTCCGGAAGTAGCTTTGTCCCGGCCGCCAGCAGTATATATAGGCCCCCAAGCTCAGCAACTCCGCCCAGGGAGGCATGAGTGGCCGCGAGGGCGTAGTAAGGTCTTTCAATCCTGCCTGGGAGTTTGGGGAGCACCTGACGATGAAAAGCAGGAAACATCGTTAACACGATCAGGCCGAGATTGAGGAGAACGATAACCGACTGGCATATTGCATGGAACCGGATGCGTCCCACGCGCGCCAACCACGCTCCGGCAAGCAGTCCCGTTCCCATTCCGATCTCGAGCAGCAGGGTCAGGTCAGCAGCCCGCGGAGCTGCAGTTCCTAGAAAGCCAGTTTCTTGCATACTTTCTCCTCATCCATCACCGGGGCGACCTTCACAGGGCTCTCGGGAAGAACAGCATCGGATGAGATGCAATGTTTCTCTCACTCACTGCACGATGACCTTGCCGGTCATCTTCGGGTGAATCGAGCAGAAATACGGATACGTTCCCGCCTTGCTGAACGTGAAGGAAAACTTCTCGTCCGTATCGAGCACTTTGGACTTGAACGACTTTGGATCGTCCGTGCTGACCACCGTATGGGGAATATCGTCTCGATTCGTCCACGTCACGCTTGTTCCCACTGGCACCGTGAGTGTCGCCGGTCCGAAGCTGAAGTTATCGATCTTCACCTCCGCGGTTGCCGGCTTTTCCTGCGCGCTTGCCAGGATATTCTTCTGACCTACGGTGATTGTTCCAACGCCCGTTGCCAGCGCCACTGTCAGAACTGCAATAGACACACTTCTCCTCATATTTTTTTCCCCCCTTCTTTCAATTTTGCCGATCAAATTGGTTTGGTAACTTGCGCAATTTGCGCGTCAAGCGAGCGTCGAATCGACGACCGCCAACGCATGCTGCCCTTGAATGTAGTTCACATCCGTAATTCCCAGAACGCTTTTCAGTTGCTCCGCTGGCACTTTCATTGGCCCCGGCGAATCCGCCTTGCCTGGCTGCGGTTGCGGAAATGCGGTCGAGCAAGCGGTGTGAAACGTAACGTTGCCCTCAACCTTCTGCATCACCTGATGGATGTGGCCGTTGAGCACCGTCACCGACCCAAACTTCTTCAAGTACGCCAGGGCCTGCGCACTGTCTTCGGTGCCCCAGCCCCACTCCGGGTACACCGACCACAGTGGAATATGCGCGAATATCACGATGGGTGTGCTGTGTTTGAGGTGCTTCACGTCGTCTTCCAGCCATTCGAGTTGCTCGTGCCCCAGCGTTCCAAGCCCTCCGGCCTTCAAATTCATCACGTTGACCAGCCCAATGAAGTGCGCGCCCTTCTTGTCAAAACTGTACCAGCCCGCGCCCTTGCTGGCTTTTCCATAACGCTCCAGAAATTGCTTCCCGTCGTCGTTCAGCACATCATGCTCACCGGGCACGTAGAAGACATCCTTGGGCTTTGCGCCCTTCAGGATCTGATCGACGGTATCGAATTCCTCAGGCTTCGAGAGGTGGCTGATGTCCCCTGTGTGGAGCATGAATTCCGGAGCCGCAGAAAGAGCGTTGATCTTGTCCACCGCGGCTTTCAGTGTGCCCGCCACGTCCGGATTCGCTGGTTTATTGAAGCCCATGTGGCTGTCGCTGATCTGCACAAAGCTTAGTTCTCCCATGGCGTCTTTCGAGCTCATCTCCGGTAGCCGGTTGAGGCTGTACGATTTCAGAACGCCCCCGCTCATCACGCAAAGTGCTCCGGTGCCGGCCCAAGCCATGCACTTCAAGAAACCCCGCCGGTCGATCCCGTCGTGATTGTGGTCGTAAAGAATCTCGTCTTTCAACTTACCAGCCATGGTTTCTCCTCGGCATCTGAACACACCAGCATCCGCAGCTATTTCTGTCGCCCTTTCCCGCCAATTTGCCTGGGAGGGCGGCGCGGGTGAGAGAGTCCAGGGAGCCCGCGCCGCGTATGGGACGTGTTTCGCTTATCCAGACCACCAGGTGCCTCCAAATATTCCCGCTTGCCTGCTCACCAACCATTTGCTTAATTAGTCACATCTATGGGGAGTTTGGGAATAAAATGACTGTTCAGGCGGTTCCTGTCCATGAGTGGCTCTGACCAGGGGAAAGGCTCGGACGTGTTGGATGAGCAGGACCGGGCGCGCTTCGAGCAGCTCGTTCTGCCACACCTCGACGCCGCCTTCAATTTGGCGCGCTGGCTTCTG
>WNFT01001990.1_pt1 | contig 17383 bp, 12 predicted proteins | sample 5400191 | NCBI WGS metagenome assembly WNFT01 (sample SAMN13153359, study PRJNA577476) | soil metagenome | isolation source: 80 cm saprolite under Madrone tree | place: USA:California | collected 2016-06-14 | reverse complement strand
GGATCGTAAGAGTCCGGGGATCCCGCGATGATTCCGACCCGATAACCGTCGCCCAGCGCGTATCGGGAAAGGATCCAACTCTTTCTTGCATGCGCTCCTACAGTGAAGACATCCACGCAGCAGACGGAGATCCTCGAACCGCCGAGCCAGCGTTTAACCGCCGTGGCCCCCGCGAGGGTACGGCCAGACGACACGGCCGGCACGTTTATCTGAACAACCTTCTTAGTGTCAAATCCGAGCTTCTCGAGTCTGCTCACGGCCAAGTCGGCCCACGTCGAGGGATCATTGAACTTGCTGCCGCTTCCCTGCATCGGGCCACCAACGATGACAAGGCAACGATAACGTCCGGAATTGAAGACCATTGCCGATTCTTCCAGTGCCTTCGCAGGGATCCAAGCTTCCACTACGAGGACTCCGTCCCCAACCGGATTGCTTACTGCCAGAAACCCGTGAATAGATATCAAGAAAAATATCAGGACCACGCCAATTGCCAGTGTCACCCAAAGCGGCACCCGTTTGGGAGCCAGGGACCGGCGCCAGTTTCTGCCAATGCGCATATTGGACACCGCAGACCGTCAGAATGAGATGCCACAGAATTTGCTCAATCTATTGCACACAAACAACGACCTCCTAGCAACTGATCCCGCGCTGCGATGCGCGAGATTGCCGGCAAATCGTGTAAGCCTACTGCTCCCGGTAAATGGTTCATTGAGTTCCAGCGCCAGAATTAGGTCTGAAAAACATACCAAAGGAAAATACAAAGGCACATGAGGCGAAATTGCCCGGGTGGGTTTCTTTCGCTGCTTCCCAGAGTTTACTTCGCTTAACGCGTTTTCTAGAAAGAGTTAGGTCGCAAGGCGGGCCCCGGTGCCCTGCCTCTACCTCTACCAATCGTCTAAAGCTTTCTACCTGCAATTGGAAGTGAGCGCGCCCCTCGAACGCATGATGGCAATACCCACGGGGTACATCGCTACCCCCTGTATCGTGTCCACCACGGTGTTGGACCATGGACTGCTGGACTGCGTTCTTATTACCGAGACGGTGTTCGAGAATTCGTTGGTTACGTAGGCGTAGGTCCCGTCTGGCGTAATGGCCACCCCGTCAGGTACCCATCCCACCGCAATCGTGAGACCGTTAGGCGTAGGGTTGGCCGTGTCAATGAGCGAGACCGTGTCTGAACCGGAATTCGCCACATAGGCCCAGGACCCGTCCGGCGTGATGGCCACGGCAGCAGGGCGGTTCCCCACTGCCACTGTGGCGGCTACGATGTTGGTGGTGGTGTTGATCACCGAGACGTTATTTGAAGACTGATTTGTCACATAGGCGAACGACCCGTCCGGCGTGATCGCCACGGCAACGGGGCCGCTCCCTACTGGCACTGTGGCCACCACAGTGTTTGTGGCGGTATTGATCACCGAGACGTCGTTGGAGTTTAGGTTCGTCACATAGGCGAAGGCTCCGTTCGGCGTGATAGCAAGGCCGTAGGGACCATTTCCTACGCCGATCGTAGCAGTAACAGTGTTGGTGCCCGTGTTAATTGCGGAGACGTTGTTGGAGTTATAATTCGCCACGTAGGCAAACGCCCCGTTTGGCGTGATGGACACGCCGACCGGAAAACCTCCCACTGGGATCGTGGCCACGACGTTGTTGCTGGCTGTGTCGATCACTGAAACGGAGTTGGAACCAAACATCCATCCAGAGTTAGTGACATAGGCGAAAGCCCCGTTCGGGCTGATAGCCACGGCGAGGGGCTGAACCTGCACCGGAACCACGGCGACCACGCGGTCCAGCTCCGTGTCAATCACTACAACGTTATTAGATTTGTGAGCCGCCACATAGGCCGTGCATTGGGCTGCCGCCGGAACACACCCCAAAACCGCTAGCAAGAGCGGCACCAGCCATCGGAACGGCCACAATCGACTCGGTCTACTTTTTCGATTTTGAATCTTATGCTCCCAAGACCACGTTCCAACGTCGCCCATCATTTCCCTCCTTCGGCGGTATCCGGATGAACCCGCGCACTACCCTACAACTTCGTGAAAGCAACCCTCGACCGCCCTTAGTACCATTGGAAGAACGCTCTCACAATCCGGCGAACATCGTAACCAAAGGGAGAGAGATTACTTAACGCAGCATGAGGAAACACCTCAAGGCGTTCCCCTGGGCCACCCTGCTCGATTACCAGACTTGGGCAACCAAACCAACGCCCAATTTCTGGCCCAGCTGTCTTCTCAGAATCAGCGATGCACACCTTTTCTGTGGGTTCAATACTTCTAGGACTTACGATTCCTCGAGTTACGGCGGGCTGGCTTGAGAAGTTGCTTTCGTCTCATTTAATTCGTATAGCACGAACCCTCGCATCAGCAACAACACCTTCTGCGCAGGCACGACATTAAGCCTGGGGGTTTTGTCAACAGCAACACCAAAGTTGGTTCTGGTAACGCCATGAACGGCTACAGCAGCAATTTGACTCCAGAAACCTGCACAGGCCCTTAGTGTCGCCATCAGCCTGCTCTCGTCTTAGGGGTAATTAGCTCGCCCGAGACTATCGTGGTCTCTAAGGATTTCATTAACTCCTTGCGTCAACATCTTGGACATTACGTAGTAGCGTCGGCCCTTCGAAATGTCATTGCTGTCGAACCGGAATTCTGACGACACAAGGGTCTCGAGCGCCTGGCGGTAGAGGCGGGCATCGCAGCCAAACAGCATGTTCTTAAGCGTACCCACGTCCTTCCACCCGTCTGATGGAATGAACTCACGCAGGACAATTCGCCCACCAGTGTCGATTCCAGAATCGATGAAAAAAACAGTAACTCCCGTACGATCACCTTGCAAGATGGACCACTCGACAACGGACCTGCCTCGATATTTGGGCAGGATACCTATATGGGCGTTGAGAATGCCTAATCGGAATGCCGAAATCGTCGGTTCACGGTAAATCACATTAGCGGCATGTAGACCTACGTCGCATTGGAGCGATCTAAGGCGCGCGATGGACATCGAATCGTCCAATGGTCGGCGCATGATAATCAATTTTCCTAATCGCGCATAGCTCCAAGCTTTGGCTGCGAGCGTCCGCAACGCAAATGATTTAAGTGCCACGAAGAGTTCTCGGGACCATCGCAGGGGTGCTGATCTCGCTCCCGCGTTGCAAACAACTACAAAGACATCGACGCCAGCAAGTTTCTCAATTTCCCCCGCGATGCGTACGCCTGCGGCGATTGAACTTGCGACTACGGCTATCCGCATTTCAACCAGTCCGGCGTGGCCAGCAGCTGCATATAGATGCACAACCAAGAAGCAAGAAGACGAGAATTAGCGCGCATGCGAGTCAACGATCGCTGTTGAAGCTCATAGAAATAGTTAAGAGCGTCCAATGACCGCAAATCGTGAGTGACCAGCGCACGGATGCCAACGAGATTCAACCTGAGCAGTACGCCGTCAACGTCGAACGCCGCTCCCGTTTCGAGCTTCGCACGGTCTGTCACCATCAACTGACGCAGAAGTTCTTCGGCAACTTCAAGCTCGCTCGCGGCGCCGATGTTCAAGGGACAACGATATCGCGCACACAGCACTTTGAAGAGATCCGCGCCCGATAGCTTTTTAAGATCGCCGAGCGACAAACACGCCGTACTCGTATCCGCCGGTCGGCATTCTATCTTTCTCGCTAAAGCGATGGTATGCAGGCAGCCCCAGAAATCTGTATCACAATTCAACCATGTGAAAGTGACAGGCAGCAGCGAATTGCGGATCGAGTCACGCCCCGACAGAAAAGATTCTACTTCTGGCGCAAGCGATCCCAAAGATCCCAGACATTCCGCAGAGACAAGATGTTTCCAAGATTTCCCGAGTTCGGCAAGCCTTCGAAGAAGTGCTCCGCGCAAGATCGTATTTCGACGATCAGGCGGTGCGGGCCTTGAATGTGCCATTTCTAAGTCCGTCGGCAATCTCGGTAAGCGTGACCGTCTTTACATCTGGAGAGTGGGCGACATCTGCTACGAACTTCTCGATGTCCGTGAAATCGGTAATGTCTTTCGTGTGGTTTTCCAGGATGACTGGGACACAGGGTAGGCCTGACCTTGTTGCTTGCCTCCGAATATTCACCATCATCCGACGCATCATCGCATAATTCAACTGAGCAAGGTCCGAGATGTGTCTCTGGCCGACTATAAACCGCCTGAACAGTCTCTTGGAGAACGCAATCGCACCCGATTCACCTTTATTGGTCCACTCGTCGCCGCTGCGCCCGCGAGATAATCCTGGCGGCGCCCCGGTTCTTCGGTTTATGAGCCCGTCGATTTTGCGCCGCAGTGCCATACGTGCCTTGCCTAAATCTCGCGTGAATAAGGCCACGCGTGCCCCCGAGAAGCCGTTCGTCGGTATGCAGGCTATGGGTTCCATAGAATGGGATACTCGACGTGCATCTCTCATATCAGGGTAATACGGCGCGAATGGCTCCTCGCATTGGGTGTAATCGAGTTTGACTTGTGGCGTATCGTATCGGATGCCCGCGACGATGCTCATATCAAAGACAAATCCGAGATCACCGAGAATTTGTAGCAGTGAATCTGAAGGCGCTGCGCACCACGACCCTGCCCGGAATGACACACAGGCATATGCCGGGTCGATCTTGCGGAGCAGGGACTCCAAGTATTGCTTGCCAGAGAGGAGCATGGCTCTAATCTGCTGGCTGGGATAGTTGAGGATCGACCAGTCACCGTCAAGCTTCCAATTGCCATAGCCTTGATAGTTGGCGTCACACCATTGCGGATGAAGGTGCAATTGAATATCGTGCCCCTGACGAAAGGACTCCTCCACCACCTGTTCCCACTCGTCCGCTATAGCCTTCAATTCAGGAAAACGCTCTTGTAGGTCCTGATATGCGAGCTGTTGCATGACCTCAACATTGAACGAACCACGTATCCCATAATTGTTGAAGATCTTGACCAATCGTCGCATGGGTTCAAACTGGGGTACTCTCGGATCCCCGGTGCCATTGCCGCGGACTTCCCAATCATCGACGAACGCAAGGTAAATTGCAGGTTGCATGCAATGCTCTCCGGTTAGGCTTATTTCGGCCCGCTCCGGATGCTCGCGCAGCGGGACGCGACGCTCGTGTGCGAATAGCGCCCATCCGCGCTGACCGTATTCATCTTGAGCTGAACAGCTCTTCCTAGCGGCAGCTATTGGTACGTAGCCCGTCGCACTGTTGGCGCAACTCGTGAAAATCTGTGCGCCAGTATGTGGCGTCGTCCGATGGCGACGAATTGCATCCCGTGGGAGCGCCGCTGCTCCAAGGTTTGGGCACAATCGCGCTTTAATTATTACGCCAGTTCCCCTTTGTCGAAGCTAGATGGTCGAGTTCCAGGGGCGTGCAACAGATACTTAAATCAACGTCAGTGATGTAGGGGTGGGTGGCACGCAACCCAGACGCATGGATGTTCAGGAAGTTCCGTTCTGCGTGCCGATCATTCGAGAGATGAAGTGGATAAAACTAGCCATCCCATAGCATCTGTCAGCGATGTTGATCGACCCAGCCTGCTTTCGGGTTCCAGGTGGGGGCTGCGGTCGCTGATGTCGGCGAGACGCTCATGAGGACGCTAGGGGGCCGTGCAGGTTCCTGCAGTCAAATTGCTGCTGTAGCCGTTTATAACGTTACCAGAGCCAATGTTGGTGGCGCTGTTTGACTGAATCCCTACACTTGACCCTGTGCCTGTGCCCGCACCGAAGGTATTATTGTTCACACAGGCGTTAATTGACCCTAGGTATAGACCACCTAGTCCCCATAGCCCGTTGATGTTGGCAGATGCCACATAGGCATTGGCACCGATGATGGCGATCACGGGTAGATCCGTGTTCGTGCCTGTATATGTTCCGCCGTTGATGGTTACGTAGCTATCCTGTCCTAGATTGAGGGCGTCGAAATTGTTGACTAAAACTTGTAGGTTGCCATTTCCGCTCACGATACAGTTGTTGAAGGTGTTGTATTGATTGAAGTTACCGAAGAGGTTGATGCCAGCGTTGCCGTTGTCTGTACCCGCGTTGGCTCCGTTGTTGGTCACGACGCAGTTGTTGAACGTGTTGTGCGACGAGTAGTACTCCAGACTAATGCCGTTATTGAAGCTAGCGCCATTTTTCACCGTGAGGGAATTAAAGGTGTTGTAATTAGCAGATATTGTTTTGAGCGGACGCCCGTAGGCACCCGCCCCGTCAACGGTGAGGTTGGTGATGGTGTTGTTCGCGGACCCATGCAGACTAAACCCAAAGGCACCGTTCCCAAGACATCCGCCGCCGGTCCCCGGATTTTCGTTGGAAATAGTCATGCCATTAATCGACAAGTTGCCCTGGTTCTCAAACCAGGCGGAGCTTCCGCAGGCCGCACTACCGGCTCCCGTGATGGTCATGTTCGTCCAGGTGACATTGAAATCTGCATAATTTATGATCGCCGAGCCCTGCACATTCTTCGATGTGACGCCGGTAACTGCAGAGTCGGCGACTCCGACCATCCTGAGTCCGTAGACGTTGGACCCGTTTCCGTCGAATGTGATGTTTTTAACGGTAATACCGGTGAGCGGGCCCAAAAGCTTTTGTGCCGTCGGGGCATTCACCGATGGGTTATAGCTGGCATGCAAGGCCGTCGTGACCGCGATCGTGTTTCCAGAAACCGCGGCGACCTTCAAGAGCTCGGAGCGACAACCGCCTAGGTCACAGCCCGTATCATGGCCGGGAGCAGCATCGGTGGAAAAATCCTTGCCGCCCTGTTGGATGCGCACGTAATCTTCCGCGGCTACTCCTAGACTGGAGACCGTCGTAAAGTTCGTAGCCAGTTCGTTTGCGGTTGCGCTCAATGCGACTGCCGGGCCGTAGTCCGGATTGCCGCTACTGGGGCCAATGACCATGATGGTTCCGGAGGCAATATTGCGGATGGTTGCGCAACTACCTCCATCTACGGTGACATTGGATGTGTTGATAGTGAGCTGTGCCGTCGTGAGGTACGTCCCGCAGGGGAAAAGGAGGGTGCTGCCACTCGTGAGGGCTGCGATGGCATTGTTGATGGCGGCGGTGTCGTCGGTTGTTCCGTTGCCCGTGGCACCGTAATTCATGACGTTGATCGGGGGCGTCGTGGCCACACGGGGGAACAGGTTTGAGGAGTGCAACCAGACTGTAGCGCCGACCATTAGCAACACGATTGCAGTAAGTAGTCTTGCCATTTGTCTTGTCCTTTCTTTGATAGCGGCCGGCCAGCGTCTATGGTGGCAATGCGGCTGTCCAGTCAATCGTACGAGCCAATTCACGGCGCAAGCGGTGTAATCGGAACACGTTGTTCACACACCTGTTGCAGTAGACAACGGCGCACTTCGGAGATCGACCGGCTGGATTTCTGGAGGAACTGCTCCCGACGGACCGTACGGTGCAGGTATTGCAGAACCGATGTATTGCTTCCACCACAGCGCGACGTTCAGCAATGCCCATCCCCTTTTCTTTAGAAAAGGCAAGACTCCCTCGAACTGAAAAAGGTCGGTGCTATGGCAAAAGTCCTTCATTTCCTTGACAAGATACTCTCCGAATTTGGTCTGATACCACTCATAGACAGGTACGCCGAAACCTTGCTTCTTCCGGTCGATAAGTTCGTCCGGTATTACGCCGCGGACGGCCTTCTTCAGAATATATTTGAGCACTCCATTTCTGGTTTTTACCGCTTCGGGAATACTCATGGCCAGCTCTACGAACTTGTGGTCGAGAAATGGAACGCGCGCTTCTAAACTCACTGCCATGCTCATCTTGTCGACGCGCATGAGCAACAGTTCCGGCAATCTCAGATTCAAATCAAGATAAGACATCCAGTTGAGGGGCGAGGGCTCCCAGGCTTTTTCCTCGAACCGTTGTCGAATCGGTTGAAGGGCCTCCCAAGAACTCAGCTCGGCAAATTTCTTGAGCAATCGTGGCGAGAACAGTTGCCGCTTTTGGGAATCGCTGAACACTTCCGCCCCACCCCAGAATATGGGCTGGTTTGACAGAGCTCTCCTCAAAACTTCACACGAGAACTGGTGTCGATAAGAGGCCCCTCGGCTCTGCTCCGCGAAATGGAGACCAGTAAGTCCCAATTCTCTCAGGGGACTGGGAATTGGGAGCAAGTTGGTAAGACGTTGTAGTCGCAGGGAGTCCTTCCAATACTTGTAGCCCCAAAACAGCTCGTCCGAGCCTTCTCCCACCTGGCAAACAATGACGCCGGCATCGCGAGCTAGCTTCGAAACGTAGTAGACCGGTACGCAAACCGGATCGGCCAGTGGTTCATCCTGATGTCGAATGATTAGAGGAAGAGACTCGAGTAGATCGCTTTCCCGCAGCAGCAGCTCATGATGTTCCGCTCCTACCTTCTGCGCGATCTTGCGGGCATAGCGAAGCTCACTGGGATAGCTCTCATATTCTCGGTCATAGCCGATCGAGAAGGTCCTAACCGGCTGACCTTCTCCGTCGGAGAACAGCGCTGCGTTGGTACTTGAGTCGATGCCACCGGAGAGAAAAACGCCCACCGGCACGTCGCTAATCTTGCGAAGCTTAACGGAAGTGCGCAGCTCGGAAAGAATGCGTTCGGCAATCTCGTCCTCAGAAGTATCCGTTAATGGCTGCGTGTGATCCCAAACATCCCAGTATCGGCATTCTTGGACGTATCCGTCCTCCTTCACTCTTAACCACGTGCCGGGGGCCAGCTTCTGGATTCCCGAAAAGAGGGTGTGCGGCGCTGGTGTCGCATTGAACGACAAATAGTAATAAAGGGCCTCTTCATTGACACCACGTTCCTGCTCGTGGTCCTGCAGCAACGCTTTGATTTCTGAACCGAAAGTGATGCGTCCATGGTGAATGCTGTAGTAGAGCGGTTTGACTCCGATGCGGTCACGAATTAACCAGAGCTGACGCTGTTTGGCGTCCCACAGAGCAATGGCAAACATGCCGCGAAACTTATGAACACAGTCGATACCCCATTCCTCAAACGCATGAAGGATCACTTCGGTATCAGAATGGTCAGTCTTCCAGCGGTGTCCGCCTCGTTTCTCCAATTCCGCGCGAATTTCGGCGTGGTTGTAAATCTCGCCGTTGAAGACCACCCATAGTGTGCCGTCCTCGTTGCTCATTGGCTGCATGGCTCTTTCCGACAGGTCAATGATCGCTAGCCGACGAAACCCCAAGCCGAGCCGCCGATCGCCTGAGACAAAAATCCCGGCGCCGTCTGGTCCGCGGTGTGACATCACATCCCGCATGCGCGTCAGATAGGGCTCCGAGACCCGGAAAGAACTGTTAGTGAAAGAAAGTACTCCGACGATGCCACACATCAGCAGCCCTCCTCAACAGAATGGCAGATCCTAGACACTCCTCGAGGTCCCCCGTGCTTCCACAATGGTGCGATGATCCTCTGACAGAAAATCAATGTTGGGACGATCCGAGCGAACTCACTCAAGCGAGCTTCGAATCTGTCTCTGCCCAGCGCACGGCAAGACCGCCTTGGCGACGTCTTGGCCGTCGAGCAGGCGGCGAAAGAGGCTGGCCACTTCTCTAGCGCGCACGTCCCACGTGCAGCCGCGAACAGCGTCCTGCCGCGATTGGCGATCGTGCGGCGTGTCGCAGGCCAGCGCCTCAGCAACCAACAAGATGAATTCGTCGATCGACCGGTAGATTCTCACGCCCGGCGTGTGCAGGTACTCGTACAGAGGAGAAATCACTACAGGCTTACCGGTTGCGAGGTATTCGCGGACCTTAATCGCGCTTCCGTAGTTGGTAAATACGTTTTTCTGGTCCCAAGGCAGTACGCACACGTCGATATGATTGTAATAGCGTGAGAGTTCGGCATACGGCTTGGGGCCAAGAAAATGGATGTTGGGCGCAGACAGTTGCACTAGATTCGATTTCGAGCCGATGAAAACCCAGTGCCAATCGGGCCGCACCCTAGCCACGTGCTCGATTAACGGTGCGTCCATGGTGTACCAGTCGGCGGCGCCTACATATCCGAGCACTGGCCGAGGAATTGTCGCGATATCTGCAGGCGTCTCGGGGGGCAAGTTGGCGAACCTCTCGTAGTCCACGGCTTGCTCGAGGAAATACCGGTGGCGGGTTTCGGCTTCCTCATAAAGCTTTCGCCCGGAATACATGACCACCGCTGCGCGTTCCTTCAGATGAACATCCATGTTGCGAATTACAGCTCGCGACAGCGCGCTGTCTTCGTTGAAATCGTATTTGTCCGAAACCTGGTACACCAACAACTTGCCGCCAAGCAAGCCCACAAGGTCGGCGGCCGTAGGGATGGCGACCCACAGGATAGGATGACGTAGATTGAGAATGAGCATAACCAATCGGAGCTGCAGTACAAGAAGCAGGCGATTCAACGCGCGCACCGCGGGTGAGCCGTACAGCGGGACATTTATTGGCGTCATCACCCATAGTCCTTCGGGCGCCTTGCGTAACCAGCGCAGATAGCTGCGAAGTTTGCGCCGAATTTTTTGAAAGAAATCCGGATTGCCAATCGAAGGCAGGCCCATGGTGATAGAGTTCACGAACAATACGCGATTACGTTGTGCCAATCGCTTAAGGATGTGGTTTTTCGAGTGCGGGTGGTGGTACCACCAGTCCTCGCCCGCAAAGCACACGATTGACTGGCCGGAAAGTGGGTAGTCGACAGACTCCGGGCCTGCTGTGAATCCTTCTCCAACCGGGACAGTACTGGGCACAGAATCATCGGAGTTCATGCCTAGCAGACCTCCTCACTGACGGCATCCCGAATGTCGGATTCTTTTGCGGAGCTAGGTTGGCCGATTGTCGTGCCGGTGACATCAACCCACGAGATGCGAGTAGTGATGCGCATGGGAACTGCGGCTCTTCCCCGGAAGCGGAGCTTCACTGCTGGTACCGTTACGCCGTAGCTGGTGCTGATGAGCGAAGGCTGGATCGACGCCTGAAGACCAGTAGGCCCGGCGACGCAGAGCTGAACTTGCCGATCGCCTAGTATGCGGCAGAAAATCCCGTTTTCTTCCGGAGCTACTTCTGCGCTTCGATTAGGCGTAAGTTGAAGATTGAACTCGAAATCGTGAACGCCATCTCCATCGAGTTCGTCTTCAATGACAAAGGCCGGTTCACCGTCAAGAACGCGTATAGTTCGGGTATGGGTCACTCCAAGCGAGCGATACCCGGTATGCGAGGCGCGCAGGAAGTGTCCCCGCGCTTCTCTACCTTCTTGTATTTGGCTTACAGCGGCTTTGTTTCCGAGGATGAAAAGCCCGTGCGGGCCGGTGTCGATGCGGTTCTGTTCCGTTCCATCGATCAACAAAGTGTTGTGCGCGGCGGTGCTGCGGAACCGGTTTCGTGTTGCCCTGTCGCGCGTGTAACAGCCCGTGCCGGAGTCACAAAAGACTTCCTGACCTCCCACTCGCAAAACGAAGCTGAGCTTGTCATTGTGCGTATGGCTGCCTTTACCAAAGATTCCGTTCGGAATAGCGAAAAACAGTAATTCAGCAGACCCTTGTTGCAGCACACTAATCCCCGACTTCGGAAGAACTTTGATCGGGCATGCCGAGCCAAGATTGATCTGTGGTTGGAAATAGGGGATTTTAGTGGTGTCGGTGAGACCGTACCACGCGGCATCATCCCCGGGACCGGCACCCTCGCCGAAAAGACGTTGCCCCAGCCCGAGCAGGTGGTGAACCCTAAGTGAATTCCTCTCTGCAACCGGGCAAAGCATCATTTGCTGGAGGTCGTCAACCAGCAGTTCGGTGCGGCCATCGTCACAGTCGCCCACCTGAGGTAATTCGCCTGACGTGCTAGCGACTGTGTTGAGGAACCGGTACATCATCCTAAGGCGCTCAACGAACGAAGACTTGACCCCGGGAGATTGTTCCGTGCGCATCAACAGTAGCGCGGTTGTGAGAAGCTGTGTGACCAATACCTGGTAACCGGTAGAAGCCTCGTAATCCCCCCCGTCTTCGTATACCTGCCGTGCCATTTCAACTTCGATCCGCCGCCAGTAATTGGAGCGTCTCCTTGCCATGTCCTTGCCGTCGAGGAAGATGGAAAGGCAGTGGAGCCCGACAACGTCACTCAGATAGTGATTGCTGGTCAATAGGTGCGAGAACTCGATGTTCGCTTCAATATAAAGTAAATGTTGCGCGAGGGAGTTGGTCACGGTCGCGAGCCACGGTTGCTCCTCACGACGAAAGGGAGAAAGCAAATTCAACAGGAAGCAGATGCTCATGGCGCGCAGCGCTGCTTCCATTGCCAAAGTCCAGTTCACCCCTACGGGCGCGGGATTTGACTGAATCCAGTGCGACAGGAGGTCCTTTGCCGTTAGCCGATACGAGTCGTCCCCCGTAAGAACGTGTGCCTTCCCAAGGATCGGCAGAAATTGCAGCCGCGAAAGCTCAAACGGTATCTTGACGTCGGAGCCGTCCTGGCGAATGCAGTCACGGCACTCGCTCCGCACATACGACCACTCCGAGCCGGATACAAAGTCAAGATTCCACTTCGGGCGTGTTCCGAGTTCCGCTGTGCCAGAGCCCAGAAAGAGATATCGTCCTGCCCGAATCTCGTCCGCGAATGCAACAATAAGCTCCCGACTGTGCTCACTCAAGCATTGCAAGTTTGGGTTGTAGTAAGGAACACTCCGGAATTTGAAACAGCCAGGGTCTTTCAACCGGCCAAGTATTCGCCTCTTGTTCCACGCCCTGCGTGTCCTCCACAAGGCCTCGCGAGCGACCAAGAGCGGCGATTCCTGCTTGAGAATCCTAACGATCTGCATCTCTATGTTAAGGCTGAGAGATTCGGCGCGTACGCCGCTGCGGCATGTCGTGAGTAGTTGCGTTTCCATACGACAGCAGAAACCAGGAGGAACATCAGGAAATAGCAAACAGAGGAAACGGCTGACGCGCCGGTTATCCCATAGCGAGGAATGGCCCAGAAATTCACGGCGACGTTGACAATGGTGTCTGCGATCCAGGCGGCAACGATGATTGGCGGAAAGCCCTCGCTATTCAGCAGTTGGACCATCACAGTTTCGATTCCCAAGAAATATGTTCCTGGCATCAGCCAGGCAAAAGGGGCAACCGCCGGGAGGAAGTTTCGCCCGAATGCGATGGAGATGATGGGCCCTGCGGTCAATGCGGCAATCACGACCACTGGTAACATCAGCGCCGCGGTAACAAGTACGGCTTTGTTTGCCAAGCGCAGTTTTTCTTCCTTTTCTTTTGTGGCCGAGAGCTTGGGAAACAAGAGCAACCCAACGACGACGGGAAACATCATGGTGTTCTCAGCGAGGACCTGGCTGATTGAGTAGTAGCCCGCTTCCGTAGCACCGAGCATGTACTTGACCATTAGCAGATCAATTCTCAGTAGAAGAAAACCGAAGAATGCGATCACGTAGGCTCTCATCCCGAGGCCAATGCTCTGGCGGAAAACTTCGAAAGATAGTTTAGGGGGCTCCGCGGTATCCCGCCTGAGGCGCAAGAGAGCCCAAAGGAAGGTGGCCATTACACACGCCAAAGTCACGCCGAAGTACAATTCCACGGTGCTACCGCGAAGCAGCGCGAGGATGCAAATCAACACCAGGGCTAAGACTTTGCCGCCGCTTTCAATGTTGTTGTACGCCCGCACCTTGTTGACGCCGAGGAGTAATCCTTGTGTGAGCAGGTAGGCAAGGCTGATCGGAACGGAGGCCAGGGCAAGCAGCAAGAGCGTGCCATGGATTGGCGACAGCCTCGGCCAGAAGACGAGAGCGATTCCGCCCAAGGCCGCGATAACACAAGCCGCAAAGAGGACCGCTAACGTGTTGCCGATGAGAGCGGGTAGGAGCGCTCGGTTTCTTGCCACGTAGTACATGTTGGAGGCGTGCAGCCCAAGATTACCGAACTGCGCGCCGATCGCACCCAGAGTTGCGGCCACAGCGTACAACCCGCGACCCGCTGGACCTAGCTCTCGCGCAATCACGATGGCAGTTGCAAACGTCACGGCTACCACAAGCAGCCGGGTGCCGTACGTTTCCAAAATGTTGCGGCGAAGCTCTGTGCCGGCCGCAATACGCCAGAGTTGAGCCGAGGCAGCTGATACGTTAGCTCTCATCTCAGATTCTGCTCTGTCAGGTTTGTGCTGTGGGACGACGGGCCGACAGCGACAGCAGTGGGTAGCGAAAATTCGTTCGGGATGGGCCGAGTGTCAGACGAATACGCGAGGACACGTCTGGCGTTTTGGTGCCAGGTGTGACGTTCCAGAGCGGTCTCGCGTGCCTTCCGCCCAAGCTCGATGCGGAGTCGCTCATCGGCGGCGAGGCGCTTGATGGCCTCTACTAGCTCGCCGGGATCGCCCGGCTTAACCAGCAACGCTGTTCTGCCATGTTCCAGGACCTCCGCGATTTGGTCCAAGGCGCTAGCGACAATCGCCTTGCCCATGGCCATGTACTCGAACAGCTTGGTGGGCGAGCCAAAAAAAGGACTGCCACCAGGCAAGGGGACGTGCGGCGAAACGAGAATGTCGGCAGCATCCAGGTGTGCGCGGACGGACCCGTGTGGAATCGCGCCGGTAAAGATGACCAAGCCGCTGCGCGAGTACGGCTCAAGAGTGTTCCGCATCTGCGGCGCAAGCGGTCCATCACCGACCAGAAGGAATCGTAGCGGGCGGTCCACAGGCTGGGCTCTGTCCAGCAACAAGCGGATCGCCTGCTCCAGCACTGCGACTCCGTGCCAGTAACTGAATGTCCCAACAAAGCAAACAACTATGTCCCCGGACCGAAACCCTAAATTCTGTCGCAGCTCGGCGCCGCCGCAATGTGGATGAAACCGCTCAGGGTCGACAGCGTTCGGATTTACGAGGATTCGTTCTCCTGGAACTCCATCTTCTATCAGCCGTTGCTTCAACGGATTTGACACGACAGCGATCAAAGACGCGGCCTTTATCGAGACTCTCTCGCACAGCCTGAGCCAGGGAGAGAAACGCGTCGGGTCCCAGTATTTCGCAATCCAATCTTCAGAGCCGTTGTATTCGAGCACGAAAGGAATTCCCGTCAAACGCGACAGAAGCGCACCGGCAAACATAAATCTCCCGTGCCTCTGATACAGCAAGCGCGCCCTTTTTTTCGCTAGCAACTTGCGTGCTGCGAAAATGAACCGGAAGTTGTATGACAGCATCGCCACCTCGCGGAACGCATGGAGGTGACGAGATCCCGAGATGTGATGTACATCGAAGGAGGCCTGCAGCGGCCGTCCGGAAAGTACTAAGCAGCTTGCTCCTTCCTGTGCCAACCCCGAGAGGAAACCGGTGACGTGAGTGAACGCGCCTCCGGGGACATCCAGACCAGCTTGCGATGGATAGAGAAACGCGAGGTCAAGCCGGCCGGCACGGGCTTCAGGTGCACGCCCAAACTTGAGCCATATCTGAAACAGCTGCAGCCCGATCCAAGCGCAAGCAAGCACAATTACGTCGGCCCGGGCAGCCATGAGGAATCGTGGCAGCAAACCTATCAATTCCATTTTTCGCGTCGCCTCAAACGATCCGGACGAGGCCGCAAGAACGGTTTCCCGGCATCGATGGACGAGTACCGTCCATTTGAAGAGCATTGGTTCCTGTAACGATTCGAGCGAATCGGTGAATATCACGAGAGCCTCGCCGTTAAGCTCTCGCAATTTACGCAACTGGTTCCTCCAGCCGCTCTCACGCAACTCGGTCTTCGGCAAAATTACAGTCTCGCGCCCGGGATAGCGCCGCTGAACAAAGGCGAGTGCCTCTTGTTGAGCGCCCGCTAGCACGAGCACAAAAACCTTGGATTGTCGGCTCATCGGAGAAAGGCTAGAAGACATGGGCGGGCTCGCTGAAAATTTTATCAGGAACTTGCACTGCTCCAGACCGTATTAAATCGGGATCCGTAATGGCGTACTTAAAAAAGACCGTGGTTGCGAATATGTATACAAGGTTCAGGGGGCTGTAGCCCGAGGACTCAGTAAGCCCGGTGATCCAATAGGTCAGCCAGAGGTAAACGTAGTATTTCCACGCCAGGCGCCCGAGACTGGACAACTGACGCAATTGCCACATTGCCCTAAGCAAGAGAATGTGTGCAATCACGTACGGTAAGAAGCCGACGATGCCAGTCTCCGCGAGTACCTGAGTCAGGTTATTGTGTGGCGAGTCCACCGAATTCACGCCCTGGTATGACGCAACGTAACGAGGCTCTCCTGCTACGACCCTTCCGAAGTTATAAAATCCGACGCCTAATACAGGGTGTTCTAAAAACACCCTAAGGGTTTGCTCGAATTGGGCGACACGGCCGTACACGTTCTCTGCCCTGCTGCGGTCTTCGACCACCAATTCGGGTATAAATAAGGTAGCGATAAAAATCAGCCCAACAGAAACGAAGATGAGCGCAACGCGCCAGGCACGACGGGTCGTCCTTTTTTCCCAAAAGATATCAATGATCAGCACAATCAGCAGCGTGAGCAAGACGGACCGGAACATCGGCATCAGCGCCATGCCAAGCGTCGCTGCCAACCCAATGGAGTGAAGCATTCTGCGACCATCACTCAGCTTGGGACCAAGGATCGCACGAAGGAAGAGGAGGAAGAAAAAGCTGACAGCACCGATCAGCGCGAGGGTTTCATTGGAGGCAAATGGCCCGTTCGGTCGAGGGATACCTCCTCCCGCATAGGACGTTGCCGAACCTTGATTTGGGAGCAAATCCTCTCCTGTGACGATTTCGGCGGCTGCCACCGCTGCGCAGATGATTGAGGAGATGCATACGGCCGTGTGTATCGTGGGAAGCCGACGACGAACATCAAACCGCGCAATGACGCACCAGCCGAGCAAGGGTGGCAGCACGAAACCTTCCAACAGGTTCTGTACACCGTTCAGAATATTCCGCGATTCTCGGAGGCTGACGCCCACAACCACAGCAAAGGCCAACGTAGCGAGTCCGGCCTGGCGCAGCGCCCTCGGTACCGCGGTGAGCATGCCGGGCTTGACGAGAAATAGTCCCATGAACGCGACGAGGACGACCACCCGGTCCAGCGTCACGATCGAGCGTTCCCGAGGAAACGATCCGAAGTAGTAGCCAAGGGGAAAGACCGCGGCCCACCACAGAAGTATTCCGTCGATTCTGCCGCGAACCGCCTCACCGACCAGTGCGAGGAACCACAGGGCCACGCACCCGATAACAACCACCAAGCCCGCCTCGGGTACCAGGATAAAGCCCGCAACCGCAATCGCACCTACAAGGACAAAGACAGCTTCCAACGAGAAAGTTTGCAGCTCCGCAGGTTTGGAAATGACACTGAACATAGAAATGAAAATTGTGCCGTCAGCCTAAGACAAGCTCGAACAGATCGAATGAGAAGGAACGGATACGTGCGGAGCTCTAGTCAGG
>WNFT01009009.1_pt1 | contig 17392 bp, 15 predicted proteins | sample 5400191 | NCBI WGS metagenome assembly WNFT01 (sample SAMN13153359, study PRJNA577476) | soil metagenome | isolation source: 80 cm saprolite under Madrone tree | place: USA:California | collected 2016-06-14 | reverse complement strand
CGCAGGTTGTTGCGCATCATCACGATCTTGTGAAAGAACGTCTCCAGCGGCACTTCCTTCGCCTGCACTGACGCATCCGCCGGACGCAGCACGAGCGTGCCGTTTTGCCACCGGTTCGCGATGCCTTGTACGATCGTCTCATCTTTCTCCAGCCCGAGCGCCTCCACGATAACGTGCGCAGTTTCGCGGATGAAATTGCTCAGCGGCACCTGCAGCTCGGATACCGCTGCGGTCGGCTCCGCCGGGGTGAGCTCGCTCGACGCGGGAGCGATCGTCCGCCGCGCATCATCGAAGGAAATATCAGCAGTGAGCTCGGTGATTGTTTTCACCTCACCGACGCCGTATTGCGGGTGCCGCACGTGCATCCCAATGTGAAGGCTCTGAATTGGCATCGACATCACTCAACCTGCACCAGTCGCACGAACTCCGCCATATCGGACGAATGTTAAGGCCGGCGGTAATTTCTCGCGCGGCGAAGTGTCGCCAGACAGATTTGATTGCATTGAGGCACTGTAGAGGCTTCATTAGCCCCGGTGCACGAGCGTGAACCTCACCTTCTAAATGCGGGCCTTTATACTGTACCCGAAGCTGCGCGGCTTACCCGAATTTCTGTCGGAAAGGTTCGCCGGTGGCTGAAAGGGTATGATTTTCGCAGCGGTACGTCGCTTCGTCATTCGGATGCGGTTTGGCAGGGAGAAATCAAGCCGATCGAGAACAAACTCGCGCTCAGCTTTCGGGATCTTCTCGAATTGCGTTTTGTAGATGCGTTCATTCGCGCGGGCGTGAGTTGGCGCACGATGCGCCGCGCGCACGCGAAGGCGCAGCAGAAATTGCGCACTACCCATCCGTTTTGCTCGAACCGTATTTTCACCGACGGCCGGAGGATTCTTCTACGGCAGGGCGAAGAGGATTCCGATCAGGCGTTGATCGACTTGGCCAATGATCAGGCTGAGTTCGCTCGCATTGTCGAACCGTTTCGGAAGGAACTTGAGTTCTCCGGCAATGACATCGTCTGGTGGCCGCTCGGCAGAGAGCGCCAGATCATAGTTGATCCGAAACGTAACTTCGGCCAGCCAAGTGCCGCGCGTTCGGGGGTACCGGCACGTGTGCTCGCCCGAAGCGTGAAAACCAACCGATCGATTAAAACGGTAAGTCATTGGTTTGAGGTGTCCGAAGCTGAGGTCCGCGACGCTGTGGAGTTCGAGACACGCCTGGCTGCTTGAGATTCTTTCTCGACAACAATCTCGCGCCCAAGTTGGCTCGCGGTTTCCATCAGTTCGTTCTTGGCGAACATGAGGTCGTCCATTTACGCGACCGCTTCAGCCAAGAGACGCCTGATGTCGAGTGGATGCAGCAGTTAGCTGATGAGAGCGGCTGGGTTATCCTATCCGGTGACGTCGCAATCGGGCGCAACCCTCACGAAGTGGAAGCTTGGAAAGCTGCCGGCCACACAATTTTCTTTCTGAAAGCCGGCTGGACGAACATCGAGTTTTGGCAACAGGTCCAGAAGCTCGCCCGCTGCTTTCCGAACATTGTCGATTGCGCCCGCCGATCAAAGCCCGGCGGATCCTTCATCGTTACAGTAAGCGGAAAGATTAGTTAGTCTTCAGATCGTTCGCAATTTCCGCGAACCGTGCGAGGGCGACTTCGGTTCTAATTTCAGCTTTCCCGTTTTTCAGTTTTCGGAACGCGCTGTCTTCGAGTGAGCCAATGTCAAATGCCGTGCTCGCGAAAGCTTTCGGAGTTTAGATTTGACCCCGATTCTCCGATTCTCCTTCCGTTGGTGGATGTCAGTCGTCGACTTGAGCTTGGCGCGTTTTGTTCGCTGTTTCTAATGTGAAAAGTGAAGGGCGTGTTGCTCAAACCGGCGTTAGCAAAAGCAAGGAAAACATGACGCGCTAGATTGACCTGTAGTGCGTTTTGATTTTCGCCGAGGATGATTTGAACCCTCAAAGGGCGCCGATTTTCGAGAATGTGTGATTTGGGCAACACGCCCTGAAGATCAGACCCTAATTTCTTCCTACTCGAGTCAAACTTAGTTCGCCGTGTTTTTTAGCGTCTGCTATTGTCCGCCGCCTGGTCCCGCGTTCGCGGGCTTCTTATTCTTTTTGTCGGGCTGTGCAGGCTGCCCCTTGGCGCGACCACTTGCTGCGGGTCCCCCTGGCCGGCCCGGGCCTGGCTGAGGCCGATGCGACACTATTTGGGCACGCTGCGCACCGTGAGGAGCAGTCGCCGCCTCGTTGCCGTGGCTAATAGGTCTCGTCTGCGATGCGTTATGCCCGCGCGGTGTCGCCGCGTGCGAACTCTTCACCTCAGCCGAGCGTGCCTTGCCGTAGGCGTTGTTTTGCGAGCCCGTTGTGCGGGTGGTCGCGTTGCCCTGCTTGTGGCCGAAAGCGGAGTTCCCATTAGCTCCCTGGGCGGCTCCGCCCTTCGCCTTCTCGGCACCAGCTTGCTTCTTTGCCCCAGCGGGCTGCGCTCCGCTGTTGCGGTCGAGCGCCTTGATCGCTTCGGCTTTAGGCTTCCCGTGATTATTAGCAACATGCAAAGCAGGATTGTTTTTCGCTGCCTCGACGCGTGACTGCTGTGCCGGGGTCGCCGGCACGTGCTCCGCCTTCGCTGCGGCTTGTTCCTGCGCGGTGGGCTTGGCTGTCGCGCCGCCCGGGCCGTTAAAGCTGGCGCGGCTCCCGGTGGTGTTGACGACCTCTTTGTTGACGTAGGTGTTGTGAATCACGCTGGTGTCCACCCGTGTCACGGCCGTATTATAGCGGAACGTCTCGCCGGCCCATTCGCCGCCGTAGTAGCCCTGTCCTCCGTAGCCGAAGCCGTAATTGATCCCGCCGTAGAACCCGACGGTCGGGCCCCAATAGCCCTCGTTGAACAAGTAAACGCCGTTGTTAAAGCCCCAGTATCCGGGGGTCCAAAGAAATCCGACGCGCGGCGGAGGCACCCAAACACCCGGGACCCAGTAATAATCGGCATCGGCGTAGCCCCAGTATCCTGGCGTCCAGATATAGCCTTCGACTGGGCAATATGGTTGCTCGTAGATCGGTATCGCGGGGGGCGCGAACCCAACCGATATGCCGATTTGTGCAAAAGAAGAAGCCAGCGGGAGCCCTGCGAAGAGCAGTCCCGCGAGCGCGACGATAGAGAATTTCATTTTCATATTCAGATAGAGCATGGAGCCAAAAAGACAGACGCGACTGGCCACGAAATATTCACACGAAACCCATCAGAGGCTTCATTGGGTGAAAGACTTTATGAATTTTCATCGTGTTCCGTCCGTTCCGTTGGAGCATGTCAGTTATGGAACCCCTCAATCAATCCGTCGTTGCGGCTAAGTTTACCTCTTTCGTCGACTGTGCTTGGTGCGCTTGCTGCTGGTTGCGATATGCATGGCGAGGTTTCTAACGACGAGCGGGGTCAATTACGTCATCGAGGAAATCATCAAAACTGCGCGCGAGCGAGTCGTGCTTGTTAGTCCCTATCTACAATTCAACGAAAGAATCAGAGAGCTGTTAGGCGATGGTTACCGGCCAGATGTCGAGATTCAAATCGTGTACGGCAAACGAGAACTCGATGCGCCCGAGCGCCAATGGCTCAACAGCGTACCACATATTCGAACGAGGTTTTGCCAGAATCTCCACGCGAAATGTTATCTCAACGAAAACATGTGCGTGATCACCAGTCTCAATCTGCATTTGTTCAGCCAGCAGAATAACAATGAGATGGGCGTTATGATTAAGCGCGCCATAGATCATCAGCTGTATGCAGACGTATCTGCGGAGGTCAATCGCTTGCTACGGATCAGCGAACCGACACACGCTGACCGCGAAAATCTCGTCCTTGAGTCCAACACCGGGCATTTGCAGGAAACGCCAGCCGACTATCCGAAATTAACGACAGCGAAACTCGCTAAGAAGCTCGGCCTGCATTCTGCAAAAATGGGTGAAAAATTAATTGCGCGCGGCTATCTGGAATTGCGCGATGGCGGCAAGCGGTATCTCACATCAGCTGGCAAAGCGGCAGGTGGCGAATTTCGATTTTGCAACGGTCCCTACTTCCTTTGGCCGGCTGATTTACAAATCGACTAATAAATCCTCACTTTTTCAGTTCGTTAGCGATCTCTGCGAACCGGGCGAGGGCCGCTTGCCTCCTTCACTTAGGCTACGGCGCGCCAGGGGAGGTCTTCGACATTTCGGCCGCGATGATGTCGGGTCGGTTTCTGATTTCAGCTTTTCCGTTTTTCAGTTTTCAGAACGCGCTGTCTTCGAGGCTTTGCCTGCCGCGCCGCAGATTTGCGTAGGCGGGTCGCTCATCCCATTTGCTCCATTCACATGTCAGCTTTTTCTTAACTGTGTCAAAAGTGGAGGGCGTGTTGCCCAAAAGTGGTTGAGTGAGGAAGAAACACGATTCGTTAGGCGGATTTAAGTAGAAGAGGTCACACGCTGATTGAAAAGAGTGTTCATCAAGCGAAGGAAGGTTGCGATCTTATCACTTGCCCGGCGAGTGTCATCGCCGCCGCCGCCCTATATTTTGGCGTTTGATGAGTTAGCAAGATGCGCACATTCTGGATGGAAGCGATCAAGTAATCTTGGATTTGCTGCCGCCAAAGCCGTCGCCAACGTGCGCGTTTGAAGTGATGATTGTTGGCCGCATTGGCAAAACTGCACTCGACCAAGTGCTGGCGTCGCTTACGATTCCGCCGCGCCGCCACGCTGTGCGCCTGGGCGCGTGCTAGATCTAGTACTGCTTGTTTTTCATGCTTTTGCACAGTGCGCCCATGGCTGGAACGAGTGCATTGCGGACGCAAGACACAAGCGGCGCACACCTTTGCCGGAGCTTTGTATTCGAGCGTCCGGCGAATGGGATGCAGGCGACGCGGCTTGAGTGTTTGCCCAGCCGGACAGCGGTAAAGATCGTGCACTGGATCATAAGTAAAGGCTTCATCGCCAAAGATGCCTTGCTCGCGTCCATGGTGGGCTTTGCTCGCAATATCGCCCATGTGCGTCGTGATCCCGCGCGCCTGGCAAGCCACATAGTTTTCGTTCGTGCCATACTTGTGATCGGCCACTACGGTTTGCACTTGGCAGCGGGTGTTTTTCTCGTGCTGATCGATCAAGTCCATGAGCCTCTTGTTTTCCGCAATTGACCCTGGAGTTGTGGCCACGGCGGTGATGACTCCCTTCTGATCGTCAATTGCGCGATGATGTTGATAACGGGGTCGCGAGTCACCACTTCCTTTACGCACCATCGCCGCATCCGGATCGCTCTGGCTCATCATCCGATCATTGACCGCCTGGTAACTCTCCGGTGTGCTTGTCTTCTCCAGCTTGCTTTCGGTGGCCGCATACGCCCGTTTCAATGCCGCGATCAATGGCGGCGCGCCTTTGATAACCGATTCCCTGGACGCATCGGCATCCACCAGACTCGCATCCACATGCAGTTTGTTCCCATCAACCAGCCCCGCGTCCACGCATTGGGCCACCGTGCGCACAAACAAATTCTCAAATACTTCCTTCCCCCAACGCGCTCGCGCTTTACTGAGCACGCTGTGATCGGGGACCTTCTCGTCCAATCCGTAATCCAAAAACCAAAGGTAATCGAGCCGCTCCCCAATCACCTCCATCAGTTCCCGCTCGCTCTTGATGTCATCAAAGAAGAGCAGAAACATCATTTTCAAGATGACCTCGGGCGCGACCGACTCGTTGCCGTTTTTCCCGTAGCAGTGCGCCACCTCCTCGCGCACAAACCCAAAATCGATTGCCGCCTTAACTTTGCGCAGTGGATGATTGGCTCGCACCCGCTTCTCCAGATTGACCGCGTAGTTGAATAACCCCGGCTCGTTCTTCTGTTGTCCCATCATGGGAAAAGAGCCTTAGCAAATCGCCGCCCGCTTGTGTACTATTATTTTAACTCAGCTCGATTTGGGCAACACGCCCTGAAGATCAGACCCCAAGTTTCTCCCCCCCGCCACGGATTACCCTCGTAGCGGCGAATAGTTCAGGCTTGGGCGACCCTCAGGTCGATTCTGGCCTGCCTTCTTGCTCGATCTTTCGAATTCGGCAGATGCGCGTTAAGCAGGCTCTTAAAAAGCTTTCCGTGATTTGGAATTCTAAGGTGGACGAGTTCATGCACAATCACGAATTCTTGGAAAGCATAAGATTGATCGAAAAGCTCTGAATTAAATGTGATGCGACCTTTGTCGGAACAGGAAGCCCACTTCCGTGGCATTTGTTGAATTCGAATTTCTTTTGGGCGTGCTTTGATTTTCGTGGCCCATTCGTGGACTGCAGTCTTTAACTCCTCTTTATTCCGCAATCGCTTTCTGCGCTTGGTCCTCATCGCGTTACGTACGAACGAGATCCAGGAGCTTCTCGGTGAGCGCGACCATCTTTTTCCCTTCCACCGAACTAAGCAACAGTTTGTAAATCTCAGCTTTGAGTTGGCGAAGTTCTTCGGCGTTGTCACGGTAATTGGGGAACCGGTCGAAAACCGCCTTTAGATTTTCGGCCAATCTCTTTGCCCCTCCGATTCCCTCGCGTTTTAATTCCCAGTAAATTGTGAATGTTTCTGCGTCCAACCCCGTCGTTTGGCGTTCCTGCTCGGCATCGATGCGTTCTTTGGCCAGCTCTTCGAGCTTTCGGAGCGCTTCGACGGAAGACTCCTGGCTGTTCTCGAATGCCTCCATAATCGCCTGAGCCCGCTCACCGATGGGAATGAGATACGGCTGCTGTCCGCCTTTATCGCTGGCGGTCTGGGTCAAACTCTTAACGAGGTTCACGACTTTGTTGTTATTAGATGAATTGCTCGCTTTGATTGCGGCCAATGTTTTCTCATCGATTTCGACTAGCTTCGAAGGCTGTTTGACTCCGTAGGTCTCCGCCTCTTCTCGAATCAAAAGCTCGGTTTTCTTCGCCACATCGCCGTAGAACGTCGTCTTGGCGGTAAATGCGTTCCGAACGATCTGATAAAGCGTCGCCAGGTTGCGGAAGTCATCGATGTAGTCCGCCAGTTCAGCCGATGGGGACAAAATTTCGTAGAGCGCTTCGGTGTCTTTGAAGAACTGGTAGAACTTCTCGCGCTTGGTCTTGTTGACGAAAAAGTCAATCGCCCGCTCGACTGCCTTGTCGTCGATCTTGCCCTTTGTCAGCTCTAGATATTCCTGGGCCTCTCCGCGCATCAGTGCTTTGAACCGGCCGAGCAGCACATCGATCGACTCGATGAGCTTGCTCACGTCCACTTGCTTTGAGTCGAAGGCCAGCGCCTTTCGCAACTTTCCGAGCACGCCCACAAAATCGACAATGAACCCGCACGGCTTTTTGAAATTTCCTTCCTGCTCATATGGGCGGTTCACGCGTGCGATTGCCTGCAACAGCACATGATCACGCATCGGCTTGTCCAGATACATGCAGTAAAGAATTTCCGCGTCGTAGCCGGTCAGCAGTTTGTCAGTGACGATAAGGATTTGGGGGTTCTGCCCCACTCTCGTGAAGGTCTTACGATATTTGGTCTCGTCGCTTTCGCTGACTTGATATTTCGCAACTACCGGGAATCGCTCGCTGTCATTTTGCGCGGGCGTATAAATGGCGCTGGTCCATTCGGGCGGCAGCAATTTGTCGAGCGCCTGCTTGTAGAGCGCGCAGGCCTCGCGATCCACCGCGACAAGAAATGCTTTGTACCCGAGCGGAAGCACCTTTTCCTTGAAATCTTTCGTGACGAATTCGGCGACAGCTTTCACTCGTTCGTCTGATTTCAAAAACGTTTTCAACTTTACCGCCTTGTCCAGTATGCGGTTCAGATCTTCCACGTCGCTGATCCCTTCCGCTTCGGCGAGATCGAGAAATTCTTTCTCGAGAATTTCCTCCGGCAACCGGATCTCGTTCGGTGCGAGCGCGTATTTCAGTTTCAGCGTTGTCCCATCAGCGATTGATTCGGCGATCGAATACTTGTCGAGATAACCTTCTTCATCGTCTTTGCCGAATACCTTGAAAGTCCCTTTGCCGTAGGCCGTCTTGTCGATCGGCGTGCCCGTGAAGCCGATTAGTGTCGCGTTCGGCAGCGCTGCCATGAGATAATTTCCCAAGTCGCCGCCGGTTGAGCGATGCGCTTCGTCGATCAGCACGAATACGTTCTCGCGCGTATTGGTGTTCTTCGGGATGCCGTCGAACTTGTGAATCATCGAGACGATCAGGCCGCGAAAATCCGATCCCAGCAATTCGCGGAGTCTGTCCTTGCGCCAGGCGTATTCAATCTTGATATCCCGACTGCTGAGCTCGCCTAACAAACGCTCGACCCAACCTGTGAGTTGTCCTTCCAACTCATTCCGGTCGACGACCATCAAGACAGTCGCGGTCTTAAATAGGTCCTTCAGTTCCAGAATCAGCCGGGCGGCGGTGATCATGGAGAACGTCTTGCCCGAGCCCTGCGTGTGCCAGACCAGTCCCGTTCGTTTCTTCGGGTCGGCGCAGCGTTGCACAACTTTCTCGACCGCGCGCGTTTGATGCTCAGCATCTTCAGGAACCGATCGCGCTCGAAAAACGCTTTCACCTTCGCCTCAAAGCTGCCGCCCCGCGCCGATTGCAAAGCGATTTCCTCTCCATCGGTTTTTGGGGGAGAGGACGAAGGTGAGGGGGAATCCGTGCGCCATTCAAATAATCCCTTTCGATCCAGGCTCCAGGTCGCGCCGTAGTAGAACTCGATCAGATGCGTGAGATCGAACACCTGCGGCGTCGTCAGCATCTCCGGCGTTTCGCGATGGTAGCGGCGCATCTGGACCAGCGCTTCTTCTAAGCTTTTTTTTGTGCCCTTCGTCTCCACCAACGCGACTGGAACGCCGTTGATCAGAAACATCACGTCGGCGCGATTGGGTTTGCTCAAACCGTTTGTGTATTCCCATTCCGGCGACACCTGAAACACGTTTTGATCGACGTTCTCGTAATCGATCAAACGCACTTGTCGCTGCCGTTTCTCGCCCGCGACATGCACCGACCGCTCCCCGCGCAACCACGCCAGAACCTCCGCGTTTCCCTCAATGGAATTACGCACGCCTTCCAATCGACGAATGACATCATCGACATTCTCGGACGTGATGACGTCCGGATTGAGTTTAAGAAGAGTTTCCTCTAGCAGATTGTAGAAAAACATCCCGCCTTCGCCCTTGCGCAGGCTGACCGCCTCAGACTGCGGCACAATTTCCCAGCCGATCTCGCTCGCATATCGGACGAGCGGACTCTGAACAGTCGCGGATTCGGTGGCGAGCGTGGCCATTATGTCTCCTGTTCTTCCGCCGCTCGCTCGTCTTCTTTTAGCGTATCATCGCCCGGGTGTTCTTGATTGCTTCCGCACCATGCTCCAGTCGCGAGCCAAATTTCGTAATAAAGTAACCATAGAGAAGCCCATGCGAGGATCGTCGTCGCGATGATCATGGACGAATCCCACTCGAAATACTTGTAGCGAAACAGACAAAGCTCATTTCCTGAAAACACGTGGGGCAAACGCTTGCCTTCAGGGGCGATTAGTTCGGGCTCAATGACTGTGACCACGGGTCTCTCCTTCAAGCGATACTTAATTCTCACGGTGTACCGTTGGCTGAGGAGGGTCGGCTGAACTTGGCCGACCCATGAAAGGCGCGAATTTGACGTAAGTGTTAACCTTGAATCCGGGAATATTTTCTTTAAGTGAGCGGCTTGTATTGCGACCGTAAATGTTTTGTTCCTGTTGCCTTGAAAGGACTTCCTAGTCCCCATACCAGGTGTTCTTCCCTATTGCCGTCCCTACTGCTCCGATCAGCCCTGTTTGTGGGGCCATTTTCAGCTGGCCAGCTTTTTGCATCGCGTCGAATTGCTGGCCATAACGCTTCATTCCCCGGCCAACAGTGTCTTTACCAAAAATCGGCTCCAGGCTCTCAGCAATTCTGTCTAGCCTTGTTTGGCTGAACGTATTGGCGAGATCAGCTTCGACCTGCGTCAGCCACTCAAAAAAACACTTGGCCTTTTCGGGCTGCTCCTTCCACTTGTCGGCGAAGTTTTCCTTCGGATTGACAGGGTTCGGTACCCAATACTCACCGTTACGGCGTTCGATACCGTTTCGCATACTGTTTACGATTCTGAGCAGTGCATCCGGCGATTCGACTTCGCCCCCGTATGCTCTCGCAGCGAGAGTTGTAATGATGATGGATATTGGTTTGTTTTCGCGATTGCCCTGAAACCGAATATCCCGATGACGCTTTAAAATTTGAACGGATGTTCGGAGCGGAGTCTTCACTCGCTCCACCGGGATTTTCTCAACTTCGACCTTGGCCGCTCTTGCCATGATCGTACGACGCTCAAGCACTAACGCTCGCTCCCGTTCGCCAAACCAGTTCGCGTAGCCCTTCGGGTTACTGTGTTGCCAGTTCCAAAGCTTTTTGTCGGTAATAAGAATGGCGTGCTCTGGGTCGCGGACATTGAAAGCCATCGGCTCGTCATCTGGAATGGCAGGGAGAACGTCCATGTGAAAGCGTTTCTTGTACAGCAGCGTCCAGCAGCGCCGGCTCGCTTCCAATTCAGGCACGTCCTCGCCTTGGCGTCGCAAATGCTCGACGTATCGTTGCAGCTGTTCACCGGCTTGTTCTTTAAGCTCCGCTTGCGTGATGCTTTCTTTCGCGACGTCGCGACGATAGACCAAATCCACGTCATACTCGTCTCCCTCCTTGATTGGCCGGATCATTGTCCCAAGACGTATCGAACCCTGTGGGTAAATTTCAGAATCGGTTCGATATTTGCTCTCATTGTCGCGCTTGAACCACTCGCCAAGCCGTTGGTATTTTCGGACGGCTTCAGCGTAAACCTCCTCAGGCACGTCAAGCTCATTGGTGATGAATCGGAGAATCCCTCCGAATTGCTGTAGTTGTTCGTTGTTCATGTTTTGCTTTCGGTTTTTTGAGAATGACACGGCACATATGGCGGAGCGACGTGATCCAAGAATTTTTCCTTAATTTCGGGCATCGCTATGCGACTTTCATGCGCAGCTTTCGCCATCAGCTCTTGCTTCCTGCCCGGGGCATCGAGCGCGAAGAGGCCCTTAGGGACCTTGGGGTCGAGCCGCGTGATCTTGTCATTTCCCAACAAGTGCAATGCTTGCTTTTGGGCGCCTAAGCTTTGTCCGCGCATTACCAACCCGACAGCATGATTCGCCCACGCGAGCTTTCCGCCCCAGTCAAGGAACCCCGCGCGTCTCACCATCGGGTCCGATGTTCCAAGACTGAGAACATGGATTTTTTCTAGCGGGATCTTGAGCATACTGACCGCTTCCACGACTCCAATCATCGTGGGATTGTTCGCCCAGACTCCGCCGTCAATATGCCGGATGTGATCTACGTACCTGCAGGATGGAAAATAGGTGGGCGCGGCGCTCGTGGCTAACGCGACTTTCCAAGCTGGGACTTTCCAGTCGCGCGTCAGTCTCTCGTCGTGCGGAGTTTTGAAAAGATAAACGTCATCGTCCCCCAAATTATATGCGGGGATGACGAGACGTTTGTTGCTCTGGCCGAATATTTTTCCGCCAAACGTACCTTGTCTTTGCAGAGCAGCTCGCAGGGGTTGTTGGGAAAATTTGCGATAAAACCAATGACTAAAATTTCGTCTCTTAAACCAGTTCCGAAAAATGTCCGGTCCATCATTCGCGTAAAAATCAACGATTTGCTGGGGGCGTAAACCCAAACCAAGCCCAAGCGCGATTATCCCACCGGTTGAAGTCCCAACGATGAGGTCGAAATGTTCGGCGATGTTGACGTTGAGATCGGCCTCGATGGCTGCAAGGACCGCCGCGGAGAAGAGGCCTTTGATTCCGCCTCCGTCGAGCGAAAGTATTTGGAATCGCTCCGTCATCCGTTCACCTCGCTTGTATCAATGTCCAAATCGCTGACGCAGATTTGGGCGGTCATGAGCTTGTGCAGCGTTGTCTTGAAGAGGTCTTGCAGCGAACGCTTCTTCGACTCGTGGATGTCGATCATGCGATCAACGGTTTGCAGTGTTTGCGCGATCTCGCACTGCTCTTTGATTGTCTGCGGAAGCGGAATCGGAAGACTGCGCAGGATGCTCAGATTGATGACGGGAATGGAACTGCCGCTTCTCCTCTGAGCAATCAATTCTTGAATCACGTCGCAGGCGAACCAATAGAAAAGATACAAGCTGTCCGCTTTGGCGGGATCGATCCGCGCGCGGAGTTGCTTGTTCGAAATGACATATTTCGGAAACTGCGACTCGCGCGGTATCAAGCCAACTTGGCCCAGCGTGCCGGCAGCCGTGAAAATCAAATCACCGGGCAAGGCTTGGCAGCTTTTCAATTCTTGCGCCTTTTCTTCGGTGATGAATACAAAATTCTCTTCAACGAACAACTCATCGCCTTTCGTCAAGTTGCAGCCTCTAATCAGCGGCACGCCCGACTCGACGAAAAATCTTCTACCAATGTTTGATCCGAAAGGGCCAGATACAATAGCTCCTTTTTGATCGAGCTTTACATCGTTGATTGTTCCGACGCGCCAACTCTGCGGGATAGGGCCGCCTTCGGTTTCTTTGAGAGGTTCGCCGCGGAGGCCGTGGGTGAAGAGCCGGCGCAACAGCGATTTTTTCAGGTCGTGCGCGTTGCGCACAATAGCGTCCTCGATCTCCACCGTCTTCTGAATTTTCCACAACACCGCCGCGATTTTCTCCTGCTCGTCTTTCGGAGGGAAAACCCACTCGATGGAATAAACGCTTTCGCGGTTTAGTCCCGGCACGGTGCTGTGGCTATTCAGCTCGGTAAGCTCAAGATGCCGCAGGAGAAAATAAAGAAAGCGCCAGCTGTTTCCGCCGCGATTAGAAACGTAATATGTCGTGTCAATCGGCCAAAACGGGCCGTCTGAAAAAGCAACTTCGCCAACCGAACCCTTTCGCCCAACAATTATGCCTGGACCATCGACAAGAGATTTGTGATGCAAACCGACGACGCCATTCGAGCCATAAACCGGAACGCCGCCCGGGACGCGCGCCGAGGCCGGTAAGCCTTTACCGTAAAGCAGCTCAAGTTCGTTTCCGAGGCGAGTCTGTTTCCAATTAGTTGCGTTCACGATTGCTTGTTCAGCTGACGGCGAGCTTCGGTTTTCCATCTCTCCAGTTGGCGGCGGGTTTTCTCAATCTCGGTGGCGATAAGTTGTTCATCGGGCAGAACGGTCCGGTACTCCGCAGCGAGGATTTTGTTGGGCAAGCCGTCCAGGGAGTAGCGGGCGACCGCTTCGTCTTTTTGGGTGCAAAGAATGAGACCGACGGGTGGGTTTTCGTCGGCGCGTGTCCAATGTTCGCGCGCGTAATTCAGATACATGTGCATCTGGCCCGCATCGGCGTGGGTGAACTTGCCGCGCTTGAGATCGATGATGACGAGGCAGCGGAGCTTGCGATGAAAGAACAGCAAATCGATCCGATACCATTCGTCGCCGATGCGGAGGCGGCGTTGCCGACCGACAAAAGTGAAGTCGCCGCCGAGCTCCAGGAGAAATCGTTCGAGATGCAGAATGAGCGCTTCTTCGATATCGGTCTCGGAGTATTCATCTTTCAGTCCGAGAAATTCCAAGACGTAAGGGTCTTTGATTTCTTCTTCGGGCGCGACCGCGTCTTCAGGTTTTGTCGTGACGCCTTTGGTAAGCATCTTCGCTTTGTTTCGCGACAGCGCGGTCCGCTCGTAGAAGAGTGAATTGATCTGGCGATCGAGCTGGCGCACGCTCCAGCCTCCGCGCAGTGCTTCGGTCTCGTAAAACTTTCGCGCCTGTTCGCTTGTTACGGAGAGCAGCCGGACGTAAGCGGACCACGGCAGAGGAAAAGCCTTCGCAAGGGTGGCGATTGATTCAACCGGAGGTTGTAAAGCCAGTGCTCGCGGCTTTCGCTTCGCCAGGGACGATTTTCCAGACGCTGTCTGGACTTTTCCCGGAAGCTGCAATTGTCCAGACAGTGTCTGGACAATTCGGGGGTTCGCTGCGTAAAAGGCACGCATGCTAAAAACATTGCTGCGCGTAAACCCTCGCCCGAAACGCGAAGTCAAATCGGACGCAAGTTGATCAATTACTTCTTTGCCGTATTCGGCTTTGGATTTTCCGGACTGTTCAAACTCGACGATGTGACGCCCAATCAACCAATAAGTCGCGGTCATCAGCGCATTGACCGTCCGCGCTGAATTGCGACGTGCTTCGTCAATCAACCGTACGACGCGGTTGAGCATCGCGTCGTAATCAGCCGAGCGCCTGATCACCGGAGCCCTGCGTTTCACGCCTTTGCTCCTACAGAAGGGTTCAGCTGCTGAAGAATCCGATCCAGTTCCTTACCAACCTCTGCGGCTTTCTGTTCGTGCTGACGCAGTTCCGCCACGATTTCTGGAATTTCCCGATAGGTTTTATCCGCTGCCGCACCGACGTAACGTGACGGAGAAAGGTTGTAGTCGTTCTTCGCTGCTTCCTCGATGCTGATGACTTTGACGAAGTTCGGCACGTCTTCGCCGGCAATAAAGGCATCCGCAATTTTATGAACGCCAGCTTCGGGGATGAAATTTTTCGGTTGTCCTTTTTTGAAGTCGGTGCTGGCATTAACGAGTACGATCTTGCCCTGACGCGATTTCGGTTTCTGGCGATTGAGAACGATGATTGTACCGGGTGCGCTGGTGTTGTAGAAAAGATTGTCCGGAAGCAGAATCACGCCTTCGATGGCGTCCTGTTCGACGAACCATTTGCGGATTTTCTTTTCGCGATCCTCAGTTTTGTTGCCGCTGCCGCGCGTGACCGCGCCGGTGTCCAGCACAACGGCGGCGCGCCCGGTTGGTTTGAGCGCGGCCAGCGTGTGTTGAAGCCAGGCCCAGTCGGCTTTGCTGGTGGTGATGCAACCTTGTTCCTCAAAACGGCTGAACGGGTCGTTTTCGTAAACCGTTTCGTCGAATGGCTGGTTCCACATCGGATTCGCGACAACGATGTCGAACTTTTTCAGGCTTGTATCGGACTCGCGGAACTTGGGATTGCTCATCGAGTTGCCCCGCACGATTTCGCCTTCCATGTCGTGGATGACCATGTTCATGCGAGCGATGGCGTAGCTCGATCCGGTCAGCTCCTGGCCATAAAGTTTTAGTGGGCGCGAGATTTTGTGATCGCGCTGTTGGAGCGCGAGCTCACATTTGACAAGCAAGCCGGCCGAGCCGCAGGCGTAATCATAAACTTCCTCGCCTTGACGCGGGCGCGCCAGATAGGCGATGAGCCAGCCGACTTCTTGCGGTGTGAAAAACTCTCCCGCGCTTTGGCCCTGTCCCTCAGCGAACTTGCGCAGCAAATATTCGTAGGCGCGACCGAGAAAATCAGGTTCGACATCGTGAAGGCCGAGCCGATACCGCGGGTCAGACAACTCTTCGACGACACCACGCAAAGCCTGATCGCTGATTTCGCGTTCGCCACTTCGTGTTTCGTTGAAATCAACGATGTCGATGACACCGCCCAGCGATGTATTCGCTTTCACGATCGCGCGAACGGTTGTCGTGAGTTGTTCGCCGAGCGTTTTCGGTTTTTGATCCTCCGGCCAAACAAATTGTTCGCGTCCGCTCACAACTGGCCATCGGGCTTGCGGCGGGATGTAAAAACGAACGAGTGAATGGTCGGCTTCGAGAACCTCGAGCGCGGTTTTCTTCGCCCCGTAAGTTTCTGTCAGCCGCGAAACTTCATCTTCAAAGACATCAGAAAGGCGTTTGATGAAAACGAGCGGCAAAATATAATCCTTGAATTTCGGCGCATCTTTTTCACCGCGAATCCTGCATGCAGCATCCCAGAGCATTTGCTCCATGGATTTGGTGGAAAGCACAGCGCTCTTAGCCGTGCCTCGCTTTCGCCGATGCGGAGTTTCAATTTCTTCGGTCCGAAGTCCGAGCTCACCCTGACCAACTTCCTCGAGTAAAGCGTCAAGAGCGAGTCTCGCCGATCCCTGCGGCTCGGCGCGTCCATTTTCCCAGCGGTTGATCGTTGCGAAGGAAACGTTGAGTCGCTGCGCAAGCTGTTCTTGACTAAGGTGTAGTCGGTTGCGAACCTCGCGAATTGCCGTTGAGACGTCCGACTTCACTCTACTACTTTGCTATAACAAACACATCACAGTCAAGTAAAAAAGCATGCACAGAGCGATTTCCTTGCGCCGTGGGGGGTAAGGGTGGGGTCGCGTCTCCTCGACGGGCTCCGCCGCGGCGAGCGCCCAACTCCGATGCATCGCCCACCACGGTGGGCAGGCTGAGCAGGCGTCTAACATCCAACCCAAACGCGAAGCGTGGACAAGGGCGGAAGTCAGAAGTCAGAAGTCAGAAGTCAGAGGACAGAGGTCAGAATGGACAAGACAACGTCCAACGTCGAACGCCCAACGAAGATAGCTTTTCGCTACCCTTGGACCATGGCACCCACGATGAACATGACGAAACCGGTCACGACCGCGATCGCCACTTTCGTTTCGATAGATAAGTTTATCATTTTTCCCTTCAATTTATGGCGGCAACCCCCCGTCGCCCCCTTTTTTGGATTTTGCTTCTCTTACATCCCTTCGAATTTCGGCGTGCTTATGGTCGTTCTGAAAGCTGAAAGTTGAAAAACTGAAACACTGAATGGAGTGAGTGGGACGAGCAACATAGAAGGTAAAGTGACGAGGGTAGGAGCGAGTGAGCGCGGGGAGCGAATGAGTTTCAAACACTGAAAGCGGGAAGCGCAAAGAGCAACGCGCGAAGCGCGGACAACTGACTACGGACGACGGCCCGCCTTCGCCAATCCAGCCTTCGCCCAAGCGCTTCCGCCTACGCCGATGCTTCGGCGTGACAAGACGGCGAGACAAAGGAGTCGAGGGGAGAAAAGGGAACGCGAAGCAAAGGATCAATCGTTATTCATCGCCGGGATTAACGATCTTGAAAGTGAAGGCGGCAACGGCTCCGCCGGCCAGATCCGCGACAATGTGGATCCAAATTTGGGAGAAGTTTACCAGCTTCATCATGCCCATGCCCACGGCTACGGCCGGGTTGAAGGCGCCGCCGGAAATGGCGCCGACGGCGAATGCGCCAACCATCACGGTCATACCGATGGCCAGCCCGTAGAAGGAGTTGTTCGCCGTGCCCTTGGCCGTGGCGACGTTGAGCACAACAAAAGCGAGCGCAAAAGTAAAGACAAACTCCGCTACCAGGGCTGCGGGAACATTCGTGATCTCCATTGGAGTGCCGCTCTTGCCGCAAAGGAAGACGGCCACCAACGCGGCGACCACACCGGCCGCGACCTGCCCGATCCAATATGGGATCACATCTTTCGCCGGGCATTTGCCGCGCAGAAAGACAGCGAGTGTGACGGCGGGATTGAGGTGTCCCCCGGAGATGTGTCCGGTAGCGAAGA
>WNFT01018326.1_pt1 | contig 17395 bp, 12 predicted proteins | sample 5400191 | NCBI WGS metagenome assembly WNFT01 (sample SAMN13153359, study PRJNA577476) | soil metagenome | isolation source: 80 cm saprolite under Madrone tree | place: USA:California | collected 2016-06-14 | reverse complement strand
ATTCAGATGAACATCCAGGAACTCGCTACTATACAGCAAGAGGGCCTGGTGCTTAAAGTTGCCATTATGAACAATGGCTACCTGGGTATGGTGCGCCAGTGGCAGCAATTCTTCCATTCAGGCAACTACTCTGAAACGCCTATTACCGGCCCTGACTATGTCCAGTTAGCCGCTGCCTATGGTTTGACCGGCATTTGTGTTACCCGGCGTGAGGATGTGAGTGCAGCCATCCAGCGAGCCATGCAGATCGAGGGTACCGTGATTCTTAATTTCATTATTGAGCCAGAAGCCAATGTTTACCCGATGGTTGCCCCTGGCTCTGCCATCACCAGTATGATCGAAGAGACTGCGGAGGAAAATACAAGGTCATGACTGATGCCGAATCAGATCGTCCTTATGACGCTGTAGAAGAAGCCCAGTTGGACGCACAGGTTAAGGAACGCGCAGGCCAATCCAATGCTCTGGAAGGTTCTGGTCGTTCGCATACGCTGGTCGTGTTCGCTAACGACAACCATGGTGCGCTCGACCGTATCGTGGGAGTGCTCCGCCGTCGTCGAGCCGCAACCCAGACATTTACCCTTGGGCGCAGCGAACTACCGGGTGTGCTGCGCATCACAGTCGTGATAGATGACTCAGAAGTGGAAGTTGACCACTTAATAGAACAACTGCGCAAAATTGTTGATGTCCAACATATCGTCAACCTGTCATCGGGTCAAACCGTAGCACGCGAACTGGCTCTGATCAAGGTGAGCAGCGGTGCATCCCACTACAGCGAAATCATCGAACTTGGTCACCTTTATGGAGCACATGTCATTGATCTAGCGCAAGATACGGTCACTCTGGAAGTGACCGGAAGCGAAGAAAAAGTTGAAACGTTGGTGAGCCAGTTACAGAAGTATGGCATCCGCGAAATTGCTCGCACCGGGCGTGTGGCGATGACGCGGGGCACCAAGCACATGTAAGGCTCTCAGCAGGGTTTGTTTAGTACATTTGGTGCTTTCGCAGTCGAAAGCACCAGGGAGGAAACAATATGGCAAATGTTTATTACGATGCAGATGCAAACCTGGAGCTTATCCAGGGCAAACATGTAGCCGTCATTGGTTACGGCAGCCAGGGCCATGCGCATGCGCTTAACATGCGTGACAATGGCTGTGATGTAGTAGTGGGTCTGCCAGCAGGCAGCAAGAGCCGTGAGAAGGCCGAGGCAGATGGCTTGCGAGTCATGTCGCCAGCAGATGCAGCCGAGCAGGCCGATGTCATCATGATCTTGATCCCGGACCAGTATCACCGTGAGGTCTTCGAGCGTGATATCCGTCCAGGACTGGCTCCCGGCAAAATGCTCATGACCGCGCATGGCTTCAGCCTCCACTACTCACAGATCGTACCCCCAGCCGGTATCGATGTGGCAATGGTTGCACCAAAAAGCCCCGGACACATGTTGCGTCGTCTCTTCACTGAGGGCGTGGGTGTTCCCGCACTATGGGCGGTCTTTCAGGACGCCACGGGCAATGCTGAAGCTTTAACCCTGGCCTATGCTCGTGCTATCGGTTGCACCAAGGCGGGTGTCCTGCGCACAACCATTGCTGAAGAAACTGAAACTGATCTATTCGGTGAACAGGCTGTACTCTGCGGCGGCATCACATCCCTGATCCGCGCGGGCTTCGAGACACTCGTAGAAGCTGGCTATCAGCCTGAAGTCGCCTACTTTGAATGCATGCACGAGATGAAACTGATCGTCGATTTGATGTATCAGGGCGGCATGAGCTACATGCGCTACTCCATTAGCGATACCGCCGAGTTCGGTGACTATGTCTCCGGCCCGCGCATCATCGATCAACGGGCACGTGAAGAGATGCGCAGGATTCTGCAAGAAATCCAGAATGGTACCTTTGCCACGCGCTGGATTCTAGAAAACCAGGCCGGTCGTCCCAGCTTCCAGGCCATGCGCCGCACTAATGCCCAGCACCAGATTGAGCATGTTGGTCGCGAACTACGCGCCATGATGCCCTGGCTGAATCCTGTAGCGAAGAAACCAGAAATTGCTGAAAACAAAAACTAGCTAACGTTTACTGTTGCCTGCAATCACACGTAAATGGGGATCGTACCCTACAACTCATCGAGGAAAGGAAACAAAATCATGGCAGACCCTGCGGTAATTCGAATTTTTGACACAACATTGCGCGATGGCGAACAGTCGCCAGGAGCCACTATGACCACCGAAGAGAAGATTCAAGTTGCCGAGCAACTTGTGCGTCTGAATGTGGATATCATCGAAGCCGGTTTTCCGGTGGCTTCTCCAGGTGATCTCCTGGCCGTCAAAGAGATTGCTTCCCATGCACGCGGTGTAGCTATTGCCGGACTGGCTCGCGCCAGTATCACCGATATCGACGCGGCCTGGGAAGCTTTGCGTGACGCTGAACGGCCCACTATTCATGTGGTTCTTGCCACCTCTGATATTCATCTCAAATATAAGTTAATGTACAGTCGTGAGGAAGCACTCCAGCGCGTCAAGACCATGGTTTCCTATGCGCGAAACCTGTGTCCAACCGTCGAGTTTTCCGCGGAAGATGCCACGCGCAGCGAATGGGATTTTCTCTGCCGCGTCTTTGAGACGGCAATCAAGTGCGGCGCAACAACCATTAACATCCCTGATACCGTCGGCTATACATTGCCGCAAGAGTATGGAGCGCTCTTCAGTTACCTGCGGGAGCGTGTTCCCGGTATAGAAGATGTTGTCATGAGCGCCCATTGCCACAATGACCTTGGCATGGCCACAGCTAATACGTTAGCGGCCATCAAGGCTGGAGCAAGGCAGGTCGAGGTGACCATCAATGGTTTAGGGGAACGGGCAGGCAATACGGCTATGGAAGAGGTGGTCATGGCATTACGTACGCGACCAGACATCTTTGACAAGGCCGATACGCGCATCAACGCCCAGGAGTTTCTTGCAACCAGCCAGCTTGTCAGTCGCCTGACCAACATTCCGGTGCAGCCCAACAAAGCCGTCGTGGGAGTAAATGCCTTTGCCCATGAAGCCGGTATACACCAGGATGGCATGCTGAAAAACCCTCTGACCTATGAGATTATGACTCCGCAGTCCGTGGGGTGGATGAATACCAATCTCGTACTTGGCAAGCACTCCGGACGGCATGGACTGGATGCGCAACTGCGTAAGCTCGGCTATAAACTCGATGCCGAACATCTTCGTATCGCATATCGCCGCTTTGTCGCACTAGCCGATCAGAAAAAGCATGTGACCGATACCGACCTGATCTACATCGTAGAGAGCGGTATGGAAACGCCCTCGGCAATTTAAAAACTAACCAGTAGTGATGGGAGTGCGGGGGCGCTGCATGCAGCGCCCCCGCACTCCCATCACTACTGGTTAGTTGATCAGGTTCTCAACTAAGGAGCGAATTCGTGACCCAGACCCAACCTTCAATTACAGAACACAACGGCAATCCATCCAAGGCAGAAGCACCAAAAATACCTGTGCTAAGCCTTGAAGAGGGTTATGCCTACTTCGAAGGGCATGTTGTACCCATGAGCGAAGCCAAAGTCAGCGTGGCAACCCATGCGCTGAACTATGGCACCGCGTGCTTCGAAGGTATCCGCGCCTACTGGAACGAACAGCAGGGACAACTCTACCTGCTCAAATTGCGTGAGCACTACCAGCGCCTGGCTCATTCCTGCAATCTTCTGCGCATGTGGCCAACTGAGTCCATTGACGATTTGTGCCGCATCACCGTGGAGTTAGTGCGCATGCACGGCTATCAGCAGGACGCTTATGTGCGCCCGCTGGTCTATAAAGCTTCACGTACGATCAAACTTACACTCAGTTCATTGGATGATGCCCTCGCTATCTTCACCTTTGCTATGGGCAACTATGTCGATATTAGCGCAGGTCTGCATGTATGTACTTCGTCCTGGAGACGCGCCAACAGTAATGCTATGCCCATACGCGCGAAGGTGACGGGAGCCTATATCAATAGCTCCCTGGCTGTCGATGATGCCAACGCAGCCGGTTTTGATGAAGCCATCATGCTCACTCATGATGGTACTGTTTCGGAGGGTAGTTCATGTAATCTCTTTATACTACGCAACGGCAAGATTGCTACTCCTGCCCTCTCCGAAGACATTCTTGAAGGCATTACACGCAATACATTGATCGATATGATCCAACAGGAGTTTGGCATGACGGTCGAAGAGCGCCGCATCGACCGCACAGAACTTTATGCCGCCGACGAAATCTTTCTCTGTGGTACCGGCGTGCAGGTTTCACCGGTAAGCAGCGTTGACCGCCGCCCTGTGGGATCAGGCAAACCCGGGCCATTCAGCATGAAGCTGCAAACGCTCTACCTCGCGGCCTGCCATGGAGAGAATGAGAAATATAAAGATTGGGTCACTCCCGTCTACTAAGGAGATGTAATGCGTTCAGATCAAATCAAGCTCGGCTTCGAACGAGCCCCACACCGTGGCTTGCTGCGTGCGACCGGCGTGGTCGGAGAAAATGATTTCAACAAGCCATTTATCGCTGTTTGCAATTCCTATGTGGATGTAGTGCCCGGCCACGTCCACCTGCAAGCCTTCGGCAAACTGGTAAAAGAGGCTATTCGAGCGGCGGGTGGTGTGCCATTTGAGTTCAATACCATCGGCGTCGATGACGGTATCGCCATGGGCCATATCGGCATGAAATACTCCTTACCTAGCCGCGAACTGATCGCTGACTGCGTAGAGACGATGGTCGAAGCCCACCGCTTTGATGGCATGGTCTGCATTCCCAACTGTGATAAGATTGTGCCCGGCATGTTGATGGCCGCGATGCGGCTGGATATCCCCACCATCTTCGTCAGCGGCGGCCCGATGGCTGCAGGGAAACTGGCCGATGGGCGCAGTATCGACCTGATCAGTGTCTTCGAAGGCGTGGGTGCATACCAGGCTGGCAAGATCAACGACCGTCAGTTGTTAGAACTGGAGCAGCAAGCCTGTCCTACCTGCGGCTCCTGCTCCGGTATGTTTACCGCCAACTCCATGAACTGCCTGATGGAGGCCCTTGGCCTGGCCCTTCCTGGCAATGGCTCGTACCTGGCAACAAGCGAGGCGCGTAAGGAACTGGTTCGTGAGGCGGGCCGTATGATTATGCGCCTGATCGAAGCCAACCTCACGCCTCGTCAAATCGTCAATGCTGAAACTATCGACAACGCCTTTGCCCTGGACATGGCAATGGGTGGCTCGACCAATACTGTGCTACATACCCTGGCAATAGCGCACGAGGCGGGAATAGATTATTCCCTGGAACGCATCAACATCGGTGCCATACTAAAAGAACTTTCTCGCAAGTCCGGCGCGCTCAATCTCGACCGTCCAACCGTGACGCTCAAAACGCTGGGAGAGAATATTGCTCACGCGCAGGTCAAAGACCCAGAGGTCATTCTGCCTGTGGATAAACCTCACAGTGAGCGTGGAGGGCTTGCCGTCCTCTTTGGCAATCTCGCTCCCGATGGCGCGGTCGTCAAAGTTGCCGCTGTGGCCCTTTCCATGATGCGGCATTGTGGTCCCGCACGCATCTTCAATTCTCAGGAGGAGGCTTGCGCGGGTATTCTCAATGGCAAGGTACAACCCGGTGATGTGGTCGTCATTCGCTATGAAGGGCCGCGTGGTGGGCCGGGCATGCAGGAAATGCTGGCTCCCACTGCCAATATTATGGGCATGGGTCTTGGCGAAAAGGTGGCACTCATTACCGATGGGCGATTCTCTGGCGGCACGCGCGGCGCCTGTATAGGGCACGTCTCTCCAGAAGCGGCAGCAGGAGGCCCCATCGCGGCACTCGTCGATGGTGACATGATTAATATCGACCTGCTCGAGCATCGCCTGGATGTCGCCTTAAGCCAGCAGGAGATCGCACAACGTCTTAGCGAAGTAAAGTCAACCAGAACGCCTATCAAAAGTTCCTGGTTGCGCCGCTACGCTGCAATGGTAACTTCTGCCAATACCGGAGCAGTACTGGCTGATATGTGATTGTTTTATCGAAGTCTCACTTGACGCCCCCCTTTAAAGAGTGCTAAAATCCTGGTTGCACAGTCGGAATTAGCAATAGCAGAGGAGCAGGTTTATGAAGACAGAAGAGCCTCTGAGCGCAACAGTCGAAGAGTACCTGGAAACGATCTACAATATGGGCGTGGAGGATGAGGTGGTGATTGGTGCCCGGCTGGCGGAAAAATTCGGTGTCGCGCCCCCAACCGTAACTGAAATGCTCAAGCGTCTCGTGAGAGATAGATATATCGAGATGGATAATAAGCGCGTGGTTACCCTTACCGAGGCGGGTAATCAAGCTGCTGAGGCCGTATTGCGTCGTCACCGGCTAACAGAGCGCTTCCTGGTCGATATGCTGGGCATGCAGTGGCACCAGGTGCATGAGGAAGCCTGTCGCCTGGAACACTTTATATCTGGAGCAGTCGAAGCGCGTGTCATCGCCAGTTTGCACAATCCGACAACCTGCCCTCACGGTAACCCTATCCCCGGCCAGGTAGCGGCCCGCACCTATCTGAAAGACCGTGGTGCCGTGCGTTTGTCTAGCATCAAAGCGGGTGAGATGGCCACGATTCTGTGTATCTCAGAGGTTGTCGAGGATGAGGAGGGCCTGATCTTGTACCTGCATGAAAAGGGATTAACACCGGAAACAACCTTGATCGTGCAATCCGAAGATGGTGTGAGTGGAGATAGCCAGAATCAGACAGAAGCTTTCCAACTGCAAGTTGATGGGCGAGACGTTTGCATCAGTAAGGCCGTAGCAGCTAAAATCTGGGTAACGCGTTGACCGGACCTTGATGGGTTTGTGATTTCCTGGTCTTGACTTTCACATTAGGGCATGCTAATATCTGAGTGAAATACTCGGAATTAATAATTTGGTGAGGGCATATTTGTATCGCCTCTGGAAAAAGTGAAGGTCGTTCATGATAGCAACGTTTGTTCTTTTTTTGCGTGAAGGGCTAGAGGCTAGCCTGATTGTAAGTATTCTTTTTGCTGCCCTACGCCAGCTTGGTCAAATGCACAAGGCTCGTGCTGTGTGGACGGGCGTAGGATTGGCAATTCTCGGTTCGCTTCTTGGCGGTCTTGCTCTTTACATAACTGTTCGCAACTACGATGGATCTACATTTCAGACCATATTCGAAACAATAACATATCTTGTGGCTGTGGTGCTACTTACTTCGATGACTTTCTGGATGCAGAAGCATAGCCGTTCGCTGAAGCGCGAGATCACGGCAAAAGCGAGTGCAGCCGGTTCTGGTTTGGCGCTTGGTCTTTTAGCCTTTTCAACAGTTGGTCGAGAAGGATTAGAAACCGCGGTTTTCACACTGGCTTTTGCTTTCCAGATCAATGGAATGCTGCTCTTGCTGGGTGCATTCCTGGGGCTGCTGGCTGCTTTGGGGTTGAGTGTCCTCATCTACAGATTGGGATACCGGCTCGACTTTCGCATCTTCTTCCGTGTGATGGGTATACTCTTGATCTTCTTTGCCGCCGGGCTGCTTGGTGATGCCATTCAGAACATGCAGGAGTTGGGCTGGATATCCATTGGAACGACAGTGATCTGGAACACTGCGCACCTCCTCAGCGAAGATAGTACTGTCGGCGATATCCTGCACACTTTCTTTGGATATGCCGAGGCGCCAACCGTCCTGCAGAGTCTACTTTATGCCGCCTATCTTCTTGTCGCAGGTAGCATCTTTTTCTGGGTGACACGCAAGCCGAACATAGGTAAGCCTGCTCTTTCTTCATCTCCGACTAAGCCTTCGACTGCGGAGCATCAAGCACAGGGGCGTGCATAGTGCAAGAGCAATTAATATAAGGCTCTTCATCCTTGCAGGTGAAACATGAGACGTGGTGGGTAGCGCGTAGGGCCCGATTTATCGCGGCCACCGCCGATTTATCGGCCCTTTCTCGTCAATCACCCGCCAGGTTAGAGAACATAATATAAAAGGGGGCGCAGTGCATTGCACTACGTCCCCTTTTGCTTGCTCGAATACGAAATCCATCGATAAATCCGCCAATATATTAAAATTTCGTATAGAAATGAAGAATTTCCTGCTAATAATTGCTAATCCCATGGGTTTCAGGTTACAATAGTGACGACTCCCTACGAATAAACCCGAGGGCTACTCTGGACTTTCACCAACGCTGTATCGTCCTACAGCAGTGCAGTTCAGTTTCACTCACAAGGGCGGGCGTTACTCACAGACCTTTGTATCGAGTGGCACGATTGGAAAACGGTAGTGTTTTTACCCAGGGAACCTTCCCCTGGAACCTGCAAGCACTATTACATTCGTAACGTGCAAAAGAACTGAACACAGTATAGCAGAGGAGAGAACAAACGTCTAGTGTTTTCCCGCAAGGCTGACGGCGCGGCTTGCATCCCCATGGCTAGAAGCCAGAGGCCTTTCGCCGCGAATAGTAAAAGGTTATGGATGCCATTGAGAAAGTCGTTCACGATCCTATTTTCTGCTGTATTGTTTCCCCATGAAAGGAGCCTTTATGCTTCAACAGCCCATTACGATCAACCGGAAGTTGATTGAAGAGATTGTAGCACGCGAGGAGGCGGAATTTCGCAGGCGCACTCCTCGCTCGCATGAGATTCATGAACGCGCGAAGCACTCGTTGCCGATGGGCGTTTCTAGTTCTTTCCAGGCTGTTCCGCCCTATCCCCTTTTTATTAGTCGTGCCGAGGGCAGCCATATCTGGGATTATGATGGTAATGAATACACAGATTTCCATCTTGCCTTTGGCAGCCTGCTCGTTGGTCACTCCCACCCCGTCCTCGTTGCAGCCTTGCGCGATCAATTGGGAAAAGGCAGCCTCTATTCGTTGCCCTGTCCTGATACCGTGTACCTGGCCGAAGAATTAGTACGCCGCTTTGCGCCAATTGAGCAGGTACGTTTCTGCAACTCCGGCACAGAGGCAACAATGGATGCCCTGCGACTGGGCCGCGCGTTTGCCGGTAGAGATAAGATCGTGAAGATCGAGGGGTCCTACCATGGTCACCACGACACAGTATTGATGAGTACAAAACCTTCGGTTGAAGCTGCTGGCCCTGTGGAACGTCCAAACACTGTTCCTGCATCACTAGGCATTCCTGGAGATATAAAGAATAACACGATCATCGCTCCATATAATGATGTGGAGGCGCTTGACCGCATACTGACCGAACACGAGGGCGAGGTAGCCGCAGTTATCACTGAGGCAGTGTTGATGAATGTGGGCATCATGCTGCCGGGAGAAGGCTATCTGCAAAGCGTGCGCGATATAACTCGCCGGCATGGGGTATTGCTCATTTTTGATGAAGTGAAAACGGGCGTGACGGTTGCTCCTGGCGGCGTCACCGAGATTTATGCGGTGGAACCTGATCTTATTTGCCTTGCCAAATCAATCGGTGGTGGTATGCCGATAGGAGCTTTCGGAGGCCGTGAGGAGATCATGCGCCATATCAATCACGAGGAAGTGATACATCTAGGCACCTTCAATGGTAATCCCATGTCGATGCGAGCAGGTCTGGTAACGCTCACCGAGATCTTTACGCCGGAGGCGCACGCGCATGCCAATGGCCTCTCGAAGCAACTGGCAGACTCGTACATCGGAATTATCGAAGAGTTTGATATGCCCATGCATGTTGCCCAGATTGGCGCAAAGGGGTGCGCCATGTTCCGTTATGAGAGGGCTCGCAACTACCGGGCGTGGTGGGATATCGACATGCAACTCTCGTTTGCGTACTGGCTCTTCCTGGCGAATCGCGGCATCCTCTTCCCGCCAGGATTTGATGACCAGTGGACGGTCTCCATCCAGCACGCCCAGGATGATATCGATCAGCATGCACACGTCTTCCAGCAGTTCGTGACGGAGTTGAGGAGATACTAGATGTAGGGATGCTCCATACCCCGGCAGGGCTGCAGCCCTGCCGGGGTATGGAGCATCCCTACATCTAGTATTAAAGATTATGGACTGACCACTGATCGGCACAGCCATATTTTGCTATATTGACTACAGAACATAGACAAACGTTATTTATTATATTAAAGATAACCCTAAGTATTTATGCTGGTCTCAGCAGAATGGCAAAATATAAAAATGAGCAGTCAAGACCTTATGCCGCCTCTATCTGATCTCGTTAATGATGAGCAAAAAACGATAGACAGTGTTGATAGCGAAGAATATACGCCTGATAATCCACCGCCACATCAGAGCAAAGTATTTCGAGGGTTGGCACCTTTCTGGCATGATCGCCTGATTGAACTCGGCCTGATCGTGTCTATGGCTTTGTATTACGTCATTGGCAACGGACACCTGGGCACAGAGCGGTTGTTTCAATTAAATCCGCTGTTGTCTGTGCCGTTTCTGTTGATCTTTATCGTCTTGTGCTGGTATCGCCTTCCATTTGCCCTGGCGCTGCTTCCCCTGGCGCTTCCCTACTACCTGCAACAAAAAACAGTATTTGGCCACCTTTCCTTTAGCATCGCGGAAATTGTACTGGGAATCTGCACCGGGGTAGCTCTGTTACAAATTCTCGTGCAGCGCGGAAATTGGAGTTACCGGTTATCATGGCAAGAACTGCGAGATCGTCTGGGTCCATTCTCGATCCCCATACTGGTATTTCTTGCCGCGGCTGCCATCTCGATCCTGATTGCCTATCAGCAGCATTTCGCCTTACGTGCTTTTCGGGAAGAAGTCTTTGATCCCTTGCTCTTCCTTGTACTGGCCCTGTTCTGCCTGCGAACCCGGCAAGATGTGATGCGTTTGCTGGCTGCCCTGTTAGGAACGGGCTTTCTTGTTGCGTTACTGGGCCTTGCTCAATACTTCTTTTTCAGACATCAACTCGTCCTGGAAGATGGTGTGCGGCGTGTTCATGCCATGTACGGGAGCGCGAACGGTATAGGGCTGCTCTTTGACTATGTCTTTCCTATCGGTATCGCCTTAGTGCTGGCAAGCTTTATTCTGGCGATGACTGCTCCCAATCGTAACGTTTTGCTTATTGGCTGCCTGGCATTTATCGTGGTAGCCGCTGGTGTCGTCTATGACTTTCGTCATCCCATCTATGCGTTCATCTTTGCCGACCACGTGAACATCTATGGTATCAGTACGTTCACCAAACGGCTATATCTATGGGAAAGTGCCTGGAGAATGATTCAGACGCGTCCCTGGTTTGGCTTCGGCATGGACAACTGGCTGTGTTATTATAGTGCTAACCAGGTATGCCATATTCCTGCATCTATTCAGCCATTCCATTATTGGCTTCTGCGTGATCCTGTTACTCATGCGAGGACGGGCCTGTCGGACGAACCTACACTATCGCATCCGCATAATATCTTTCTCCATGTCTGGATAAGTATGGGTATATTTGGCCTACTCGCGTTTATAGCAGTACTGGTACTCTTCGGCTGGCTGTTCGCGCGTATCATTATCCACATGCGTGCGCAAGGCTTCAATCGCCATCTCTATTTACAATGGATGACTATTGGCGTCGGAGCAGCGATGCTGGCCGCCTTCGTGCAGGGGCAGGTGGATAGTTCCTTCCTCGAACAAGACCTCGCGTTCTGTTTCTGGATGCTTGTGACGGCTTTGCTGCTGCTGCGCGTCCTATCGGGAACGCCATGGCAAGGCCGACTGATTTCGAAACGCCCAACAGATAGAAAGAACAATAGCAAGGAGGCGACTTTATAACAAAGCTGAATTGTGCCCTACCTCACAGTCAAAAGGCGACCTGCTTCATTGTTACTCCCATTAGCCAGGGCTATACTTTCAGGAAAAGCACTACTAAAAGGGAGAAATACAATGTTGCTGGACATTTCAGCTTCTACGCTGCTTATTTGGTTAGCCTGCCACTTCGTGGGGGATTTTGCCCTTCAAAGTACCTGGATGAGTATGGAGAAAGGAAAAAGCTGGGAAGTCAACTTCTATCATTGTGCGACGTACACAGCTGTATTTGTACTCTTTGCCCGTCCCTCGCTGCTTGCCACCGCTATTTTATTTGGGACGCACTTTGTAATTGATCCATTGAAAGCCCGTTATAAGGTGATCGGCCCCATCTGGGTCGATCAACTCCTGCATATTATAACCATTGTACTGATTTTAGGATTCAGGCTCTGAACATTCCTTAAGCCCTGTTTCCCTTTCCTTGTGTTGGCTCTATTCTCTTTTGTTTATTTGAGGCAGTTCGGTATAGTACTTTTGTGCACTGCCGGATGGCTTTTTCCCAGGATATACCCTCGTTTGTCTCCTCCATTTGTTCTGTCTCCCAAAATGTATATGCACCCCGTTTAGTTCGATGTATTAGCTATATCAGAGGTTTCAAAGTAAATACAAAACAGACCAGGAAATATTCATGCGGGGTGTCGAATGTCGAATCTCGAAGGCGCAATGCTGAGTGATTACCTCTTGCTACAATGTATAAGTAGAGGAGGTGTGGCGGATGTCTATCGTGCCCGCCAGAGCGGTGAAGGAAACTATGAGGTAGCCGTGAAGATTTTCCGCCCAGGTTACGCCCAGCGCGATTCTTTCCGTGACTATTTTATGACCGAGGCGGAAAAGGTTGGTCAGTTTGACCACCCAAATATTCTGCCGTTTCTCGAATTTGGCGAGGGTGATGGACTCCTCTACGCGGTTACACCTTTTGTAACAAGTGGTACACTTGATGATTTGTTGAGGCGAGTGGGTGGGAGATTTTCTGCGATCCAGGCGTTGCCTATCATGCAACAATTGTGCAGCGCGGTACAGTATGCTCATAAGCGCGATGTGATTCACGGCAACATCAAACCGTCAAACATCTTTGTGGCAACGGATGGCCGCATGCTGCTTGCCGATTTTGGGATTGCACGCGGCTACGACGATAGCCAGCAATCGCTCACACGCGTCGGTTGGGGATCTGCGGAATATGCCGCACCTGAGCAATCGCTGGGAGTGTTAAGGACTTCGAGCGATATCTATACGCTGGGCGTACTGCTATTCCGTATTCTCACAGGCCATCCACCTTTTACCGGTCAGACTCCTGTTGAAGTGCTGCTCAAACACGTACGCCAGCAACCTCCTTCCGCCCGCTCATTTGATGCGAGCATTTCGGATGCCGTAGATGGCGTCCTGCATATGGCAATGCAGAAACGCTCGGATGACCGGTTCGCCTCGGCAGAAGAATTCAGTTATGCTCTGCAGGCAGCCGTTACCGTCGCGCCCATTGCTTCGCCGGTTGCCAAATCTATCTCTCTGACAACACGCCAGCTTCCGCCGGTATCACTTCCTGCTTTCAGTGATCCGCATACCCCGCTTCCCGCTACCGTTGCTTTCACTTCGCCTCCTACAACTCCTTCTCTTCCACAGGAGCGGTTCACTCCCAATCCGCCCATTCAGCAGGTTTCATCGACTTCGGACAGTACTGCTGAGGATACCGGCGTGACCGAGATACGCAGGAAAAGCTTTCTAGAGGAAGATGACGCAGAGGGGAACAGTATATTCTGGTCGTCAGACCCTCTGGAATGGTCCCCTATTGGAAATGAGGGAGATGCTTCCACACCATTGACGGCAGCCGACTACCTGGGCAATAAACCGGTCGTGCCGGATGTCGAGCCACAAGAGTTTATCCAGGCAAACGAGCCGTCACAGAAAAAGGAAGAAACCTTACCAGCAAGCCGGCAATTACAGGAAGTTACTCCGCCGGTTCCAGAAAAAGAGCAAGGCAAAGGGAAATTTGGCAAGAAGCTTTTGCCAATACTGGTAATTATCTTACTCCTGATAGGCCTGATCGGTGCGCTGCTTTCTACCTTTCTTTTCCCTGGCCCATCCAGCAGCGATTCCGGTGCTGCTCAACCAACTTCTACTGTGATCGTTGGTGTCCCTATGTCAGTGGCATCGCCTGTAAATAAGGGTGCGACTCCAATTAAGAATAACTCACAGGTGGCGCTGCAGAGTCATGTACCCGGTCTCGAAGTGCAGGAGGAGAGACATCTATGGTAGAACTTGCCGGGGTGATGGTGGGAAATTATTTTTTATTGGAACGCCTGGGCAGCGAGGGGATGGTTGAAGCCTATCGTGCTCGTCCCACGACGCGAGGTGGATATGATGTAGTGCTGCGCTTGTTTCGACCACAGTTTCCCGATCCAACGGCATTCCAGGAACATTTTGCAGCCGAGATAGAAAAGGTCTGGCGTTGTCATCATGAGCATATTCAGCCCCTGGTCGAATTTGGTGCAGGTGATGGTTTGCTCTTCAGCGTTACGCGCGTAACAGAGGCCGAAACATTAGAGCAATTTCTGAAGCGTACGGAGGGGCAGTTAGCACCCGTTCCTGCCGTCGTGGCACTGATTGATCAATTGTGTTCCGCGCTGCAGTATGCTCATGAATATGGAATAGTGCATGGGAATATACAACCCTCAAGCATTCTATTGCAAGAGGGCGGACATGTACTGCTTACTAACTTTAGTATGAAACGCATCTACCAGGAGGGTGAACCGGTAGTAGCTCAGATCGAAGAGGGCAATGCCGCTTTTACTGCACCCGAGCAAGTTGTTGGCATGGTAACGCCCGCAAGCGATATTTATTCGCTTGGTGTGTTGCTCTTCTGCCTGTTGACGGGTCGTCTTCCATATGAAGGTGAGAGCGCAGGTGAGATTGCTCTCAAACATACCAATGAACCTATCCCATCTGTGCGCGACTTGCGGCCGGATTTATCCGAGGCTGTGGAACTGGTCGTTCGAGTGGCACTGGCGAAAACTCCACAGGCACGTTTCCCAGGCGCTGCCGCCCTGGCAGAGGCTCTACATGCTGCTGTCTCATCCAATAGTCCGCCGGTTATTTCTGTTCAGCCCCAACGCCGCATATTCGTACGTTCTCGCCGCACTCCTCTCACCTGGACACGTGCGCTCTCTCTGCTAACCATTGTCCTGGTTTTATTCGGGCTGACCGGCATACTCTTCTTTTTCTCATCGCTCCCGCTGCACCTTGAAGATATCCCTGCTCTGCCATTTCATAACTTCGGGCAATCCAGTACGGGGGAACTTAAGACTGGCACTGCGGCACCCGCTGCCACCGCTACCGCATCGCTAAAGGGTGGCCCTCAACCAACTTCAGCTTCTAATATCGGACCGCAAGGACAGGCGACTTCTCCTCCCGGTGGAATTTACCAGACTCCATCTGCTGGAGGTACGCCGGTACCAGATGGACCTGGTACTCCAACTCCTACGCCTCCACCTATCGCGTGCATCGCCGGAACGCTTTCCATTGACGGATCTTCGAACCTGGAGCCACTGATGCAACAGGTGAATATTGACTATGCAAGCATCTGCCCGCAGCTAACTCTCTCATTAAGGGGAGATGGCAACCGCGCTTCCCTCAACCTCCTGCATCGAAGTCAGGTCGATGTTGCCGACTCGGATTTGACCGCCGGTTCTTCCTGGCACGTGACCGATCATGCTGTAGCAGCGCTGCTCTATACCCTTATTGCCAGCCCTGATGTGCGACTGAGCAATTTGACTACCGCTCAGATACAAGGTATCTACACGGGAAAGATCACAAATTGGGCACAGGTTGGGGGTCCTGGCGAACGGATTACCGTGATCCTGCGTTCTGCCAATGATGGGGTTACCCCCATTTTCCGCGCATTTGTTATGAATGGGATGTCACAGCATGTCAAGGGCGTGCGGCTGAAACCGGATTCGCCCAATCTGGCAGTAAGGGCGGTATCATCCACGCCCGGGGCTATCAGCTATGTGCCTATAGGAGTGGTGCAAGGAGCGAATGTAAACGTACTTGCCATTGATGGCGTTTCCCCAGGCGTTCAAGCATTACAGGACGGCACTTACTCATTTTGGAGTGTTGAGCATTGTTATACTTCAGGCGTTGGTTCGACTCAATTCCAGGATTACTTGCAGTTCCTGGAGAGCGGACAGGAGGGAAACATGATGCCTCAGTTTGGTGCTGTCCCACTCAGTCTGATAGACCCGAATATACTGGCTACGCATCTGCCTGGGCCGGAAATAAATTAAAGCACATCCTCTCAAAACGTGATAATATCATTTGAAACAGAATGATACAATTACTATTACCCCATATTTCCTATTTTCTTTGACAGGAAGCAATTCTTAGTGCAATCTTATAGAGATTACAGAGGCGTCCTGTAGATAAAATAGGCCACCCAATGGCAGGAAGAGATAGTGATAGTATGCAGTGTCCTCGTTGTAATTTTGTGGGAGAGCCATTAGATGGCGGCTGTGCCAGCTGCGGCTATCGATTCACAAAGGTCTCTGCGGTTGCTGTTTCTAGCGGGAGTCAGTACTCACTAGTGTCATCATCCCGGTCTTCTAAGGCGCTTGTCGCGGAAACACTCAATCGGGGCGATGTTTTGCGCCAGGGGCGTTATCGTTTGATCGAGCAACTTGCTCTGCCTGAAAATCAGCGAGGACAGGGAACAGCGTGGCTGGCGAGCGATGCTCAAACGCCATCAGGACGAGTGATTATACGCCAGGTGGCCCCCCTCGATGGAGACGCTTCACATAAAACACAGGTGGTACGCTCAATTGGGCTGCGACTGTCCGAGCTGGCGCAGCATCCCGGCTTTCCAAAAGTCCTGGATATATTTAGAGAACATGACGATTATTTTATCGTACTGCAACATGGCGATGGTGAGACCCTGGCGACCGTGCTCAATCGACAAGGGGGTGCCTTGCCGGAGCGTATCGTAGCGGAATACGGTCGGCAGCTTTGTGAACTGCTCACCGTGCTTTCTCGACAGCAGCCCCCCCAGGTGCATGGTGCTATCAGTCCTGAGACGATTATGGTAAGCCCCGATAAGAATCGTGTTTCGCTGATGCATATGCCCTTGTTTCCTCCCGAGGAACCACAGACCAGTAAAGCATCATCCGGCTATCGTGCACCGGAACAGGTGCGAGGCAATGCTGAGCCCGTATCAGACCTGTATTCCTTAGCAGCTACTTTACATCATGCGCTTACCGGTTATGACCCAGGTGAGCGCATGGCTTTCTTTCATCCTCCTGCTCGCCGCCTGAATCCAACCGTCTCGCCACGTATGGAAGCGATTCTATCCCAGGAACTCCGCCTCTCAGTGCCGCAGCGTTACGCACGCCCTTTTGAGATGCAGAAAGACCTGGCCGCCTTACTTTCATCATATGGAGCTGATAGTGGCAAATTCCCCGCGGCCGCGTCTCAATCCCTGCGCCTGGACACCATGCAGTTGCGCCAACGCAGCCGGAACCGCAGCCTGCTGGAGGTAGGCGGCTTTGCCTCTGTGGGGTTACTCATCCTCTTCGGTTTCCTGCTAATGTACCTGCGCCCATTTGCCGGTGCCAAGTCTACTGTGCGCATTACTACTCCAAACCTGGCTGCGACCTCTGCTGCTCAACAAAAA
>WNFT01001985.1_pt1 | contig 17399 bp, 20 predicted proteins | sample 5400191 | NCBI WGS metagenome assembly WNFT01 (sample SAMN13153359, study PRJNA577476) | soil metagenome | isolation source: 80 cm saprolite under Madrone tree | place: USA:California | collected 2016-06-14 | reverse complement strand
CGCCAGGGCACGGCGGTCCAGACCGGTGTCCAATCCCGGAGTGAGCTGACTTTTAAGGATCAAACGATCACCCGTCTCGGCGAGAAAACTATCTTTAGTGCGGGAGAAGGGGCGCGAACGATTGATTTGGGCAGCGGCCAAGTTTTGCTGTATGTGCCAAAAAAATCCGGCGGCGCGAAAGTCAAGATGGGGCCCGTCACGGCAGCGATCACTGGTTAGACAAATTTCCTGTGGGAAATTGACTGCATTATTCGCGCGGCAATCGCCGCGCACCCCGCAGCGACCAGAGAAATTGTGAGATGCTGCAGCAGTTGCAGCATCTTTACTAGGCGATTGCGTTGTAGAGCGGTAGCGAACACCGTCGCAAATGGCGGAGTGCATCGGCAGCGCGCATCCACTTCGGAACGGCGATGAATGGCTGTTCAAACTCCGACTAAATTCGCGTCCCTCCAATTTGCGCAATAAAGAGAAAGAAAACTTGGCCTACTTCGGTTTACTTTCATTATCGCGGCAGTCACGCGGAGACGGCAGCCGGAGCCGGGGCTAAAAAAAGCTTAAAAAAAGCTTAACAAGCGTTGGGGAATGTAATATAACGCGGTCATGAATATCCAACTCCGGGTCATTTTGCCGATCGCATCGTTTGCGTTTGCTCCTGCGATTTGGTTCCCAACCCAGGTGTGTGCGGACGAGCTCAAAGAAGCCAAGGTCACTCAAGTCGTCCAGGACGTTAAAGTGCTCCCATCAGGCGCAGCACCGCGCCCAGCTGCCCTCAACGATAATGTTCGCCAGGGCACGGCGGTGCAAACCGGCACCCAGTCCCGGAGTGAGCTGACGTTCAAGGATCAAACGATCACGCGTCTCGGCGAGAAAACTGTCTTTAGCGTAGGCGAAGGAGCGCGAACGATTGATCTGGGCAGCGGCCAAGTTTTGCTTTATGTGCCGAAGAAATCCGGCGGTGCAAAAGTCAAGATGGGACCCGTCACGGCAGCGATCACTGGCACAACCATTCTTGCCAACCGTGATCCCAGCGGAGTCACCAAATTCATAGTACTCGAAGGAGGTGCGTGCATCTATTTAGACAGTGTCGGGCAATCGCTTTTTGTTGGGCCTGGCCAACAAGTGACCTATGACCCGATGGCTAACAGGTTGGAGGACCCCGTCGATGCAGACCTTAACCAGGTACTCACTTCGCCACTCATCAAAGACTTTCGACGCTTGCCGAGCGCGCATTTAATCGATCAAACAATCCAAGGTCAGCATCGAGCTGCGGGCTGGGCATACGGCAACGATGCTTTGACCCATGCAGTCAACGTCGCGGGCGCCAGCAGCGTAGCGACAGCAACGCCTGACCAATTTTTGCGAGCGCTCGATTCGCTCTTCGCTCGGTCAACTGCAGCCGACGTGTGTGCGTATGTAGGGGCGGCGGTAAGGGCCCGGCCTGATCTGGCGCCACAGATAGTTGTCGCCGCTCTCAGGGTTAGCAGGGTCAGCCCGCGCACAGATTTTAAAGATTTTAAACAGCCGGTCGGTAAAGAGATTTCCTGTGACGAAGCGAACTGCATCTATCAGGCGGCAATCGCGGCGCATCCCTCAGCGGCCAGAGAAATCTATGACGCGGCCATAGCGGCGGCACCCTTACTGCGCGATTGCTTTGCGTTACCCTGTCCAGTGGCGAACGCTTTCATCCAACCGCGGATCATCACTCCCCTTATTCCGCCGCTTCCCCCGGTTGTTTCCCCCGAGCAACCTCCATCAAGTCAGTAGCAGCTGCTCGCGTCCGCTGCGAGAATTTGAACGGAGACAGCTGGGGCCTGCGCTGAGGGAGGCGAATGTGTGCCGTTCTCCGCTCTGGCGTCCCATCCGCCGGAAAAAATTGCAGCCGAAACGGCTGCCTCTACAGTGGGATTTTGTACCTCCGACGCTTTCTAGTCAGAAGATGTTCGGCGTCAGGCAGCTTAACCATGTACCTACGGAATCGGATCACGCCCGCCACGGTGTCGTTCAAGACGACTCGATTGTGTCGATCGATGACGGCTCCGACAACGTGGCTAACCCGGTCGGTCAAGGACAATCTCCACGGTTGACGTCCGTCAGTACGACGGCGTCGCAAGCGCACGGATTTCCGGTCCGAGCGGGTCAATGAATTGCAATCGCGCTGAGATAGGGTGGCTCGGCAGGTGCTCGAGAAGTGTCTGAACGCGTTGGTATGAACGCGACTAGGGGGCATCGGTCCGGATGGCGAACGCGAAATAGCGTGCGGCTTGCTCGTCCGCGGCTTGCGCGACGAGATCCCAGTAAACCTTCGGACTAGGCCACTCTTTCCACGGATTGAGGGGAGAGTGGTGACGCGGTCTCCGCAGGAGGTTTTTGGCGATTCGCCGAGGCCACGACGTCAACGCGCTCTGGTAGTCGTAGGCGGTAAGGGGCACGATCAGAATGGGGCGGCAGTCGGCAAGCGACGACGATGGAGTTATCAACGAGTCCCGGGATGGATAGTAGGGCTGGCGAGGGCAGTTGCGGAAATCTCCAGACGCCGCGCTTGCATAGGCGCCAAACGATGGGTCTGGGGTCTTCGGCGGCAAGCCAGGCTCCGCGGTCACATCAACTTTGATCCCGAGCGCGATCACAGAGTCAAGGAGAGTTTTGGTTAGAAAATACCCGCCTTGGCAGGAACGACGGACCGGCTCACCAAAGCAGTGAGCAAAGGCATCAGACGCAACGGTCAGGCAGTGTGTCGTCCAGGCGTCGTCGGCATGGTCGGCGAATGCCACGGAGCGCTCCTGATCCCGGCGTTGAGGATGGACATGGATGCCAAGAGGATCTTTATGTGCAATCAACCGATCGAACAACTCTTGGTGCCGACGGACGACGAAATCGACCTGGCCAAAGCAGCGCTCAATATCGGGATCGAGACGCACAAACCAGGTAGGGTGCACGACGTGGCCCGAACGTTCCCCCAGTCGATCACGAAGTTCTTCGACTAACTTCGCCATGGCGACAAAGCCCTTCCAGGGTTTTTGTTGCACGTCGGGCTGGTGCTCGTCAGGCTCGACATCGATTCGCCAAACTGCTGGGATTGGCGTGCTCACGAAAGCGCAGTCGTTAAGGTTGCCGGCCCTTCATCTGTGTGCATGTGAGACTGAGATTTGAACGTTGGGCGTAATAGATCTGCACGAGTCCGATTTGGACCGTATTTGCTTCACCCGGTAAATACAAGAGCCTTGGGACATGGGGATGTGAGCCTGCGGCTCTCCGCTCCGGCGTCCCATTTGCTGGAAAAAATTACGGGCGAGACGGCTGCCTCTACGGTAGGATTTATGCCGTACAACAACATGACGACGCCAGTCGGTGAAGAAATTTCGACCGGTAAGAGAAGGCACAAAACGCCGACTGCTACGAAAATTGGGCGGTTAGCTCAGTGGTAGAGCGTCTCGTTTACACCGAGAGGGTCGGGGGTTCGAACCCCTCACCGCCCAAGTCCATTTTCGATTTTAGATTTTCGATTTGCGATTGGTAACCGTACATTCTGGCCAGCGCGCGAACTTTTCATGTCGCGTCTCGGCACGTGCAAGCCGAACGAAAATCAAAACGTGGGAGGCGATAATGAGCGGCACCACAAATGTCGGCAGGAGACTCAACGGAAGTTCTCGCAGCGCATGCATCGATTGCCAATCGCGCAAACCAAACCGGAGCGCGCTGAAGACGACGAAAATGATGTCGACCAATCCGATCGTGTTCCAGATGATTAGCAACGTTTTTGCGAATTGAGTTCGCTTAGCGGCGACGACTGCCAACGCGAAGACGGCAACGCTGATGTCGCCCCAACCGGCACGAGTTGCGAATCCGCACGGCAATTCGCCCCGCCGGCAGAGCACCAGAAAGTAAATGCCAGCGAACAACCGCGTTAGATGGAAAAGCACGAGCCAGCGAAGATCGACATTCATTGCCCAAGCTTTGATTGGCCCGATTTTCCAACACGCCAGCAACGCAAACGCGGTCAAAGCCCATATCGTTGCGGCAACCGCTGGCGCGTTCGCATTGTGGAACCAACCGGCGAGCCCGACCGCAAAGCAGAGCCAGGCAAGAAGGACGAGAGTTACGAGCCTGTTCGGATTGTCATTCATCGCTCATTCGCGGCTCGCGCCCGCGAACGCATCCCTCATGATAGCATCTCGGCGACTGCTGCTTCGGCATGAATTTTCATCGTGTTGAGGAATGGGATTCCACTGTGCCCTTCATCGCGCAGGATAAGCGGTAACTCCGTTCCCGCGAGAATCACCCCGTCGATGTCGCTCGTCGCTTTCAAGCGATCGACAATCGTGAGCAGGTTTTCTCGCGTTTCTGGCAGAAATTTTCCCGGGACCAATTCATTCAGGTATTTGTCGTGCATGTAATCCTGGTCTTGCGGATCTGGGCGAACGAGCCCGACTCCTTCGCGCGAGAAAACTTTTGGATAAAAAGCTCCCTGCATGGTGTAGCGCGTCCCGAACAAAGCTAGCCGTTTTAGCTTCCGCGTTTTGGCCGCTGCGCAAGTGGCTTCGACAATGCTGATCAGTGGAATCGGGGACTTTGGCGCTACGTCGTCGAACACAACGTGAGGCGTATTCGCGGCGATTAATCCGAAATCGGCACCTGCGCGAGCGAGCTTCGGGATTTCTTCGAGCAAATATCCGGCCATGCCGGCAAGGTCGTTCGCGGCCATGAAATCGAGTCCCTTCTTCAGATCAACGCTGTTAATGATGAGTTCTGGGTAACTCTCATCGGACTTCCGTGCCCGATATAATGCAATGATCGTCCGGTAATACTCGATTGTGCTTTCCGGTCCAACGCCACCGATGATTCCAAGAGTTTTCATTTCTTAACCACGAAATGAACACGAATTTATAAAATCCCCTTCGTTGTTGGCCAGCGCCTTTATTTGTGTCAATTCGTGTTGATTAGAGGTTAATGAAAACTAGATCGGCGTTCAGCTTCGTCCTCATCATCGGCATCGTAAATTTCTTTGCTGATCTCACTTACGAAGGCGCGCGCGGGATCGTCGGTCCGTTTCTCGGTTCGTTAGGAGCGAGCGCGGCAATTGTCGGCTTTGTCGCCGGTTTCGGCGAGCTCACAGGGTACGCCCTACGCTCCGTCTCAGGATATCTCGCGGACAAGACACAGAAGTATTGGTTCGTGACGTTTACGGGTTACGCGATCAACATGCTCGCTGTTCCAACGCTTGCCCTCGCCGGACAATGGCCACTTGCGGCTGGGTTAGTAGTTGCAGAACGCACCGGTAGAGCGATCAGAAAGCCGGTTGTGGAAGCGATGCTCTCTCACGCCGGTCGCTCGATCGGGGCAGGCTGGGTCTTCGGCCTCAACGAGGCGCTCGATCAGGCGGGCGCAACGATCGGCCCGCTACTTATCGCCCTAATCCTTTTTCTAAAGGGCGGATACCGAATTGGTTTTGGCGCATTGCTCATTCCGGCTTTGCTTTGTCTGGGCATTTTGATCGTGGCGCGGTTCTTACATCCTCGCCCACAGGAATTGGAGGAATTGTCGGCGCAGCCTCTTGTGACGCGCTACCTGACGGCGCCTTATTGGATTTATCTCGGCGGAGGCGTGTTGATCGCCGCAGGTTTCGCCGATTTCGCATTAATCGGATTTCATTTCCAAAAGATGCACACGGTCCCGACAAATCTGATTCCCGTCTTCTACGCAGTCGCGATGGCGAGCAGTGCGCTCGCTGCACTACCACTTGGCCGCTTGTTCGACAAATTCGGCGGCAATATTGCCCTGTTCGCGTTTTTCATTTCCGCGGCATCTCCGCCTTTTGTTTTCCTGGGCACATCCTTTTTCGCATTGATCGGGATGATCCTCTGGGGAATCGGAATGAGCGCACAAGGATCGCTGCTCCAGGCGATATTGACCGGCGTAATCCCAGCGCGGAAGCGCAGCACGGCGTTTGGCTTGTTTGATACCGGCTACGGAATTGCGTGGTTTCTCGGCAGCGCAGCCATGGGTTTACTTTACGAGAAATCGATCCTCGCCCTGGTGCTGTTTTCAGTAATCCTTCAACTTGCAGCATTGCCTCTCCTTTTTGTCGCGAATAAAAGCCGCTGAGTTTGATAATGAACCCTTACGCGAGACCCAAGGAGCGCAAAGTTGGCGCGCAGCGCCCGAAGATCACGCATTTGCCGAAGTCGATCGAAACACGGACACGAAAAGAACGACAGGCGGAGAAGCAAACAGTTGCGGCTGAGCGGCGCGCCATCAAAAAATCCGCGCGGCGCCACTTGAAACAACAACTGCTCTCCGATTTGGAAGAGGCGAATTGAAATCTGCAGATCCTGCGAGTGCGTCTACAAGGTTTACGCTTCCCCATTCAAGGTCGCTCATTAGAATCGTTACGTGAAGACGACTAAGAAATTTCTTTGCGCTTCCCTTTTAATTGTCGTCGCGTTGCACGGCGTCTCTGCGCAGTCACCATCTAGGCGAACTCCGGATGTTTCGAACAAGGCGCTGATCACCAAATCGACACCTACCATAGACGCCGCGGCATTTAGGAATCAGAACGTGAACACGGCAATTGCGGCATTGCACAAACTGGCGGATGACTACTACGCCTGGCGCAACGAAAATTACCCGGTTAACAGCAGCAATGCCGGCCTGCACACATGGGATGATCGGCTCACTGATTATTCGGCGGCGAAGATCGACGAACGCGCAAAGCATGTCCATGCGCTGCTCGAAAAAGTATGCGCGATGAAGATTGAAAACTGGCCGAAAGACGAGCGCATCGATGCGATTCTTTTCCGCTCTCAACTGGAAGACATCGACTTCGGAAATCGGGTTCTGAAATTCGAGCGAACCGATCCGCAGGTTTACGCCAGCGAATGCACGAACGCGATTTTTTCCTTGCTGAAAAAGGAATACGACACGCCGCGGAATCGCGCGCGCGCCGCGGCGAACCGTTTAAAGCAAATGCCACCATTGCTCAAACAAGGTCTGGGTAATTTGCACAATCCGGTAAAACTTTACACGCAACTCGCGATCCAATCGGCGCGCGCAATCGATCCGCTTTTGAATAAAAGTCTCATGGCGCTCGATGTCGATCTTGCGCCTAACGAACATGACGACTTGGTTAAAGCGCGTGATGCCGCGCTCGTTGCGCTCCACAGGTACGCCGACGAACTAGAGAAACGATTGCCAAAGATGGCGGACTTCGCGCCCATGGGCGAAGCCAATTACAACTATTATCTCAAGCACGTCCTGCTTTTGCCGCTTGACGCCGCGCAGGTGGACATGGTTGGCCGCGCGGAACTGGCGCGTTACCGGGCGCTGGAAGCGCTCTTACCCGATCCGAAGCTGGCCGATCCCGATCCGGCGCGTAGCGCGAACATTCCACCCGATCAAGGCTCGTTCCTAAAAGCTTACGAGGGTCGTGAAGAGGAAATGGTCAGTTTCATGAAGGAGCGCAACCTCGTGACGCTGCCGAGTTATCTCGGCCGATTTCAGATTCGGCAATTGCCGGACGCTTTCAAACCGACCAGTCCCGGCGGTTTCATGAATCCGCCCGGCGTTTACGACAAGGATCCAACCGGTTTCTTTTTCATCCCCACCTACAATCCACAATCGAAGAACTTTTACATCCGCGCGGCGATTGAAGATCCGCGGCCAATTCTCGGACACGAGGGGATTCCAGGACACTTTCTCCAACTTTCGATCGCGAACCACTTGAACGATGAGATTCGGCGCCAGCACCAGGACACCGTGTTCATCGAAGGCTGGGCGCTGTATGGCGAAGAAATGCTGATGCGCACCGGTCTCTATCCGAACAACTCGGCCGCACAGGGACAGATATTGCGGTTATCGCGCTACCGGTCCGCGCGCATCGGTGTGGATGTAAATCTGCACACTGGCCGATGGAGCTTCGAGCAAGCAGTGAAATATTTCATGCAGGCCGGCGGCCTCGACCGTGAAGCAGCGGAGGGCGAAGCAGCCGGGGCGGGTTCGAGTCCGACGCAAAAGATCAGCTATATCATCGGCAAATGGCAGATCATGAATCTGCTCGGCCGTTACAAAGATCGACAAGGCGACAATTTCCGACTCGGCCAGTTTCACGACGATCTAATCAAGAATGGCAGCCTGCCAATCTCAGTTGTTGAATGGATTCTGCTCGATGATCCGACCTCGATAGAGAAGGCACTCCGATAAGAATCCTCTATTATCGTTGGCCATACTCGATTAGCGAAACCGATTATATTTCTTCAAGAGCTCTCGTAAGCGATCGTGTGGCAGGGCGTCGACACGATGGTCGTCGCGGCCCGTCATGCTGTGGTTGTCAACAAGCGCGTTGACGATTGCTTCTTCAGTGGCTTGGACGACGCCTGTAAAGATCGGGTCCATCAGATCGTTAGGGATTGTCTGCACGTTGTGCATTAGCTGATCCGGATTGGCGACATTCGGGTTCGCGGTTGAAAACGCGAGAAACAAATCGCCGGAGCCGTTTCCGGAAACGCTGCCCGTGCGCGCGAGGCCAAGGGACGCGCGACGCGCGAGACGTTTAAGTTGGTGCGGGAGGAGCGGCGCGTCAGTCGCGACCACGATAATGATCGAACCCGCTTCTTCCTTGTAAACTTCGCCTGGAATTTCTTTGCCAATCGGAACACCAGCGATTGTGAGTTGAGGTCGACGGCCACAGTTCGCTTGTACGAGCACACCGACGGTAAAGCTGCGGGCGGGCGTGCCCCTCTTTTCCTTAATCTCGATCTTACGCGAAGCGGTTCCGCTTCCGCCTTTGAATTCGTAGCAAATCATTCCAGTTCCACCGCCGACACTCCCCTCCTCGATTGCGCCGCCATGCGTGGAGTCAAGGGCATGGGCGATGTGCTCGGCTTTCACATGAAAGCCATTGATGTCGTTAAGCCAGCCGTCCCAAGTTTCGGCGACGACCGGCAGACTCCACCAATAACCGGTTTTGTCCGCAGCGCCGTGTTGAATTCGCCACGCGATGACTGCATCGCGCGCGACGCCGACGCTGTGCGTATTCGTGATCACGATCGGACCCTCGAGAAATCCGCTTTCTTCGACCCAAGCAGTGCCCGTCATTTCGCCGTTGCCATTGAGGCTGAATACACCGGCGTAAACAGGATCGTTCAGCGAATCATGCCCACGCGGCAGAATCGCCGTAACGCCAGTGCGCACGGGGCCTTTGCCGACATCGAGTTTTCCCTCTCCGTTGATTAGCGTGGTGTAGCCAACCTCGACGCCAGCGACATCGGTAATGGCGTTGAATTTTCCGGCCATGCCTTCAAACGGAATGCCGATATCCCGAGCACGGATCTCTTTCCTCTCAATTGTCGGTCTCGGCGGCGGAGATTTTTGCGGCTCGCGGGCGGAAGAATCGAGTACGATTACGAGCACGAGCAGGAGCACGAGTCGGGAACCGCATAGAATTCTTGAGCCCATGGACAAACAGGACTTATGGGACACACAGGATTGAAATCAAAAGAAATCCTGGTGCTCCTATATTCGTGCTCATTGGTGTCTATTCGAGGTCAGTCGATTTTCTGTTTTCACGTTTTGCTCAAGCCATTTAGATTGACCGCGTGAGTTACGAAGTCTTCGCGAGAAAATATCGACCACAGACCTTCGATGACCTAGTCGGGCAGACCCATGTTTCGCGCACGCTCAAGAATGCCGTCGCGCAAAACCGGCTTGCCAATGCGTATCTGTTTGTCGGTCCCCGCGGAATCGGCAAAACATCGACGGCGCGCATTTTGGCGAAATCGCTCAATTGCGTCAACGGCCCGACCGTGACGCCGTGCGGCGTGTGCGATAACTGCCGCGAGATCGCTGCGGGCAACAGCCTTGACGTGATCGAGATCGATGGCGCCAGCAACAACAGCGTCGAAGACGTACGCCAATTGCGGGAAAATGTTCGTTATGCGCCGGCGAAGGGTCGCTACAAAATTTACCTCATCGACGAGGTCCACATGCTGTCTCCGGCAGCGTTCAATGCGCTTTTAAAAACGCTCGAGGAGCCGCCGGCGCATGTGAAATTTATTTTCGCGACCACCGAGCCGCAGAAAGTTTTGCCGACAATCCTGAGCCGGTGCCAGCGTTTCGATCTTCACCGCATCCCAGCAAACCTGATTGCGCAACACCTGCAATTCATCGCTGGAAAAGAAAAACTCACCCTGGAACCCGCGGCTGCACATGCGATCGCACGCGGCGCGGAAGGTGGGTTGCGCGATGCGGAGTCGATGCTCGATCAGCTCGTGGCATTTTGTGGGGAAACAATCAACGAGACCGACGTGCTGAACATCTTCGGATTTACGGGTGAGCAGACGGTTATCGATCTTACCGGACGGATTTTGCGCGGCGAGACGCCGGGCGCGCTTGAACTCCTTTACGAGCAATGCGAAAGCGGCAAAGACATGATGCGACTCATGTCGGACTTGATCTCTTACCTGCGAGATCTGCTCGTTTTCAAGGCAAAGCCAGATGCCCTGAATGAAGACGCCGACGCTGATTTGCAAAAATCGCTCGCTGCACATGCGCAGCTGATTATGACCGACCGCTTGCTTGAGCTGATCGATCAATTTGCCTCCGCCGAGGGCCGAATGAAGTGGGTGCCGAATAAAAAACTTCATTTCGAAGTCGCGATCATCAAAGTGATACAGAGCCTCGGACAAACAACACTCGATGAAGTGATCGAGAGTTTGAGCGCATTGCGCGATGGCAAAACTGTGGCCACGAAAAAAATTGCAGCCGCCGTCACCGACCCTGCCAGCGACAAAAGCGGATATGCAGCGGAGTCGCCTTCAAAATACAAAGCGGCCGAAAAAAACGCCGATATCGATCCTGCGCGAGTATGGGAACAGCTCAGCGCCAAGATTCCATCGCAAAAAGCCTTCCTGCGAAATTCCGCAGCAGCGGCCCACGTGCTCGGAATCGAAGGGCGAAATTTCCAGCTCGGTTTTTCGCCTGATGAGAAACCACTGATGGAAATTTTGGGAACTCAAGCTAATCGCAAATGTCTTGAAACGCTTCTACGCGAAATCACCGGAAAAGACTGGACCGTAAAACTCAGCGTAAAAAACGAACTGCCGTCCAAACACACAACGACCTCAGAAAGCGGAAAGGGTTCTCGCTCTGAGGATTTTAAAAATGATCCACTCATTCAAGAAGCCCTTGAGATGTTTAAAGGTGAGATAACATCCTGACTCAGCGCCCATGAACTTGAACAAGCTTATGAAGGAGGCGCAGAAGATGCAGGAGCAAATGGCCAAAACGCAGGCTGAGCTCGAGAAGAAAACCGTCGAAGTGAAGGCGGGCGGCGGCAAAGTGAAGGTGACCGCAAACGGCGCCGGCGATGTCATCGCAATCAAAATCGACAAAGAAGTTGTCGATCCGAACGATGTCGAATTTCTCGAGGAAATTGTTTTGAGCGCGGTGAAACAGGCAGTCGAGCAAGGCAAAACCCTCGCGCAATCGGCGATGAGCAAGATAACTGGCGGATTGGGTATGTGAAGAGAATGACGAAGCGGAAACTTAGCGAGCCATTCAAGCTTCGTCATTGGTCATTCGTGCCTGGCTTGCGAAATCGCGCGTCGCCCTTTTATGTTTTTCGTAAACACAAACTTCGCGCACACCTAAGATCGACATTTTCTCCGCCAAGCGATCGAAATTCTCGCCGAGTTGTGCGTGTGAATGGGCATCGGATGCGGTCGCAAATGGGATTCCCCTCCCCACGGCGAGTTCAATAATTCGATCGCTCGGATAAAGTTCATTGACCGGTTTGCGCCAGCCGGCGGTAGAAAGTTCAATCGCGAGGTTGCGCGAACGGATCAAGTCGAGCGTTTCACTGGCTATGGCGTCAATCTCCGCCGCCGGTCGATGTCCATGGATTTTAACGAGATCGAGGTGAGCGAGGCAATCGATGAGCCCAGTCGCGGCCATTTCGCGGACGCGGCGAAAGTAATCCGCATAAACACAGTCAATATCACGTCCCTTAAATTGCTCGGCGCCGGTCGGGACGCTGTCGAACATCTGGTCGCGATCAAGGAAATGAACGGATCCCAAAACAAAATCGAGCTTGTCCCAATGTTGCTCGATCCATTTTCGTCCCGCCCCTGAGTGAATTGGATCGTTATCGAGTTCGACACCGGCGCGAATTTTTAGATCCACATTTTTGTCACGCAAACGATCGATTTCATCAAAATCGATTCCGGCGTGATACCGATCGTGATCAGTGAAAGCAATCTCGCGTAATCCGATTTTGCGTGCCGAATCCGCCCATGGCTGCAGGAGCTTCTGCGTATAAAGCTGCACCCGATGTCCCTGCGGATGGGTGTGATAGTCGCAAACGAGCATTGCTGTTGGGGGCTTATCCACGAACCACGACCTCGAAGCGCACGGCCTGGCGGTCCGTCCCTACCTATGGAACGGCGAGAAATTTTTGCTGGATTCGCAACTCCGGATATTTTGGAAAGAATACCTCAGCGATAAAAACTTTATTTGGCGTGAGATCGCGCGTCGCAATCGTTTCGTTGTATTCGACGTGCTCTTGGGGATTAATCAAGACCGTTCCAGGTTTTTCTGCGATGGCGTGATTGTCGGACCATTTCGTCAAGATTTCGCCTCCGGAGTACCTCAAATAAATTTCGATTCGCTGGTTTGTTGGAAATTCGAGTGAAGCAGGGCGTTTCGATTGGTTCGTCACCGTCAATTTGATCCCGAGCTGTCGGACCTCCGAGAGCTTTATCGTCCGTGGCGTTATTTGCAAGTCGAGTCCGAGACCGCGCAATCTTGGATCTTTGTACTGCGGGATTCGCTCGGAAGAAAACGGATGGATCATCCGGCCTAACCAGCCGCGCTTGGGCGGTGTTGCAGTAGGCGCGGCTTCCTGGCCCAAGCTGCGTCCCACGATCGCGAACACTAGAAGGAGCAAAACAACGCGTTGCCTCATGAGCGGGTTAAACAGCAAACGTTGCAAATCCTGTCAAACCCTTTATCAATCGACATGAAGGCTTTCTGTGCGCTCTGGCTTTGGCTGCTCGTCGCGCTGCCGGTTGGCTTTGCGAAGGAGCGACATTGCATTTTCCGCGTGCATGTCCAGGGAAACCCCCAAGATACCGAGGTCTTTTCAACATCCGTCCGCGCCCAGCTCTCCGGGAAAGATGTTGCGATCGAAAAGATGCCCCGCATCTCGGAGCGCGACGTCATCGCGTTTTACCCCTATCCGGCGGCAAACGGAACTTATGGTGCGCTGTTTCAACTCGATGAGAACGGGAGGATTGCGCTCGACACTTTAAGCATCGAGCGCCGGGGCAGTTATCTTTTTGTACTCATCAATGGCCGCCTAATTACCGAACTTGCAATCGACAAGCGCGTTTCGGACGGAAAAATCTACATCGCTTCCGGACTAACTGCGGCCGACATCAACTTGATGAAAAAAGATTGGCGGTTGCTCGGCCAACGTAAACAATAATCGGCCATGCGGTTATTCGCTGCGGCAGGTTCGCTCGTCATTTTTTCGCATTTCTCGATGATGGCCCAGACGGAGCGACCCGTTTTCGATCTCATTCTGCCAACGGACAATGACGCTATTTTCTCGGGTAGCGGGCCGACATTTTACCAATATATCGAGCGGGATTTCAAAGGAATTAAGTCGACTCCGTGGGAGGGTGGGCAATACGGGTTTGTGCGTGACCCCATTGAGACATCGGCTGGCATTGTTTACACGCGTTTCCACGAAGGAATCGACATCAAGCCGGTGCGGCGCGATGCGCGCGGCGAACCGCTCGATGAAGTGCGCGCCATCGCGGACGGCAAAGTCGTGCACACGAACCTCGTGCCCGGCTATTCGAATTACGGGAAGTACATTGTGATCGAACACCACTGGGATGGCTCGAGTTATTACAGTTTGTATGGGCACCTAAATTCGATCGGAGTGCAGCCCGGCGAATCCGTGCGACGCGGTCAGCGCATCGCCGTGATGGGCTATACCGGGGTTGGATTAAATCAGGCGCGCGCGCATCTCCATTTGGAATTGAATCTGATGCTCAGCCATCGGTTCGAAGCATGGCACGAGACATTCTTCAAAAATGATCCTAACCACAACGGCATTTACAACGGCATCAATCTCGCCGGTCTCGATATCGCGCGGCTGTATCTCGCGCTCCACAAGAACCCTTCGCTTACGATTCCCCAGTTTCTGCAGGGCGAAGAAATATTTTACAAAGTGACCTTACCTAAATCATCGCATTTCGAATTGCCGAAAGAGTATCCCTGGATGCTGGCATACAGTCGTGGAAACGAGAAATCGTCGTGGGAAGTTTCTTTCGCGCGCTCGGGGTTGCCGCTGAAAATAGAACCGAGCGATAAACACGTGACGCAGCCAGAACTGGGTTATGTCAAAAAAAACTTGATCGATTACTCGTACCTCACGCGCGACGAAATATCCGGCAGGGGGGAGAGCGCGCATCTCAGCGAATACGGTCGACGACTGATGCGGCTTTTGATTTGGCCGGACTGATGTGAAAGATCCTCTTCGCTGTGCGAAGCACTCATCGCGCAAGCTGGCCGAGGCGCCGCCCTTGCCACGGGACAGATTCGCCGCGGAGCGAACAGGGCCCCACTAGTGATCAGCACGACGTCGGCACGCGTTGCGCGAGCGCGACCCCGTGCGGGATTGCGCCTTGGACGAAGCCGAGGCATTCCACAGCACCACTCGGCTTTCCCGGAAGTGCGATCACCAGTGAAAGATCGACAACCGCTGCCAGGTTGCGCGATAAAATCGAGTTGGGAGTGATCTTCATCGATTCAGCACGCATCACTTCTCCAAAACCGGGCAATTCCACCCGCATGATCGCCCGAATCGCTTCCGGAGTAACATCGCGCGCACCAACTCCGGTTCCGCCAGTCGTCAAGATCAAGCCGCAGCCTTGTTGAGAAAAGGAACGAATCGCTCCCTGAATGTGCGAGGCATCATCGGGGACTATCGCTTCCGCCAAAACCTGCCAGCCGGCTTTATGGGCAGCCTCTTTCAGTGCCGGTCCGCCGAGGTCTTTGTATTCGCCGGCGCTCGCGCGATCAGAGATTGTAATGATTCCAGTAACGATCTGCATTCTTTAATTGGAGCGAATGGGAGCTCTATGAAGGTTCCATGAATTTGGTTCAACTGAGCGGCGGTCAAGAACCCCTACAGTTCCTGTTTTGTCTTCTTGACCAGCCGGATACCCGACAATTGCATTTCTTTGTCGATCGCTTTGCACATGTCGTAGATCGTAAGAAGTGCCGTGGCGACGCCGGTAAGCGCTTCCATTTCGACGCCAGTCTGCGCAGCTGTGCGCGCAGTGCATTTTACCTCCGCATGATTGTTTGATGTGACGACATCGATCTTGACCTCACTTAAGGGCAACGTGTGGCAGAGCGGGATGAGTTGCGCGGTCTGTTTGGCGGCTTGAATGCCCGCAATCCGCGCAGTTGCAAAGACGTTGCCTTTCGTGATTTGGTCTTTCGAGATCAAATCGAGTGTTTCGCGCCGAAGCCGGATTTTTCCTGTCGCGACCGCAGTCCGCGCGCTGAGCGGTTTGGCCGAAACATCGACCATTTGTGCGCGGCCGTCGGCGGCGATATGGGTGAGACGCCTCATCGATCAGCCGCCGATCGCAACCATTTTGCGGCCGGGCTTGTAGTTGTCACGAAAATCGTGCTGCTCCGGTTTGCGATCGACAACGTCGAAGAAAAACTGTTTGAGTTCCTCATCACTCGCGCCGGCTCGCAGCGGTTTCATGATATCGAACTCGAGGTAGCTGCCAAGACAAGGACGTAACTTCCCATCACAGGTAAGACGAAGTTTGTTGCAACTCTCGCAAAAGTGAAGGTTCGTCATCGCACCGATAAAACCGATGCGTTGTTGACGGCCGGGGATCTGATAGTAAGAGGCTGGCCCATTCGTTCGAAACTCCGGCTCTGCAATCAAGCTGCCATAACGCGATTCGATCACCCGCTTTGCTTCAGAAATCGATATGAAATTTTCATCGCTGAGAACTTCTCTCGTGCTGACGGGCATCATCTCGATGAAACGAAGGATTAAATTACGCGCCGCGGCAAACTCGATCAGCGGAATTAATTGGTCCTCATTTCGGCCGCGCATCAGGACCGTATTCAATTTGATTTGATTGAATCCTGCTGTGATGGCGGCATCGATTCCGTCAAGGACTTGTGCGTGTAAATCGCGCCCGGTGATTTTGGAATAAACATGTCGGTCTAGCGTATCGAGCGAAATGTTCACCGATCTCACGCTTGCACTTCGTAAAGCTGCCGCAATTGTCCCTTGCGACTCAACTTCGCGCGCGAGCAGCGTCCCATTCGTCGAAAGACCTATGTCGCGAAGTCCCGGGATTTTCGGAAGTTCACGAATAAGATCGAGCACCCCGCGGCGAGTGAGCGGCTCGCCCCCGGTGATCCTGACCTTCGACACACCCAGGTCGGTTGCAATGCGAATGAGGCGCAAGGTTTCTTCGAAAGTCAGGATTTCTTCCCGCGGCAGCCATTCCTGCAACTCATGCGGCATGCAATACGTGCAGCGCTCGTTGCAGCGGTCTGTGATCGAGACACGCAGATAGGAAATCCGATGGCCGTATCGATCCTGCATTCGAGCGCAACGTTACGGTTAATGCGGAGTTGAATCAAGGAGTGACAGGATTGACTCATAACTCGCCGACTGTATGATTTTTCCTATAAAGCGTCCCTTCTTTTTCAGGGCTCTGACTTTCGGCATCGCCGCCAGCGCGCTAGTTCTTGCGAGTTGTTCCACGACAGAGACGCGAATCTCCGGACACCCGGAAATTTACCAAACTCTTTCTCCAAGGGATCAAGCGCTTGTGAGCCAGGGACAGATTCGCGCGGGCATGTCCCAAAATGCAGTCTGGCTCGCCTGGGGATCGGCCGATCGGAAAATTGTGGGTAATATGCGCGGTCGCCCAACCGAGACCTGGATTTACGTAAATTACACGACGGCTCCGTACGGTTACGGATACCCATACGGTCCGTATCGTTACGGTTATGGTTACGGTTTTGGATTCACCAGCGTCGGTTTTGTGGGCAGCCATCATCATCATGGTGGCCGGTCTTTCGTGTTCTTTGGCGATCCCTTCTTCGATCCATTCTATTATTCTTACATTCCGCCGAGCATCCCGTATCCAACCAAGACCGTCACTTTCGGGAGCGGCCGGGTCGTGTCGTTCCAATACCTGGTACCGCCGTGACCGCTGATTAAGAAATTCTCTCGCGTTCTGCCACAGAACGAATCAGAGTCGCGGCACGCCTGACAAATGGCTTACCGCTCATTTCGAAAGTTCCTCGACGCTCTTGACGAAGCGGGCGAGCTGAAACGCGTCGCCGTC